>JFJP01038069.1_pt1 | contig 19912 bp, 14 predicted proteins | sample 431651 | NCBI WGS metagenome assembly JFJP01 (sample SAMN02602958, study PRJNA72255) | Microbial mat metagenome, whole genome shotgun sequencing project. | biome: fresh water; feature: sink hole; material: water; isolation source: purple microbial (photo- and chemosynthetic) mats found in...
TTTTATTTTTGTTCGGTTACAAATTCAATGCGTTTTTCGTAGTCGGTTCCTTTAAATATGCGCTGTACATAAATTCCGGGTACGTGTATTTGGTTAGGGTTCAGTTCTCCGGCTTGCACCAACTCTTCCACTTCGGCTATGGTTATTTTGCCGGCAGCAGCCATGGCTTTGTTAAAGTTTTGCGCGGTATGTCTAAAAACCAAGTTGCCGTGCGTATCGCCTTTCCAAGCTTTAATTATAGCAAAATCGGCAGTTAATGCATGTTCCAACAAATACATTTTTTCGCCGAATAGCCTTACCTCCTTTCCAATTTGAACTTCGGTGCCATAGCCCGCCGGTACATAAAATGCCGGAATGCCTGCTCCGCCTGCTCTTATTCTTTCGGCCAAGGTGCCTTGTGGAATTAAATCAACTTCCAATTCGCCCGAAAGCAATTGACGTTCGAATTCGGCATTTTCGCCCACGTACGACGAAATCATTTTTTTTATTTGCCTACTTTTAAGCAATAATCCTAAGCCAAAATCGTCGACTCCGGCATTGTTCGAAATACAGGTCAGGTTTCTGACACCTAACTTAATAAGCTCCGAAATGGTATTTTCCGGTATTCCGCACAAGCCAAAACCGCCCAGCATTAAGGTCATGTTATCCTTAATTCCGGCAACAGCTTCGTGTGCATTTGCTACTGTTTTATTCATGTGTACTATTGGTTAAAGTGTATTTTTCAATATTAATAAAAAAAAAGCAATTTGAACATTAAATAGTTCAAATTGCTTTTTTAAAAGTGAATTTTATTAAAATTATAAATTTAATTCATCCAATTTAATTGGGTCTTCAAAATCGTCGCTGTCAGGTTTTTCACTTCTGCAATCGAAACTTTCGGTTAAACCCGGCGGACGCAAAAACGGTTGTTGCGAAACCTGAATTTGCGGATTGGCATAAATTTTCTGCATAAATAAGCCCCATATAGGCAATGCCATACTTGCTCCTTGTCCGTACAAATTGCTTTCGAATCGAATGCTTCGTTCTTCGCCTCCTACCCAAACACCGGTTATAAGGTCGGGAACCATGCCAATAAACCAACCGTCCGAATTATCGTTGGTAGTCCCGGTTTTACCTGCTACCTCGTTCATAATATGATATTTATATCGAATACGAACGCTGGTGCCGTATTCCACTACGCCGTTCATAAGTTTAACCATTTTATAGGCTGTTTCGGGGCTTACGGCTTCATGCTTTTTGCTTTGGAAAGTTCCAACAATATTTCCGTATTTATCTTCAATTCGCGATACAAAAATAGGTTGTGCATACACGCCATTATTGGCAAAACTGGAATATGCACCAACAATTTCAGAAAGTTTCATTTCGGCAGAACCTACGCATAGCGAATATACTTCGGGCAAAAAGCTTCTTACACCCAATTTACGAGCAATATCTACCACTGCTTTAGGGCCGTACAACTTCATAATCCAAGCTGAAATTTGATTTAACGAATGCGCCAAACCAAATTTAAGCGTAATCATTTGTCCTTCGTATTTGGCTAATCGGTCGGCTGTTGAAAAAGCCGGTTCATATATAGCAGGAACACTGCCTTGCGGCATTTCAAAAGTTACCGGAATATTGGGTACTTTATGGCAAGGACCATATTCGCCCTCCATCATGGCAAGCGTATAAACAAACGGTTTAAAGGTTGAACCGACTTGTCGCTTGCTTTGGCTAACATTATTAAATTTGAAATGCTTATAATTTATATCGCCTACATAGGCTTTTACATGTCCGGTAGCCGGTTCCATTGCCATAACACCGGTATGTAAAAATCGCTTATAATACCGAATTGAATCCCATGGTGTTAAGATGGTGTCTTTTTCAAAACCCGGACGTTTCCAATCAAATACCTTCATTTGAGTTGGCGTTTTAAATGAAAGTTCAATGGAATCCTTCGAGTAACCTGCATTTTTTAACACATGATACCGCTCGCTACGGCGCATCGAATTCAGCATGATTCGGTCTATGTCTTCTTGCCCCAACTGGCGGTCGAATGGTGCTTTTTTATTATTCTTATGCTCGCGGTCAATGGCAGGTTGCATTTCATTTTTCATGTGTTCAGTTACCGCCTCTTCGGCAGCCAACTGCATTCTGCTGTCAATGGTGGTATATATTCGTAAACCGTCGCTATATATATTGTACTTGGTACCATCGGCTTTAACATTTTTATCAATCCAACCAAACAATGGGTTTGTTTCCCATTCAATCGAGTCTTCAACAAATACATCCAACGAACCATAATTAGTTCGCTCCGGAAATTTAGCATTAAGCGCCATTCGTATGTATTCTCTAAAATAAGTAGCCGTACCAACATTGTGGTCTACTTTCTGAAAATCGATACCCAATGGCAGAAGTCTGAGTGAATCGCGCTCGATGGAAGAAATTTTCTTATACCTAACCATTTGATTAAGTACCACATTGCGCCTAAATAAAACCGTATCGGCTCGCCTGAGGGGGTTATAGAACGCCGGATTTTTTAACATACCTACCAGCATGGCCGATTGTTGAATGTTCAATTTATCGGGAGTGGTATTAAAATAAACTTTCGAAGCCGATTCAATACCAACAGCCAAGTTTAAAAAATCGAACGTATTAAAATATAAAGCAATTATCTCTTCTTTGGTATATCTTTTCTCCAATTTTACAGCAATAACCCATTCTTTAAATTTGGTATTTGCCATTACAAAAATTTTCGAAACAAAATTTCTATTTCGTGTTGTATCGCGCGGAAATAAATTTTTAGCCAATTGTTGGCTAACCGTGCTGCCACCGCCTTGCGAAGTAAAGGTTATAACTCCTAAAAAAACCCTGCCAAGTGCTTTAAAATCTATACCCGAATGGCTGTAAAAACGAGCATCTTCGGTAGCTACCAAAGCATTAACAATATGAGGCGACAAGTTTTCATAATCAACCAAAGTTCGGTTTTCTTTAAAATATTTGCCTAAAACAACGCCGTCGGAACTAATAACTTCCGATGCCAAACTGCTTCTCGGATTTTCCAAGGTTTCAAAATCGGGCATAAAACCAAACCAACCTGCCGAAATAAACATAAACCACAACATTAAAATAATAATCGGCGAGGCAATTATTGTCCATAATAAAACAATATATTGCTTAAATCGCAAATTTCGAAGTTCCATATATTGTTTTTCTTCAATATACTGAACAAGGTCTTTAATTGGCTTCGAATCGGTAATTTTTTTCAAATCCTGAACCGCTTTTGAATCCGTAATTCGTTTAAAATCCATAAGTTATATGCTAAGCAATGTTTATACTGTTGGAAACTGTAAAAGTAGTAAAAATTATGCAATTTACTAAAATTAAAAGCTGCGGAAAATATAAAATTAAATCAATTATATTTTTTTTACCGGTTTTGATGGTATAAATCAGAATCTTACTACTTTTGTCGCCTTAATTTTTCGCAAAATATTTTGAAGTTCTATTTTGATTCGCTTCTTTTGCGCTTTATTTATTACATCAACCTGTAAAACTGTATGGCTGAAAATTTGGTAATTGTTGAGTCGCCGGCTAAGGCTAAAACCATTGAGAAAATTTTGGGTAACGATTTCCTTGTGAAATCAAGTTTCGGTCATATTCGCGACTTGGAAAAGAAGAATTTCGGTATCGATATAAAAAACAACTACAAACCGAATTACATTGTTTCGGAAGATAAAAAGAAAGTTGTATCGGAATTGAAAAAGTTGGCACAAGAAGCAAAAATAATCTGGATAGCTTCCGATGAAGACCGCGAGGGAGAAGCGATTGCATGGCATTTGGCTGAAGTATTGAAACTCGATTCATCACGAACACGACGTATTGTTTTTCATGAAATAACAAAAAATGCCATTCTGAAAGCGGTTGAAAATCCGCGCAATATAAATATCGATTTGGTAAATGCACAGCAAGCTCGCCGCATTTTAGACCGACTGGTAGGTTTTGAACTTTCGCCTATTCTTTGGAAAAAAATTAAACCCTCACTTTCGGCAGGTCGCGTGCAATCGGTAGCCGTTCGTCTGTTGGTTGAACGCGAACGCGAAGTACGTAATTTTATTCCGGAAGTAAGCTTTAAAACTACCGGCTTATTTAAAGTGCAGGATATTAATAAACAAGAAGTTGAACTTCATGCAGAACTTAATACCAAATTAGTTGACGAGAAACTGGCCGAAGCATTTTTAAAACAATGCGCCGAAGCAAATTTTACAATTGCAAGCATTGTAACCAAACCGGCAAAAAAAACGCCTACTGCACCGTTTACCACTTCAACCTTGCAACAAGAAGCAGCTCGCAAATTCGGTTATTCGGTTTCGCAAACCATGATTATTGCACAAAAACTTTACGAAGCCGGTAAAATAACCTACATGCGTACCGATTCGGTTAACTTGTCGGACGATGCAATGAAAGCGTTGGAAGAAACCATTACAAAGCAATTTGGCAAAAATTACTATCAGCGACGCGAGTTTAAAACAAAAATAAAAGGCGCACAGGAAGCACACGAAGCAATTCGACCTACCGATATGAACAGCGAAACAACATCGGGTACAGCGCAAGAAAAACGTGTTTATGAACTTATTTGGAAACGTACGCTGGCATCGCAAATGACCGATGCATCGCTCGAAAAAACCACCATTACCATAGCTTCTGATAAGTTTGAACCTAAATTTTTGGCTACCGGCGAAGTACTGCTATTCGATGGTTTTCTGAAAGTTTATTTAGAATCGACTGACGAGGAAAATACAGATTCGGAAAACGGAATTTTGCCAAGGTTAAAACAAGGTGAAAAAGCTTTTCAGCAACGAATAAATTCGATTCAAAAATTCGCAAACCATCCGCCTCGTTATACCGAAGCATCATTGGTTAAAAAACTGGAAGATCTTGGTATTGGTCGTCCGTCGACCTACGCACCCACTATTTCGACTATACTAAATCGCGAATATGCTATAAAAGAATCGCGCGATGGTGAAAAACGTAAAATACTGCTTATTTCGCTTGAAAATAACAAAATTAGACATACCGAAAAACTTGAAAATTTTGGTGTGGAAAAAAATAAACTGTTCCCAACCGATGTGGGAAGCATTGTTAACGATTTTTTGTTCGAACATTTTCCGGACATTATGAATTACAATTTTACCGCCGAGGTAGAAAAAGAGTTTGACGAAATTGCTGCCGGAAATATGGTTTGGACTAAAATGATAGACAAATTTTATAAACCATTTCACAGTACGGTTGAACTGACTTTAGCCGCCTCCGACAGAAGCACCGGTGAACGTGAATTGGGCATAGACCCAAACAGCGGAAAGCCGGTTTTTGTTAAAATTGGTCGTTACGGTCCGGTAGCGCAAATTGGTAAAAACGACGATGAAGTTAAACCAACTTTTGCATCGCTGCTAAAATCGCAATCGCTTGAAACCGTTAAGCTGGAAGAAGTGCTTGAATTGTTTCGTTTACCTCGAACTTTAGGCGATTTCGAAAACAAAACCGTAGTTGCTGCTGTTGGTCGATTCGGCCCGTATGTTAGGCACGACAGTAAATTTATTTCGCTTAAAAAAGGAATCGATGATCCGTTAACCGTTACCTTGGACAGAGCAATTGAGTTAATTAATGAGAAACGAGTTGCCGATACCAATAAAGTTATTAAAACTTATGCCGAAGATGCCGACTTGTCGGTATTAAATGGCAGATACGGCCCCTATATAAGTTACAAAAAAAATAATTATAAAATACAAAAAAGCTATGTTCCGCAAGAACTAACCTATGCTCAATGTATCGAAATTATAAAAAAACAAGACGGCGCCGAAGGCCCGAAGAAAAAGAAACCGGCAAAATCGAGAAAATAACGTATGGAGTATTCAAACTATTTTGAACCGGCACGCAGCAGACGCAATTTGCCGAATAGTCGGAACAGTTTTTCGTTTGCAAATATTATTCAGAGCAACTGCGACGCTGAAACTACGCTGGATATCTCGGATTTTGATATGGCAATAATTGGCGTTCCGGAATACCGAAATGCTCCAAATTATGTTCAAGCCGAAGCCACAACCGATGCTATACGAAGTGAACTGTTCGAACTTTTTCCGGCAGAACATAAAATAAAAATAGTAGACTTAGGTAATATTAAATTGGGCGAAACCCCTGCCGATACTATGGCTGCAGTTCGCGATATTACCATAGCACTGCTGGAAAGCAATACCTTGCCGGTTTTTATTGGTGGAACCAACGATTTAGTATACGCAATATATAATGCTTACCATAAATTAAACCGTACAGTAAATTTAGTTTCGGTTGATTCCATGCCAAATATTGGAGCATCCAATGAACCGCTTTCCGATACAAACTATATTTCAAAAATTGTATCTGAAATAGGCGAACATTTATTTAATTATACCATTATCGGTACACAGGGGTATTTATTCGATAAACGTGAAAAAGAATTGGTAGGAAAACTATTGTTTGAGAATTTCAGGTTAGGTAGTATACGAACTAATTTAGATAGAACAGAACCGGTTTTTCGCGATGCCGATTTGGTAAGTTTCGATATGTGCGCAGTTAAACACTCCGACTCGCCGGCCTGCCCGCATGCCTCGCCAAACGGACTTTATGCCGAAGATATGTGCCGACTGGCTCGGTATGCCGGCATGTCCGATAAGCTATCAGCATTCGGAATTTTTGGCCTCTCGATAGAAACCGACATACATAATACTTCGGCAAAGCTTGCTGCTCAAATTATTTGGCACTTTATCGACGGTTTTTACCGACGAAAAAATGATTTTCCGAAATCAGCTATCGAAAATTACACCAAATTTATTGTAACAACCGAATCGGAATCGGAAAAAGCAGTATTTTATAAAAACACCACCGGCGATCGTTGGTGGATGGAGGTGCCGCATTTAAAGTCGAACAGAACCAACAATTTGATTATTTCGTGTAACTACGAAGATTATAAAAAAACCTGCGAAGGCGAACTGCCCGAGCGATGGTGGAAATATTACAATAAAATTAACTAAAAAATAATTTTGGTTTCAAAAAAAATAAGTATTTTTAGCTGAAAATTATTTTTTTATATTTTTAGCAAACAAATTAGCCAATACAACGTATAAGACTCTCAGAGCCTAACAAAACAGTGCAGGGCATAAAAATAACATGTATAAGCCGAAAGTATTTGGCATGTAATTTGTCTTTTTGCAAATAGATAATATGCTTTTTTTGGCAGAAATTGTTATATATTTGACCAAAGTTTAATTTTGACGAAAACGTGAAAAAAATTGACAAAATAAAAGTTTTCTTCTTTACGGCAATCATTTTGTTGTCCGGCAAAACCTTTTATGGTCAGCAAGATGTTCAGTATACGCATAATATGTTCAATCAATTTAGCGTAAATCCGGGCTATGCAGGCTCGGGCAACGATATTGTTATTACCACCATTCAGCGCCAACAATGGCTAGGCTTGGAAGGTAATCCGAACAATTTAATGTTTACAATTCACTCACCGTTCAATTTATTTGGTAAAAAACACGGCGTAGGAATACAAATACTGAATGACAACATTGGTTTTTCAGGTATTTTTACTGCTCAATTGGCATATTCATACAAAGTTAATTTAAGTTCGGGCGAATTGGGAATAGGCATTAACACCGGTATACTTAATTACCAACTTAGTAATGCCAACTGGAAACCTGCCGAATCGGGCGATGCAAGCATTCCTACAGGCGACCAACGCGACTTAGCATTCGATTTGGGTGCCGGTGCATATTATTCAACCGATGCATTTTATGCCGGTTTTTCAGCTACACACTTAAATATGGCACAATTGAAATTTTCTGAAACTAACGGACCAAGTTTACGACCGCATTTTTATTTTACCGGTGGGTATAATTTACGCCTACCCAATCCGTTATTTGAATTTCAACCCTCGGTTTTTATAATGTCCGATGTGTCGAGTATGCAATTTAATGCAAATGTGAACTTTATATACAATAAAAAAATTTGGGCAGGCGTTTCATACAGACTACAAGATGCTATGTCGGCAATAGTAGGTATGGAACTCTTTAACGGAATAAAATTAGGATACGCTTTTGACTTAAACACTTCTAAGCTGAGTAGCCATAACAGCAACTCGCACGAAGTATTTCTCTCTTACAGCTTTTCGTTTTTTGGCGAAAAAGTTCCTACTAAGTTTAAAAGTATAAGATTATTATAAGCTTCTTTAAAAAATAGTTCGTACTATGAGAAAGTTAATTATTTTAAGCCTCGGGCTAATGATGATGTGGAGTTGTAAGTCGGGTGGAGATACCGGCGAATTGGAGGGAGTAGCCGATAGACCGCAATGGTTTGAGCCGGAACCTTATGGAATGGTATTTGTAAAAATGGGAAGCTTCATGATGGGACCAAGCGATGAAGACGTTCCATTTGCCCTAACCGCACAATCGAAAACGGTGTCGATAGACCCATTTTGGATGGATCAAACCGAAATTACGAACAACGAGTATCGCCAATTTGTGTATTGGGTTCGCGATTCAATGGCTCGCAGATTACTGGTTAAAGCCGGAATAGAAGGCTATAAAGCCGACCTTAAACCCGAACAAATTGACGAGGATGAGTATGACCACGATGATGTAAATACTTGTTTTCTTAATTGGGATGAAGAAATTCGTTGGGATGACGACGATGCAGGATACCGCGATGCAATTCGTGAATTATACCTGCCCGTAAACGAACGTTTTAACCGTAGAAAAGAATTCGATTCGCGTAAACTTATTTACGAATACTATTGGATTGATTTAAAGCAAGCTGCATTAAAATCGAATCAATATATTTTTAATAATGAATACACCGGTGGCGAATACCGTGGCGAGGTAATTAACTCAAAAGGCGAGCAAGTTCCTATCAAAGATCGTTCGTCGTTTATAATGAGCGGAAGAATTAATGTATATCCTGATACCTTAGTTTGGATGTCGGATTATACTTATTCATACAATGAACCTTGGGCTAATAAATACTTCTGGCACACCGCTTTCGACGAATATCCGGTGGTTGGAGTAAACTGGGTACAAGCAAATGCATTTGCCGTTTGGCGTACAAATATTATGAATACCTTTTTGGTGAAAAATGGAACTGCATTGGTTGAAAACTACCGATTACCTACCGAAGCAGAATGGGAATACGCAGCACGCGGCGATTTGGCTTTGGCTAAATACCCTTGGGGCGGTCCCTATCCGCGTAATAAAAAAGGTTGCTTTGTAGCCAACTTTAAACCCTTACGCGGTAATTACGGCGACGACGGCGGCAACCGAACCCTAACCGTAGGAAGTTTTGAACCAAATGATTACGGTTTGTACGATATGGCAGGTAACGTATCGGAATGGACATCAAACGCTTTCGACGAATCGGCATACAGTTTTACACACGACCTAAACCCGGATTTTACCTACAACGCATTAAAATCCGATCCGCCTGCCCTTAAGCGTAAAGCAACTCGCGGAGGTTCGTGGAAAGATATTGGCTATTATTTGCAAAACGGTGTTCGTGCCTATGAATACCAGGATACAGCCAAATCGTACATAGGCTTCCGTTGTGTAAGAGCTTATATGGGTCGCGATATCGACGATTGGGGCGGCTCGCAAATTTATTAAACTTGTTATTTAAAAATTATTTTATAAATTTGTGTATCAGAATAGAATTAAACGAAATATTAACTTAATTACTCAATTATTATGGGATTAGCAGAATTGACGCAAACCAGCGGTTGGAAAAATTTCATGGCAAAACTATACGGCATTGGTGCGGCCGTAGTTATTGTGGGTGCTTTGTTTAAAATTATGCACTGGCCGGGCGCAGGTCCTATGCTTGTTGCAGGTTTAGGGGTAGAAGCAGTAATTTTCTTCTTTTCGGCCTTCGAGCCTATTCATGAAGAAATTGACTGGAGTTTAGTGTATCCGCAACTTGCCGGTCTGTCGGAAGAAGACGAAGTTGTAGCCGATTTACCTGCACACGCAGCAACCGGTGGAAACGCTTTAGCTTCGTTCGATAAAATGCTTGAAAAAGCCGGTGGGGCAGATTTATTTGACCGATTAGGTGCCGGACTCACAAAACTGTCCGACTCTGCAGGTCAAATGGCAAACATTGCCGATGCATCGGTAGCAACAGCAGCTTTTACCACAGGTATGAAAGCAGCAGCTTCTTCTGCCAATTCACTATCAGAATCAATGAGCACTTCAGCAGAATCGTTGAATTATTCAATTGAAACATTAGCCGACTCTTATTCGAAATCGGCAACCAAAGTTACCGAATCGACTAAAGAAGTTTCAAATTCATACGCTCGCTTAGCACAATCAATGAACGTAGAAGTTGATTTTTCGGTGGTAACTGAAGGAAACAAATCATATAACCAGCATTTGGGTACATTAAATAAAAACCTAACTGCGTTAAATGCAATTTTCGAAATGCAATTAGATGCCAATTTAGACCAAATGATGGAAGACTTGACCAGTACAGTGGATGAAACAAGAAGATATCAGAAGGAAGTACAAAAACTTGGAACCAAGTTAGAAGCATTAAATACTGTATACGGAAACATGCTTACTGCAATGAACGTAAATTTGAATCATTAATAACCAATTCATTAAAACGCTATGGGTCACGGAAAAGAAACACCAAGGCAGAAGATGATTGGTATGATGTATTTGGTGCTAACTGCATTGTTGGCGCTGAACGTGTCGGCCGAGGTTTTAAAAGCTTTTGAGCTTATTGACAAAAGCTTAAGGAATTCTGCCGTAAATTTTGAGAAGAAAAATGATGTTGTGTATGCAGCATTTGACAAAGCTGCTTTCGAATTCCCCGATAAAGTAAAGGAATGGAAAGATAAAGCTGACTTGGTTAAAGCTAAGTCGAAAGAATTATTCGATGCTATACAGAACCTAAAAATTTTAGTTGTATCAACAGCTGACGGGCCTGAATATGATTTGGAAAATATTCAGAAAAAAGATGATAATAACATCCCCGGTGAAATTTTGATTTTAAAAGGTGGCGGTAAAGAACTTCAAACTAAGATTGAAGCGCACCGTGCAGAAATGATTTCGCTGATTACCGATACGGCTAAAAGTTCCGGTGTGGTAAAAGGAGTAATGGATGCATTAAACACCGACCCGATTACCAGCCGAGAAGGCTTATTAAAACCTTGGGATGACGCTAATTTTAATCACCTGCCATTGGCCGGTGTAGTAGCTATGCTTTCTAAAATGCAAGCCGACGTAAGAAATGTTGAAGCCGATATGCTTGCTTATTTATATACCAATATTGATGCAGGTTCTTTCAAATTCAATAAAATTGAAGCGATTGTAAAAGCACCGTCAAATTATATTATTAAAGGTAATAAGTACGAAGCTGAAGTATTTATTGCTGCATCGGATACAACCGTAACCCCTGAAATTAAACTTTCAAATGGTTCGGCGCTTCCAATTAAAGAAGGAAAAGGTATATTTACTGCAATGGGAAATACGGTAGGTTATACAAAATGGGGCGGTGTAATTGAATTAAAACACCCGGCAAGCGGAGAAATTATGAAATATAAGTTCGATGCAGAATACCAAGTTGCTGAACCGAGTTTAGTAGTTTCGCCTACAAAAATGAACGTATTTTATATTGGGGTAGAAAATCCGGTGGATATTTCGGTTTCCGGAGTTCCGCAAGATAAAGTTTTTCCAACCATAAGCGGTGATGCCAATATAACAAGAAGTGGAAATAGCTACATAGTTAAAGTTAATAAAACCGGCGATGTAAGCATTAGTGTTTCGGCCGATTTTAGCGGCGATAAAAAAATGATGGGTAAAAAGGATTTTCGCGTAAAACGTGTTCCTGACCCGGTTGCTACCGTAGGTGGTGTAAGCAGCGGTCCAATTGACAAGAACTTGTTAATTGCTGTTCCGGGCGTACGTGCCGAACTTGCAAATTTTGACTTTGCTTTAACATTTACAATTATTGAGTTTAAAGTTTCTGCCATGGTAAAAGGTTTCGAACGTTCTGAAATATCGAAATCAAGCAGGTTTACACCACAGCAGCTTGAACTTATCAGAAGTCTTCCGTCGGGAAGTAAGGTGTATGTTGAAAGTGTAAGAGCTTCGGGTCAAGACGGTTCGACTCGTAACTTAAACAATATAATTTTACAATTAAACTAATCTTAACCGTATGAAAAAGGCTTGGATTTTTCTGATTGCAGTACTATTAGGTTTTTCGGCAAGTAAGGCCCAAGTGTTGGATGGAGTGTATATGAAGGAGCATACTTTAGGTCGCAAACCTGTGGCTTATCAGCACCTTCGCGAGGCGGATGTTATGTGGTCTAGAACCATTTGGCGTAAAGTAATTCTTACAGAAAAAATGAACCACAGCCTTTATTATCCTACAGTAAAAATGCCCGACAGGAAAAGTTTAATAGACTTATTCTTGTATGCTATTGATGAAGAAGGACTTACAGCTTACAGCACGAACGACCCATATAACGAATTTAGTGTTCCGATGACACGAGAGCAAATTAACATTGCTTTTGGTGCAGAGGATAAAATAATTTCGATACCGGGCGATGATGGTAATCCGATTGACGTATTAGTACGCGGCTCTATTAAAAGCGAAGAAGTTCGTGAACTGATGATTAAAGAAGTATGGTTCTTTGACAAACAGCGCTCGGTATTGGATGTACGTATTGTTGGAATTTGCCCAATTCGTATTTACGAAAAAGAAAAGGGTAACCCCGACACCCGCACACCGGTTGCAACTTTCTGGATTTACTTTCCGGAAGTACGCAGAATACTGGCAAACCATGAAGTTTTTAACCCTTATAATGATGCAGAACGCAGAACTTATGACGATTTCTTTCACAAAAGAATGTTTTCAAGCTATATTATTCGCGAATCGAATACCTACAACGACCGTAACGTCGCCGAATATTCGATTGGTTTAGAATCGCTTCTGGAAGCTGAACGCATTAAAGAAAAAATCTTTAATTTCCAACACGACCTTTGGGAATTCTAATTCAATAACCATATAAAAAGAGCTTTCTTACCTTGTGCAAGAAAGCTCTTTTTGTTTTCAAAATAAAAAAATAGTTAGTAACTTAATGTATATTCAGCAGAAAAATTTTCGTTGAACAAATTAGTTCATTACATTTGTAAAAATTAGTACAGAAAAACCATGAGCTTGGATATTTTGGAAATGCTTGTTAAAATTGCTTGCGCCGACGGAATTATAACTTCCGAAGAAATGCAACAATTGGAAGCAAAAGCCGATATTTTCGGAATTACAAAAGCAAAACTTACCGAGCTTATTCAAAAGGAAATGTCGGTTAAAATTGACGATTCAACAACTTCATCCGGTTTTGTTTCGTTAAACTCGCCTATTTCAAACCAAGCAAACGCCATGTCGGGTTTTATTTCTGTGGCAGAATCCAATACTTCTTCGGGCTTTGTGCATCCACAATCGAGCAACGATTCGGCAAATTTATCCGGTGCCAATACATCACAAGCCGATTTCGACGATCCGACCGGAAGGTTTTTCACTTCCCTAAGTTTACTTTCGGAACAAGGTGCTATGAGTTTGGTATATAAAGCAAAACGACATGGCAAATGGGTGGCAGTTAAACGTTTACGAAACGAATACCTGACCAATAAAAAATATGCCGAGCTGTTTTATCGCGAATTTTCGAACGCATACGAATTCAACCACCCCAATATTGTGCGATTATTCGACAAAGGAGTGGATGAAGAAGGAATGTACTATTACATGGAATATATTGACGGCAGACGATTAAGTCAGGATATTACCTTGCGAGGTATAAATTCGGGAGAACTGATTAAAAAAATAGCGTTAGAATTATTATCAGCACTGTCGTATGTGCATAAGCAACAGGTTTTTCATCGCGATGTAAAACCTGATAATATTCTGCTTACCTATAAAGGAAACAATGTAAAGCTATTCGATTTTGGTCTGGCTGCATCGGATGAATTCGAAGAAAATATGCTCCTTTCCGGTACACCTAAATACTCGGCACCCGAACAAAAAATACCGGGCGGAAACATAGACCAACGTACCGATTTGTATGCTTTTGGTATAATATTAACCGAAATGCTGATTGGACAAATAATGGATGTAACCAAAGCTGCAAAACGTTGCGAATCAATTAAAAGCATTATAGAAAAATGCTTACAAAACGACCCTGAAAAACGCTATAACGAAGCAGATACTTTGGCTGCTGACCTTGCCAAATGTACCATTAAAGATATAAAACCGGAACTTAGTATTTCGAGTTCGTACATTGATTTGGGCGAAATTCGGATTAAAAGACCACAATTGGTTAAAATTCAGGTTCGTAATTCAGGTTTCGATAAATTGGCTTGGCGTGCTGCCAAACAAACCGATGGTATTGAATTGATGCCAAAACCCAACGAACTGGAAATTCGATTTAAGCCTGCGAAAATAGGCAAGGTAGAGCATATTGTACACATTCTAAGTAATGGCGGCAACAAAGCAATAACCCTTAAAGCAATGGTAGTTAACCCAATGCTTAAAGTATTTATCAGTATAGGTATTACAGCGGCAGTTATTTTTATAGGAAGCCTAATAGCTTGGTATTTTGCTGCCAAACCCGATAAAACTACCGAAGAATGGCTAACAGCGAAAAAAATCGATACCGAAGCGTCTTACACCAATTTCATGAATCGAAACCCGAAGCATTTGCTTTGCGATTCGGCTAAAATTTATATTGAAAACCTGAATGAGCGTCGCACATGGGAACGAGCTGCGCTGCTAAATACCGGCAAATCATATGCTGAATATTTGAGTAAATATCCATCGGGCCAGTTTTCCGATTCTGCCGAAATTCGAAAAAGCACGATTGCAACGGAACGAGCAAAACTAAACAGCACAGCCGAAAAAAATGAATGGACGACAGCAAAACAGCAACATACCGTAATTGCTTACTCCGATTTTTTAATGAAATATCCGGCAGGAACTTATGCGGAAGCAGCTAAACTGCTAATTGCCGAACTTGAACGCGAAGCCAAGGAAGGCTTGAAAGTGGTATCGAATGTTACTGCAGAAGACGTAGTTAAAGGCTTTATAATTGATATTGGAAAACGAAATTATTATTCGGCGTATATGCGAACACGAAACTCATATTGGGCAGATTACGAATCGTTTAGTTCTACAGATTTATATGGTTCAATTTCGAATACTACCATTAATACTATTCGAACTGCTTCGGAAACCGAAAACACCGCTACCGTTTGGACTGATTACGTTGCAACCGAAGCCGAAACCGGCGATTTGGGTTTTAAGCAAAGCTTCCAGCTAAATAAAATAAATGGCGAATGGAAAATTACCTCAGTTAAATTGGAAGAAAAATACACCCTTGGTGTACCTCAGGAATAAATGACGCTAAACGAATTAAAAATAAAGATTCGCACGCTCTTAGCCACCGACAAATTATCGGATGCCCAAATAGCAATATTAAAAACAGACTCAGACACTCTTGGACTGTCGTACCCAAACTTGCTAAAACTAATTGACATTGAAAAGGAAAACCGGAATACGGCGCCTAAATCAACTATAGGTACCACAGAAGTATTGCCCGAAAATATTATAAGTACAAAAAAGGAGTACCTCAATTCGAGCCCAAACCAAATTGACAACAGCCAATTAAATGTAGTAATACAAGGTGCATTCCATAACCCGGAACTATTACGTTCCGACTCGGTTGGTTTGCTTTATGCTGTAAACAAAGAGACCGAAGGCCTAATTATTAAACGCCAAAAAGATAGAAAATCGTTTTTTTTGAAAACTGAATTCGAAATCACAAAACACTTACAGCATGCTAATTTATATTTGCCGCTAAAATTAGCTAACGACAGTTATAGCACTTATTTGCAATTTCCTTGGTTACCATTAATGAGCTTGGAATCGTGGCTCTCAGAAAAAAAACAACTTTCGACCGACCAACTAACTACAATTTTTTTCGAATTATTGGCTTCGTTAGCCTACTTACATTCGCAAAATGTGTCCCATTTATACATCAATCCGCGAACAATTTACATTTCGAATAATGGAAAACCGATACTCTACGGGGTAGGTGCTTATGCAAACGTATCGCTATCACGATACGCATCGTATCCCGAACTTTACCCGAAAGAATTTTCAACCAAAGAGGCAAATTTGCAAACGGATGTTTACGAATTGGGGAAATTATTTTTTTTACTTTTGAAATACATTTCACCCAATGAAAAAAACTCAAGGCAGCTTAAAATTTTAAGTTTAGTAGCCGGAAAAGCATCAGAGAAAAAACCATTGAACCGATATTCAACTGCCATTATTATGCTGCAATCGGCCGAAGTTTTGCTTCTCAGTCCGGCAAATAAATCGGGAACTTCAAAATTTTCGAAGTTAATTTGGACTGCAATAATAAGCGGAATAGCCTTATTAATAATAGCACTACTGTATTTCATATAAAAAACCGGGTAAAATGATTTACCCGGTTTCTCACTTTGTTTTTACCGCTAATTCAAAAAACAATACCTGCTATAAAAATTTAGGTTTAAAAGTAAACATCAGCCAAGCCCAATTCGAAGTAGCTTCGGTTGAACCATTGCGAATAGCTTTCATGGAATTGGTACCAAACATCTGCGAATAACCTGCCTGACAAACTACCCAATCATTTAATTTATAGCCCATTAAAAAATCAAATTCAGTGCCTAAATACGAATTTAGCGCTGTACCCGGATTTGCTGCGTCGTTAATATCGGCTGCAGCTGAAAACATATGACCGGTAAGTTCTGCATTAAATTTGCCGCGAGTTACAGTAGTACCAAAAAAAATATCCAGTAAACCCACACCGCTAGGGGCGCCAACATAAAAATAATCCATATGACCGTTAAATCTATGGTTTGTTCCATAAATAGGTGTAAAAGAACGATTTACATTGTCGGGATTAATTTGGGTATTGCCCGAAAGAATTTCGAATCCGGTGTTCAAACTAAACAAATCGTTTACTTTAACCGATAAATTCAATGCCGCTTCATAAGCATTTAATTCTTTACCGGTGCCATCTTTACCTCCTTGCAAATAAGCGTTGGCAGCAATTCCAAAACCACCCATACTATGTTCAATATGTGCGCCGTAAGTTTGCGAATATTCAATAGCAACCGATTCTACAGCATTCGTAATTGCATTGCGCGTAACGGTTTCTTTGCCGTTATTCAAAAACAAAAAGCTTAAATCGAGTTTGTCGAATGTTTTATTCACCCATAAAAATTGCATTGCTTTATAAGCATCAGGACCTAAATAGAAATTGTTTTTAATATCACCGCCTTCGTGGTATGCAAAACCAAAATGCGCTTTAACAGTGCCGGTGTATTTGAGCAACGCCATATCGTGCGAGCGGCTTTGCTGAACCCATGCACCATTGCCAAAAATTCGTTGGTTATTATAAAATACCTCTTGCCTTCCGGCTTTTAAGGTAAACTTATCGAATAAAGCAACTTCAGCCCAAGCCTCATGTACCGAAACTGCTTTATCTTCATTACCAACCGATTGAGCTTGACTTCCCCATAAACGTACATCATGCAAAACCAGCTTAGTGGTCAGTTTGTCGTTTTTGAAATCGAAATTAATTCGTGTGCGTTGCGAGGTAAAAAGCGATGCTTTTTGATTATCGGCAGCCAATGATTTATAGCCATGACTGTACTCGGAACGCGGACGAAACTCGCCTGAAAGTGAAAACTGTGCAATAGAATTATTGGTAATGAAAGCCATTGCAAATAATAAACTTACTATTCTTCTCATAATTAATTTATGTAATAAATAAAGTACTGAATTACTTGTTTGCAAATTTAATAAAGATTTTCGAATCAAAAAAATAAATCGATTTGATTTCATTCTAAATAATTTGCTATAACAAAATTGAAATGTAACTTTGTAGAGCAGGTTAAAATTTAGTTTCAAACTAAAGAAAGCCTATTTTCTGTTTTAAAACCAGTTTTTAACTTTTTAGCAAATGAAAAAATATATCCACTTAATGCTAAAGCTGCTTGTATTGGCTGTACTTAGTTTTGGTTGTACGTCATCCAACGTTCAATTTGAAAAGCCATTGCCACCAAATGGTATAAATGAAAAAGAAATACCGGGCTATTTAGTTGGTGAGTACTTTTCGGTATCGGAGAAATTTAATTATTTATCGTCGAAGAAAATTGAAATAAAACCAACAGCCATAGTACTGCACGAACATTTTAAACAAAAAATAGCTAAACTCGATTTCGATACCATTAAAAACCTATCGATAGTAAATAATACCGTTATTGAATTGAATGGAAAAGATACTGTAAGGTATTTTTTTACCATGGAAAACGATACGCTAACCATTCCGCTCGACTATGAGGACACCCTTTTTGCTTTCGACCGAGGCGATTTACTGCGAAAAGCAGGTAGTTTTTTCTATTTGAATATTAAACAAGCAGATGTATGGGATGTATTCAGAATAAAACAAACCGGAAACGATAAGATTACCTTGTATTCGCCTAACAACGAAAATGATATTGAACTGCTGAATAAAATTACCGGCATAACGCCAGCCGATTCGGTAAAGAAAATTTACAATTTGAATAAAAAACAATTTAAGAAGTTTTGCAGGAAAGGCGGATTTTCGGTGAGTGACGATTTTGAAAAATTAAAAGCCGATTAACTTATTCCCATTTTCATGCTAAACTATTCAGAAATACAGCGTTATAACCGACACATTATAATGTCCGAAATTGGGCTTGCAGGTCAGGAAAAACTTAAAAATTCGAAAGTATTGGTAATTGGCGCCGGCGGATTGGGCTCGCCAATTTTGCTGTATTTGGCTGCAGCAGGCATTGGTACCATAGGCATTGCCGATTTTGACACCGTTAGCGAAAGTAATTTGCAACGCCAGGTATTATTTTCTATTGAAGATTTAGGCAAACCAAAATCAAAAACGGCAGCCGAAAAACTTTCGAAGCTAAATTCGTTTACCGCCTATAATGTTTATGCATCTGGTATTTCGGTAGAAAATGTGCTTGCTGTTTTTGCCGAGTATGACGTCATTATTGACGGTTCGGACAATTTTGCAACGCGCTATTTAACCAACGATGCGTGCGTAATGCTGAATAAACCCTTAGTTTTTGGCGCAATTTTTAAATTTTATGGTCAAGTTTCAGTTTTCAACTACTTAAATGGTCCAACCTATCGGTGTCTTTTTCCTGAACAGCCCGAAACCAATGAAGTTCCGAACTGCTCTACCATTGGAGTTTTGGGGGCTGTACCCGGAATTATTGGCGCTATGCAAGCGGCAGAAGCACTTAAAATTATACTTGAAGTTGGCGAAGTGCTTTCCGGGAAGCTTTTTCAGATGGATTTACTAAATTTAAGTTTCGATATTTTTACTATTGAAAAAAATGAGGCAAACACAAAAATAACCGAATTAGGAACGTACGGTATAACTTGCGACTCGTCCATTGAACCTGAAAATTCTTGGTCGGTTTCGGTTCATGAACTTCAGCAAAAAATAGTAAACAAAGAGATTTTTGAAATAATTGATTTACGCACCGAGCACCAATATACGGATTACAACCTTGGCGGTGAGAATATAACAGCCAATGCACTGTTTGAAAAACCAAGCTTGGCTGCCATTGATAAAACTATTATATTTGTTTGTGAATATGGCGAGCAAAGTGCAGCTGTAACCGAATATTTTTCAACTAAATTGCACTACAACAACTGTTTTAATTTAACCGGTGGAATACAAGCATGGATTAAAGCCGGTTTTGAACTAAAAATAAAAAAATAATATGCAACGAATGTGGGACGAAAAATACGGCAC
>JFJP01038437.1_pt1 | contig 19906 bp, 12 predicted proteins | sample 431651 | NCBI WGS metagenome assembly JFJP01 (sample SAMN02602958, study PRJNA72255) | Microbial mat metagenome, whole genome shotgun sequencing project. | biome: fresh water; feature: sink hole; material: water; isolation source: purple microbial (photo- and chemosynthetic) mats found in...
TGATGAACTCCGTAGCCAGTGATAAACGACCATTTTTATCATTCGGAGGGGGCTCAAAATTGGCAGGATTTTGTCTGCGGTCAGCCGATTATGAGAGTCCGGCTGGTGAATGGACTGAACTTGAATTGATATGTTTTGGCGGTAAAAGCCTCCACATAGTAAATGGCCACGTGGTAATGATCCTGCAAAACAGTAACTACATAAAGGACGGCCAGTCTGTTCCCCTGATCAATGGTAAAATTCAGCTGCAGAGCGAAGCTGCCGAGGTGTTTTATAAGGATATAATGATCAGGAATATTACAGAACTTCCTATGGAATATGCGGCATATTTTGATTCTGAGAAATAACATTTTATGAAAAGAGTATGCCATGAACCCTTTTCTAGAGATATGGTAATTAATTCTTGCCAAATTAAAACCTATATTTTTCTGTTTTCAGTCTTATTGTCTTTTAACTTTTCTGACAGTAATGCGCTGGATCAGGACAATCAGGATACAATTCTCCTAAGCCAATCATCCCTAAAATATATAGAAAAGATAGATACAATTATCAGCCTTAAACTTAATATGAACACTGAATACGAACAGTTTGAAGTCAAAGGAGATAATTTTTATTATGATATCCGTCCAAATATTTCTCTGTCCAGTAAATTATCTTTCGGCTACAGGTTTATTTCATTAGGAATCGGGTTTAAACCCAAATTTATTCCGGGTAACAATGATAATGATTTACAGGGAGTTACTAAAGGTATTTCATTCGGAATCAATATAATAACAGATCACTGGCTTCAGGATGTTCAGTTTGTTTATGCAAAGGGATTTTACCTGCATAATACTGACGATTATGATCCGGATTGGATAAAAGGAGTGGATCCCTATATTCAGTTCCCCGAATTGATAGTTGCTGCTCTGAGAGGTTATACAGGCTACAAGCTGAATGAGAATTATTCACTTAAGGCAATTAGCAGTAAAACCGAGATACAGCTTAAAAGTTGCGGGACTTTTATTCCATTCTTAAATTATAATTATTATGAAACAGATAATTTCAGTAATGACCCTGCTCAGCAATCGAGTCAGAAGTCGAACAATTTTGATGCAGTTGCATCATTTGCGTGCCTTTATACATTTGTAATAAGGTCACATTTCTATACATCAGTTGGATTGACTCCGGGGATCGGTTTTCAGTATACAAACCTTCTTACGCGTTTACCTGATGAAGATATAAGATCACATTCAACAGATCCAATATACTCGTTCCAGGAACATATCGCTTTCGGATACAACTCAAGGAAATTCTTTACAGGGGCTGAACTATCATCGACACAGGCCTCTCACCAGCAAAACAAAACTACTGTTCAAACAAAGGCAACCCGTACTTTTTTCCAGATTTTTGTTGGTTTCCGGTTCAATGCTCCAAAATTTCTTAAACACGAAACCGATGTGGTAAAAAGTATTGCACCTGCTAAAATTCAAAAAATTATAGAATAATATTTATAAATAAAATTTCCATTTATGAAAAATTTCAGATGCCTGACGATATTTATTACCATTGTCTTATTTTGTAGTTCATTCTTAGTTAATGCTCAAACTTCGTTCGGAAAGGCCAAACTTATAAATGACGGCTGGCTCTTTCAGCTAAAGGATGAAAAAGATGCTTTTAATCCTGAGTTTAAAGATAACAGGTGGAGAAAGCTTGATTTACCCCACGACTGGAGTATCGAAGGTGACTTAAGCCCTACTCTCGCCAGTTGCACCGGATATTTACCGGGGGGAATCGGATGGTACCGTAAAAAGCTTGACATACCTCAGGAACTTAACGGGAAAAAAGTGTTTATTTATTTCGAGGGTGTCTATAATCGCAGTTCAGTATATATTAACGGACAGTTACTTGGATTTCGTCCCAACGGATATGTTTCATTCGCTTATGATCTGACTCCGTATCTTAAATACGGAGAAACAAATGTACTGGCAGTCAGGGTTGATCACAGTCAGTCTGCAGATTCCCGCTGGTATACCGGATCAGGCATTTACAGAAATGTCTGGCTAATAACATCCGGCCCTGTGCATTTTGATTTATGGGGTGTTACCTATCAGACAAAACGGGTCTCAGAAAAGGAAGCAGTAGTTCTGGCAGAGGCAAGTGTAAAAAATGAGTCAGCTGCAGTTGTTGATGCAAAACTTGTTATACAATGGATTGATGCTTCAGGTAAAATTGCGGCTCAGCAGTCTCAGAAAAAGAAACTTCCCTCCGGAGCTGTAACGAAGCTCTCATCTGATCTCGTTGTAAAGAATCCTGTCCTGTGGAGCACAGAATCGCCATATCTCTATCAGCTGAAAACAATATTGTATATCGGAGACAAAATTGTAGATGAATCTTCCTGTAAAACAGGTATTCGCACAATGACTTATGATGCAAATAAGGGCTTTGCCCTGAACGGTAAATCGATGAAAATGAAGGGGGTATGCATTCATCACGATGCAGGAGTATTGGGTTCGGCTGTTCCGCGACAGGTGTGGGAGCGCCGTTTAATAGCATTGAAATCGCTTGGATGCAATGCCATCCGCATGAGTCATAACCTGCAGGCGCCGGATGTATATGAGCTTTGTGATGAACTGGGTTTTCTGGTTATGGATGAAGGATTCGATGAGTTTGAATTTCCAAAGAAGAAATGGCTTAAGGGTTGGAATGTAGGAGAACCCGGTTTCCAGGGAACATTTGATTTTTTTGAAGAATGGAGCAGCAGAGACGTGGAATCAATGGTCCGGCGCGACAGAAACCATCCATCCGTAATATTGTGGAGTATTGGTAACGAGGTTGATTACCCGAATGATCCGTATTCTCACCCTATTCTGAACGGAAGCGAATTTAATCAGCCTGTCAGCGGGGGCTACGATCCCAAGAAACCAAGCGCTGACCGTTTGGGACCGATCGGAAAAAGACTCTCAGGTGTAATACGCGAAATCGATACCTCAAGAAAAGTAACAGGCGCACTTGCAGGAGTTATAATGACCAATGAAACAGACTATCCGAAATATCTTGATGTTGTCGGATATAACTACACCGAAGACCGTTATGCGATTGATCATAAGAAATTTCCGGACAGGATAATTTATGGAAGTGAAAATGTTCATAGCTATAATGCCTGGAAAGCGGTACGTGATAATGACTATATTTTTGGTCAGTTTATCTGGACAGGCATTGATTATCTCGGAGAGTCAAATGCCTGGCCTTCGCGGGGATTCAATTCAGGGATGATCGATTTAGCAGGTTTTACTAAACCAAGAGGTTATTACAGGATGTCAATGTGGCTTGAAACACCAATGACATACATTGGGACATACAAGCTGACAAAAAGAAGCAGCAGGGGTCTGTCCGACTCAGCTTTGCCTGTCTGGAATTATAATGAAGGTGATACGGTAAGGGTGGTTTGCTATACAAACTGCCCCCAATCGCAGTTAAGTTTAAACGGTGCACCTGTTGGCCAGCCAAAGAATCATGATGACAATACCGGGATAATTTACTGGGATATACCATACAAGCCCGGTAAGCTGGAGGTAACGGGACTGACCGATGGAAATGAATCTGCAAGGCATTCAATACAGACTTCAGGACGCTCATATTCAATAATTGCTTCATCAGATAAAACACAATTATCAACAGATAAGGATTTAGCCCAGATAACAATTCAGATTGTTGACCAGAACGGAATCCCGGTTATCCTGGCTGATGATGAGATTACCTGTAATATAACAGGCCCAGCAGTTCTGCTCGGACTCGAAAGTGCAAACAATTCTGATATGACTAATTACCGAGATAATACCCATCGGGCATATAATGGAAAAATGCTGGCTTATATCCAGACCAAAGGAAGTACCGGGAAAATCGAAATAACCTTCTCAGCACCTTGGCTTAATTCAGCAAATGTTTCATTAACGGTTAAATAGTAATTATGTGACTGAGTTACTAAAGATAAATGGTGAAAAGACCTGGAGATCCCTCGCTACCGCTCGGGATGACACCATGGCTTTAGGGCCTAGGGGAAAAGAAGTGGCGATTCGAAAACTACTATTTCGATTCAATATTATAAATCGAATCGCCACTTCTTTTCCCCTCCCTAAAAACTACTTTAATTGTCATTCCGAAGCGAAGCGAGGAATCTCCTCATCCATATTAAGTACTAATAATTTCCCGATAATATTTGCCGGTATCATCTCTTTTGTATTAACCTGCACTTCATGTCAGAACAATGACACTTCCGGTGGCATTCAGGATTCTTCTGCAAAATCAGATTCAGATAAGGGGGATGCAATGCATTTATTACCCAAAAACCCGAAACCGCGTGAAACGTCAGCAATTGTCTGGAAGACTCAACGTGGCTGGGACAGCAGTATGGAGGAATTATATTCTGCATGGGTATATGCCCTTTTTAATGGTTATGATGAACAGGATTCCTGGCCAGCTCTCCATGCTGTAACTCAGAATCAGAAGCAGAATTTCCTCTACAACTACCTTTCACTCGGCGAAGATGACCCTGACAATAAGCACACTGTAATAATGCAGCCTGACTGTGCCGACAATCCGTTTTTCCTGAGGGCATATTTTGCATGGAAGCTTGGTTTGCCTTTCGGTTACCATGTCTGCGACCGTGGCTATGTCGGCAAAAATCCGGGAACCGGGCAGTGGATAACAAATGAATCTTCAAGTTCAAAAACAAATCCTGTTGATGCATTCAATACCTTTCTCAGAAAGCTGAAAGACGGAGTCCATTCAGGGACAGCCAGGATCTCGCTTGATAATGAGAATTCTGACTACTATCCCGTACCTCTTGAACCAGAAGCCCTTCGTCCGGGCACTGTTTATGCCGACCCTTACGGACATACATTGATCCTGATAAGCAGGAAGCCACAAACCAGCAGACAACCAGGATTGCTATTAGCTGTTGACGCGCAGCCTGACGGGACTATAGCTATCAAGCGATTCTGGAAAGGAAATTTTCTGTTTAATACTTCAGGAGTAATCGGGGAACCCGGCTTCAAAGCTTTTCGTCCGGTGACATTAAATAATGGTGTCCCCCGGATGATGAAAAACAACGAGCTTACAATTGCAGCAGGCTTCGTTCCGTTTTCACTTCAGCAAAGAAAAATGGAAAGTGCTTTATTCTATCAGAGTATGGAAAGGATAATAAATCCTGATCCCCTTGATCCTGAAGAAGCTTTATCTGATCTTATGGGAGCTTTACATGAACAATTGCTTGTACGTGTTACATCGGTGGCTAACGGTGAAGCATATTTCAAAGCACATCCGGGTACGGTAATCCCAATGCCTTCAAATGCTGCCGGAATTTTCCTGGCAGGCGGACAGTGGGAGAATTTCTCAACTCCAAACCGCGACCTGAGGTTACTCATAGCGATGGATGAGGTATTGAATTTCCCCGGCAGGGAGAATCTTAAGTCGCTCTTCGATCGAAAAACTAAAGAGCTATTCATAAACTATACAAAATCCGATGGCACTGTTAAAAAATTAACACTGGATGAGATTCTTAAAAGAAGGGATGCTTTTGAGATGGCATATAATCCGAACGATGGTCCGGAGATTCGCTGGGGTGCTCCTGAAAACAGTGATGAAAGAGCAAGTTGTAAGCGTCATGCTCCTGCAAACCAGCTTGCCACAATGCGTTCTGTAAGAAGCTGGTTCAGCAAAAGGCTGCATCCGCCTACTTGAATCTCCTTTTCAGGAAATAATAGACAGGAATACCTGAAAAAATCAGAATCATACCAATTGCAGCTTCTCTCGGTCTGGTTATTATTGTATTGAAAAACAGCCCGATACAAAACAGAATAAATATTGCAGGCACAACAGGATATCCCCACACTTTATATGGTCTGTGTACATCCGGCATTCTGCGCCGCAGAATGAACACCCCTATAGTCGTGGCACCATAGAATATAAATACTGCAAAAATTATCATGTCAGTCAGCTGATCGAAGGTACCGGAAAGAACAAGCACCGATGCCCAAATCCCCTGCCACAACAACGAGTTTGATGGAACATTCCTGTTATTAATTTTTGCAATACCTGAAAAGAAAAGCTTTTCGCGGGCCATTGCATAATAGGGACGTGCTCCTGTAAGAATGCTGGCATTAGTGCATCCCAGGGTAGTTATCAGGATCAGTACTGAAATGAACATTACCCCGCCTGTGCCCCAGAATGATCTTACTGCCTCAACTGCAGCAATCTGATTTCCTGCCTGATAAACTGCTTTAAGCTGGGGAATTGACAACAGGGCCAGGTAGGTTATATTAACAAGAAGGTAAATAAATATCACAATAAAAACTCCTGTTACTATCCCTTTGGGGATATTCCTGGTCGGGTCTTTGACCTCTCCTCCGATAAAACCGACAGAGACCCAGCCCTGGTAAGCCCAGAATGCAGCCAGCATTGCTGTAAAAAAAGAGGAAACTGTAACACTTCCGTTTGTAAGTTCCTTAAGATTCAGAAAATCTGCCGGCACTGCTTTAATACTGCTCAGTCCAAAAACTACAATCGTAAATAATCCGGCGAAAACAAGCAGCATAATAAATTTACTTGCACCTGCTCCGCTTTTTAATCCTGAGATGTTCAGTCCGGTGAGTAACAAAATCAGTAAAATCGCTGTAAGCTTTACCCCGAAATCCTGAAACGGATAAAAAACACCCCACAGGTTAGTATGCTGGAGTGAACTGAAGACTTCCGGAATTTGAATAATACTGTTTAACGACTGGGCAAAAACATAAGCGAGAGAAGATATTGTGGCTGTCTGAATTACTGTAAACAACGACCAGCCGTACATGAATGAAAAAAACCTGTTGTAAATTTTCTTTAGGTAAACAAATTCTCCGCCGGTATCTGCCAGAAGGCCTGCTACCTCAGCGTTACTCAGCGCACCAAAAAGTGTAATTATTCCACCGACAATCCAGGCAGCCAGAATCCAGACCGATGAGTTTAGCTCGTCTGCCATCGGGGCAATCTTTTTATAAACTCCGGATCCTATTATATTCGCAACAACAAATAATATTACATATCCCAAACCAAGTGCCCTGACAAGATTTCTCTGACTGTTCATTGTGAAGTATTTCAAATAGTGATGTTCACAATGTAACAAATTATTCAATAATCTGTCAAACAAAATTGTCCTCATAAATTTCTTGTCACTTAGTTCCATTAATTCATTTCTTTATCATTTTTTAATACCTTTCGTTAAATATAAACCTTCCTTATGCATAAAATTCACGTTGACGGAAATGCTAATGATAACAGTGGTGAAATCTTAAACCCTTTAACCGAACTTGAACAATCTGTACATGCTGCCCTTGAGACCTATTCCAATGTACACCGGGGCAGCGGACACAATTCATTGGTTTCAACGCATTTATTTGAACAAGCCAGGGAAATTGTACTGGAATTTCTGGAATTGAAAAAAGGCAGATATACTGTGATCTTTTGTACACAGAGAGGTGCCGCTGTTTTAAAAGACAAACTTGCTCCTGGATATTATCGGGTTATATCAAGCCAGAGCTTTGGCCTTTCACTTGGTGTGAGTGCTTTGGTTGTAACCCGTAAAGCTTTGAAAAGGGTAACACCCGTCTATACCGGCGGAGGCACTACAGTGCTGATGTCGCCTGGCTGGATTATCTGGGCAGGGGCACCCGACAGGTTTGAGGCAGGAACTCCTGCTATTATAAATGTAATTGCTTTTGCCCGGGCATTAAGAATGATAAAGAAATACGGAAAAGAGATATTTCTTAATTTGTCACCTGAAAAGTTAACTGCTGCCGAAATACTTCACAATGATGATCTTGAGAAATATTCCGGACAGAAACTTCTGGATGAACTCAGAAAAACACTGATAGGCCGGGGAAAACTTGTGCCCACTGCAGAAGGCCTCAAACCTTACATTAACCTCGATAACAGTGCAAGCACTCCAACTTTCGGGCCGGTTTGGGATGCTTTTCGCCTGACTTTGCATCAAAATGAAATAATAAAAAAGGATATAATTCTTGAAGTAAAATCAATCTGTTCCGGAGTATTTGGCGCTCCACCTGACAAATATGACATAATCTTTACTTCAAATACCACAGACGCTATAAACCTTGCAGCCGAAAGCTTAAGACATAAATCAGCACAGGAGTACGAACCGGTAGTCCTAAGCTCGATGCTTGAACACTCATCAAACGATCTGCCCTGGAGAATGATCTCGTCTTCAGTTATCAGGTTATCAATTGACAAAAACGGATTTGTTGATATTGCTGAGATGGACCGGTTACTGGCTGAGTATAATCAGAAAGGTCTGCATGGAAATAAACGGATAAAAATTGTTGCTGTGAGCGGCGCGTCGAACGTCATGGGATCATTCAGTAATATTGAAGAAATAAGCCATTTAGCTCACAAATACGGGGCACAGCTCCTTGTTGATGCTGCTCAGATGGCTGCCCACCGCAGGATTGAAACAGACAAATGGGGAATTGATTATCTCGCATTCTCAGCACATAAAGTGTATGCTCCGTTTGGTACAGGTGTCTTAATAGCAAGAAAAGGTCTTCTTAATTTTAAACCTGAAGAACTGGAACAAATCAGGCTGTCTGGCGAAGAAAACGCAGGAGGTATTGCAGCACTTGGGAAGTCACTTGTACTTATTGAGCGTATTGGATTCGATCTGATTCAGGAAGAAGAAAAAGCTCTGACAAGACGAGCATTAAAAGGTTTGAAGCAAATCACCGGACTGACGATATACGGAGTTAGCGACCCCGATTCGCCTGAATTCAAACACAAAGGCGGTGTAATAGTGTTTTTCATGAAAGGAATTATGTCGAACAATGTGGCTGAAATGCTGGCAACTCAAAGAGGGATTGGTATTCGGTCAGGATGTCACTGTGCGCATATTCTGGTCAAGCATATCCTTGGTCTCACACCAGGTCTGGAGCGGTTTCAGAGGGTTATTTTCAAAACCTTCAAAGGATTGAGGCCTCCCGGTGTAGCACGGGTAAGTTTTGGAATTGAGAACAGTGCTGAAGAGGTTGACATATTAATCAAAGTACTCGAAAGAATTGCCGGAAAAAAACTACTGTCTGAGAGTAATGTAAAACAGCAGAACAAAGCCTTTGTTAAAGAAGCAGTACACAGAGTTTTCGATTTATGAGAAACGGCTTTATTCGCATAACTTAAGTCAAACCGTTAATACATATTATCAATATCATCTTTAAATTGCTCGATAAGTATATTCCTGCGTACTTTGAGAGTATTAGTCAGCATTCCGTTCTGTATGCTGAACGGTTCGTGAAGCAGCTTAAACCTTACAACTTTTTCATAAGAAGCAAATTCTTCCTGGATCTTATGGACCCTTTCATGATAGAAATCAATAACCTCTTTTCTGAGAACAAGGGCAGCATCATCAAGTGATTTCAATCCTAATCTGTCAACTTCACTCTTAAGTGTTATAAATGAAGGTACTATAAGCGCTGTAACATATTTTCTGTTATCGCCGATTGCAATTATCTGTTCAATATACGGGTCCTGACCAAATAGGAGTTCAATCTTTTGAGGCGAAACATACTTCCCTGAGGATGTCTTCATAAGGTCTTTAATTCTGTCAGTCATCACAAGGTCGCCGTTAGGGGTTATGTAACCCTGGTCACCGCTGTGATACCATCCACCCTTAAGAGATTTTTCTGTCTCCTCAGGTTTATTGTAATAACCTTTGAAAACGGTTCCTCCTTTAATAAGAATCTCTCCTATCTCACTTATTTTTACCTCAATTCCAGGCATAATTGTTCCGCAGGTATCAAAATCATACCTCTCCGACTTAAAGCACGATACTGTAGCTGATGTTTCAGTTGCACCATAACCATAATTAATTGTAATGCCGGCGGCATGAAAGAATTTTATAAGGAACGGGCTCATTGCAGCACCGGCACAAGGCATAAATCTGATATTTCCTCCAAAAATGTTCCTGAGTTTTTTCAGAACCAGGAGATCGGCCACTGAATGTTTCAGAGCCAGGCCTGCCGGTGGTTTTTTTGTATTGCTTAGGTATGCTGAGTAATAGTGACCGGTATCGATTGACCAGCGGAATATTTTCCGCTTAAAAGGTGACCATTTATGCAGTTCAGCCTGTAACCCTTCATAGGTTTTCTCAAAAAACCTTGGTACAGTGCACATCACGGTTGGCTTAATTACCGGAAGCTGTTTCACAATTTCCCGCGGATTGTCAATAAAGACATTTGTTGCCCCGCAATGAAGCATATAATATGACCAGCTAAGTTCAAAAACATGACTCAGAGGCAGGAAGCAAACAGATACATCTTTTTCAGTGACATCAAGTCGCTCGTCATGGATCTTAAATGTATACAAGAATGTAGCATGGGTAAGCATGGCTCCTTTTGATTCACCTGTTGTTCCTGAAGTATAGATAATTTTTACAACGTCCTCATCCTGAATATCCTGTATTCTTTTCTTCACTTCAGATCCGAATCGGTTTTCAGAATCCAGATTTAAAAATGTCTGCCAGTCAATGCTATTCTTTTTGTCCTGAATAATATCCGGGTCAAAGACAACTATTGTTTTAAGAGTATCGGTGTTTTCAATTAACCAAAGGGCTTTTTCGTACTGTTCACTGTTCCCCGCAAAAATCAGTTTCATCCGGGTTTCGTCAACTATATACTTAAGCTGCTGCTTCGATGATGTGGAATAAAACGGGACAGTCACACTTCTGATTCCTATTATCCCAAGATCAGCAATCATCCATTCAGGCTTGTTATCGCTGAAAATACCTATATTATCAGAAGTACCGAAGCCCAATGAGATCAGAGCACCGGAAATCTTTTGAGATTCACTGATGAAATTTTCCCAGCTGATGCTTTCATAAATACCACTGCCAGGCTTTCTGAATCTGAATAATTCGCGTGAGCCGTATTTTGAGGCACGCTCAAGTATCATATTAACAACATTTTCCTTCATCAGGGATAATTAAGGTTTATTCTGCATTTTGAAAAGGCAAAGCTAAGAATTACAATAAGATAAAAAAGGTTAAAGGAATAAATATCAGCTCATTTATGATCAAGATCCTTTGCTGCTGTTTCCATTAAAAGATAAAAAGCCTGTCCTTCAGGGGCTACATAAGGACGGTCGAAATTCGGCAGACCGCATACATTCTGAACATATCCGAGGTTGTCAACCTGACCATTAGCCGCCTTTCTCATTTTTTCAGCTTTTTCAAGATAAGACGATTCAAGATAACCGGCAGCAACACCTCTGAAAATTGAATAGCTTATCATCTGGCTAAGATTTACTTCCGGAAAAGTATCAGGCTTGTTGACAACATTATGAAACAAACCGTCTTCCCGAAGGTATTTCAAACATCCGTCAACTACTTCCCTGACATATACTATCAGCCTTCTTTTATCATCCTGTCTGTTTTCCGGCAGCAGTTTTATAACCCGGGTTAAACCCGCTGCAGTCCAGCCGTTACCTACACCCCAGAAATCCTCCCGTACAAATTTGTTACCCGGGCCATCCCAGATATGTGAATAAAGCTGATCCTGAGCATGGTACAGATATTTTCTGAATCCCTCAATCTGCTTAAGTGACTCATCGTATTCTCCCGCCGCAGCAAGAAATGGAGGGAGCATATAAAATGCATCTGACATTATCCACTTAGTGGGCTCTTGGGTATGGTAAATGATCCCTTCGCTGGTCCTGTGGTTTGTACTTTTAATCACCTCAAGCATCTCATTTGCCCCTTTTTGGAATATCTGATCTCCTGTTAATTTCCCCGCGAATAGAACAGCTTCACCGACGCTTGCACAATCAGTAATTGGCATATTACCTTTAATCACTGAGAATCGTCCTTCAACCTGTCTCATAATAGCTGCCCTTGCAAAGGAAACAACCAGATCATACTCCCCCATTTCCAGTAAGGCCTGGGCAACAGTGCCCTGCTCCCAATCGAAGCGTTGCATGCCGAGGGTTGCTGTTAATACCCGCTGAACCCTCTCCTCAGGCGAGTCTGTACTTCCGCTAAAAAGTTTCCCTGGGGACTTTTTTGATTTCTCTTTAAGTGCAGATTCTGAATGACAGGAAATAGCTCCGGTTGTCAGCCCTGCGAGGCCCAAATAGATTGCACCGGTTTGCTTAATAAAATTCCTCCTCGAATTAACATCAACTGCAGTTCGTGTTTTTTTCATTTAGTACCTCTTAGTATTGTCCTAACTATTATATTCAAATTTACAATTAGTCGTGGCAAAATCACATGCTTTTCAACAAAAGCTTCATTACATTTGTTATTAAGTAAATAAAATAAGGAGGTAAAAATGAACGATTTTTTATGTCCGAAATGTACAGGCCATCTAAGGGTAGGTGAACTCATAATCTTCAAAATCAAAAACACCAGAAAACAGTCGGCCCTGATGCTCCTCAGTCCTCATATAGGAAATTACACAAGTATCAAACATCCCTCATTTGAAATTGAAGCAGGCGAATACCTTGAGTTTTTCTGTCCTGTCTGCAATGGTTCCCTTACTTCAGATATACATAAAAATCTAGCTCATGTAATTTTACAGGATAAAACCGGAAAAAGTACCGATGTTTTCTTCTCTCAGATTGTAGGGGAACATAGCACATTCGCAACTGACGGAGAGGCGGTTCATGTTGCAGGAGAGGATGCCGGCAAATACACCTATTTTAAAATCGGTGATAAATTCAGAAAATATTTTTAGCTGAAAAATCCTTTAACCGCAAAGGACGACAAGGAGGCGCAAAGCACGCAGAGTTAACTTCCGCCTAATGTAATCTTTGCGACCTTTGCGTAATCCCGATAGCCATCGGGACTTTGCGACCTTTGCGGTTAAAAAATTCTGTTAATTAATTAACAACACATTGGAATTTACATTCCAGCCTGAAATTTTAAGTGAAGCTTTCCCTTCCCTTAATTTTATTGCCGGACAACTTACAGTTATTGTTGTACTCTGTGAAGGTGTAAGTGTGAAATAATTATCTGACCAAAAGCTCGGAAGTACTTCTTCCTCATTAATAATCAGCTGTGAACGGACAAAAAATGCTATGCTGCTTGAAGGATTTGTTACCTCGATTGTCCACTTTGTGTCTCCATTAACTTTCTCGGTTTTTAGAAGCTTCATCTGAACATCAGTCTTGGCCATGGCATTCATATCCTTATAATCATTTTCAGCCGATATCCAGTAAGTGTTATTTGAAATAACTTTCCCCGACGCATCTTTAAGTTTCAGAATTACAAGTGTAACACCCTTTGCAGAGGCTAAAGCTGATGCAATTGTTGATGCCTCTTTTACCTCCGATGGTGCCATATTAAGCTTAACCGCCTCGCGGTAAATTAATTTTGACTCAAGGCTGAATAGCTCAACATGTGCTGTAAGATCAGCTGCAGGTTTATATCGTCTGTTTATGACTGTTACTTTATTGCTGACAAGATTCAGTTGTATATGAAGCGGTTCGCAAGCCCTCTGCATAAAATAGTACCCTGCATTAGGCATCAGATACCAATCGTAAACCTGCCATACTACGCTTGGAAAAGCTGCGTTGAGTTTCCATAGCATTACTCCGCCAATTTCATTCAGCTTATGTCCCGCTGCCTCAAAAATTCCCTGGTACCCAACAGCGTTCATCAGCTGCATTTTATCGGAAAATTCCTCCATAGTTGCCGGCTCACCATGCCGTTTCACCATTTCCTTATAATACAGGTCATACCTGCCGTTACCTGTAGCTGCATCGTGATATCCCCATGAATTATTCATCGGGAACGGGGCCTTCTTATCCCAGACCAGGTTAGGAATAATCTTTGGTAGAATATTATATGGCGGTTGAGAAGGAATACCTGTCTCGTCTTTAAACACCCAGTCTTTGCCTTCAATCGCCTTTTTATAATAAACAACAGGATCCTGCCAGGTATAAGGGCCGCCACTGTAGGCACCGGTAGGCTTATTATCGGGCCACGACAGATCCCAGCCGGTTGATACTTTTGCAAATCCTGAAGAATTCGGAATGAATGGCCTTGTTCCGTCAAGTTCAATAATACTGTTCCGCATAAAATCATAAAGCTCCCTGCGTGCATGACCCTCATTTCCCCCGGTCCATACAAGAAGACTCGGATGGTTTCTGATTCTCAGGATTGTGCTTGTAATGTTTTTCTTAAAAACTTCACCCTCAAAAGGCCAGTCGGGCGATCCTTTGAATTCACCCTGTGTATCTCCTGTTACCCAGAAATCAGACCATACAAGCAAACCATAACGGTCAGCCGCTTCAAAGAATTCATCACACGGGGTTACTCCGCCGCCCCATATTCTTACAAGGTTTATATTTGAATTACGGCACAGCTGCATCTCATAATCGTATCTTGTAGAATCGCGGTTAAGCATCATATCAGGCACCCAGGCACCTCCGGTAAGATGAATGCGTTTTTCATTCACATAAAAATCCCGCCTCCAGGTTCCCTTTACTTCAGTTGACCTGGAACTGACAGTTCTTATTCCAAACATAAATGATGTATCATCTGAAATGCCGGCGGTATTAGCATACTGAAGCCTGATACGATATAGGTCAGGTCTTCCATACCCGTTTGGCCACCAGAGTGCGGGTTTTACTATGTTAAGTTCCTTTGAATTTTCTCCGTTAAGATCAACAACAGCTGCTGAATTCCCGGGAATTGCTACATTCTTTATAATCTGAACAGCTTTTCCTTTAAATGTCTCGGGTGTTATTGTTACAATCAACTTTCCGATTTCGTCAGACTGGTTGTGATTCCGAAGCTTAAGATTCAGTGAGAGTTTTGCAATTGCAGTATCCGGAAGGTTAGGGAGTGAGGTAACCAGTTTAGGGTCGGCAATTGTAACTCCTCCTGTCGTTCTCAGATAAACAGGAAGCCAGATCCCCATATTACGGTCCCGAACCGGGGGAAGCCAGTCCCATCCTACCGAACAAAGCATTGTCACATTTTTTCCGATGTCTCCTGTTGGTCCACCATTTTCATAAAAATCATCCAGAGCCTTAAGCTGCTCATTAGCCGGAAGTCCGGGATAATCGAGAGGATAAATTTTCACTGCCACAACATTTTTTTGTCCCGGTACAATCTGCTCAGTAACATCGAGACTGTACTGGGCAAACATACCCGCCATCTGAGTCGAATCCTTTACCTCTTTACCATTTACCCACACAGCTGCCCTGTAGTTAATTCCCTTGAATATAAGCTGAAAATGACGCCCATTGTCCGACGCAGGAACTTCAAAAACAGTCCTGTACCAGTATGGCTTTTTCCAGGGGTTAGGGTTATTGGGCAGATGACTGTATTGTTCCAGATTATACTTTTTATTGAATTCATCCGAAGCATCGGGAATAAGCATATTGTTCATTCCCTGGTATGGATCGGGATAAACATTATTTGCAACAAGACCTGTTAATACTGTTGATGGCACTTTAACCGGGAACCAGTATACATCTGACTTATAATCAGCTTTTGAGATTTCCGGCCCTGCAGCCGATATCAGTACAGACGATTGCAACTCAAAACGTGTCAGTTTGACCTGTTTTACAGGCCCTGTCTGGGACAATACAACTGTTGGATTTATAAGTGAACTTAAAATCAGTGCAACAAGAAAAGATATATGTTTCTTCATAAAACCTGGTTTCATTATTAAGTATTTTGAAATTTCTATCTGAGATGTTTTTTTATATTGTATAGCTTATTCAGCGCCTCCATGGGTGTAAGATTATCTATATCAATCTCAAGAATCTCATCGCGTATTTGCTTAAGAACAGGATCGTCGAGCTGAAAAATGCTCAGCTGCATACCCTCCCTGTGACCTGCAATATCGGCAATGGGCTTGGTAAGCTCCTGTTTAACATGACTCTGCTCGAGTTCTTTGAGAATCTCATCAGCCCTGCTGACAACACTTTTAGGCATTCCCGCCATCCTTGCCACATGAATACCAAAACTGTGTTCGCTGCCACCCCTTTTAAGTTTCCTGAGAAAAATTACTTTATTGTTCAGTTCTTTAATTGAAACATTATAGTTCTTCACCCTCGAAAAGGAGTTCTCCATCTCATTAAGTTCATGATAATGAGTTGCAAACAGCGTTTTAGCTCTGAGTTTATTTTCGTGAAGAAATTCAACCATGGCCCAGGCAATTGAGATGCCGTCGTAAGTGCTGGTACCTCTTCCAATCTCATCGAGCAGTACAAGGCTCCTGTCGGAAAGGTTATTCAGAATACTTGCCGTCTCATTCATCTCAACCATAAATGTCGATTCACCAAGGCTGATATTGTCAGAGGCACCGACGCGTGTAAATATCTTATCGACCATTCCGATGGTGGCAGCAGTTGCAGGGACAAAACAACCTGTCTGGGCCATAAGAACAATAAGGGCTGTCTGCCTCAGCAAAGCTGACTTACCTGACATATTCGGACCTGTCAGAATTATTATCTGCTGATCGTCGGTATCGAGCAGCAGATCGTTAGGCACATACGATTCGCCTAAAGCAAGCTGTTTCTCGATTACAGGGTGACGTCCTTCAGTAATTTCAAGCTTTCGTGTGTCGTTAAGCACTGGCCTTACATAGTTATTCCCGGTTGAAATAACTGCAAACGACTGAAGACAATCGAGCCGGGCAATAAGCGAAGCGTTAAGCTGGACCGGCGGAATAAATTCAACAATCTCGAGCACAAGATCGTTGAATAGTTTTGTTTCGAGTGTAATTATTTTCTCTTCAGCTCCGAGGATCTTGCCCTCATATTCCTTAAGTTCCTCTGTAATATACCGTTCAGCACTAACAAGAGTTTGTTTCCTTATCCATTCAGGGGGCACCTTTTCTTTATGAGTGTTTCTTACTTCGATATAATAGCCGAAAACATTATTGAAACTAACCTTAAGTGAACTGATTCCTGTACGTTCGCTCTCACGGGTTTGTAAGGCAGCCAGATAATCCTTTCCATGATAGAGTATTGTCCTGAGATCATCAAGCTCCTCAGAGATTCCGGAAGCTATTGCATTTCCTTTATTCAACTGAACCGGCGGATCATTATTCAGTTCCCTTTCTATCTTGTCGGCAATTGATTTGCATGGATTAAGCTGTTCTGCAATCAGAATTAGAGGAGCACAGCCGCTGCTGTTGCAGATCTCTCTTAAAGGCTCAATTGCTTTAAGTGCTCTTTTAAGCTGAACCACTTCGCGTGGATTTATCCTGCTAACTGCAACTTTTGAGATGAGTCTTTCAAGGTCTCCAATCTGCCTTATAAGAGAGGCGATCTGCTCTCCCGACCCTTTGTTTTCAACCAGGTATTGTACAATATCCAGCCGTTCTGTAACAGGCTGAATATCTTTAAGCGGAAGTGCCAGCCATCTTTTTAAAAGCCGTCCTCCCATTGGTGATAAAGTTTTGTCCATCACATCGATGAGGGTGCGGGCTCCTTCATAAGGCGAATGGAACAATTCAAGATTTTTTATCGTAAACTTATCGAGCCATACATACCTGTTCTCCTCAATCCTCGAAAGGCTTGTAATATGTCCAAGCTGTTCTTTAGAGAACTTGTTTCAAACTGCTTCAGCAGCCTGTCATTGGCAGCCTCTGCAGTAAAGATCCAGTCATCCTGTTTGAATGTATAGAATTTCGGTCCGAAATACTCAAGAAAAAGATCCTTCTTCCCGTTTTCGAAGAGCACCTCTTTAGGCTGAAAATTATTCAGCATCTGATCTATATAATCTATAGTACCTTCCGATGTAAGGAACTCGCCGGTGGATATATCCAGAAATGCAACACCTGCTATTTTCTTATCTATATGCACTGCAGCCAGAAAATTATTTTCCTTATGATTAAGTACATTCTCATTAAGTGAAACCCCCGGAGTAACAAGTTCAATTATCCCTCTTTTCACAATCTTTTTTGTAAGCTTGGGATCTTCAAGCTGTTCACAGATTGCCACCCTCTGCCCTGCCCTTACAAGCCTTGGCAGATAGGTATCAAGAGCATGATATGGAAAGCCTGCAAGCTCAACAAAGGAAGCAGATCCGTTGGCCCGGCGTGTAAGAGTAATACCCAGGATATCAGATGTTCTTATCGCGTCCTCTCCGAATGTCTCATAGAAATCACCTACCCTGAAAAGGAGTATTGCATCAGGATGCTTGGTCTTGATGTCGTAATACTGCTTCATCAGCGGCGTTTCTACATATTTGTGGAGTTCGGACATTAATTAAATCTCTTTTTTGGTTAGTTTTTAATCAACCGGCAGTTAACAAAGATACACTCCCGATAATATTAATGAAAGTCTTTTTGATTTTTATTAAGAATCGCAATCAATTTATGATTTTCATGGAGAATCCTTGGCGCCTTTGTGCCTTGGTGGCTATTCTTTTTTTTGCCACCAAGACGCCAAGACACTAAGGAACACCGTAAAAATCATAAAATTTAAGTCGTAAATTTTATAACTTGTGAAGTTATTTTATAAAAATTCATATGAAGAAAGTCCTTATTCTCGGAGCCGGGCTCGTTGTTAAGCCAATGGTTGAATACCTGCTGGCCAACGGGTTTTTTATTACTATTGCATCGCCAATGAAAGAGCGGGCAGATGAAATGATTAACGGCAATCCGAACGGATCGGCAATCGACTGGTCGATGGACGATCCGGAAACTCTTGATGATATTGTTGCCGGACATGATATTACTGTCAGTCTCTTACCGTATAAATACCACACCGATGTAGCCAGAGTCTGCCTTAAGCATGGAAAACATCTCGTAACAACCTCTTATGTCCAGAAAGAAATGGAACCGCTTGACAAATCTGCTAAGGATGCCGGCATTCTCTTTCTTAATGAAATAGGTCTCGATCCCGGTATCGATCATATGTCGGCAATGAGGATCATAGATCATATTCATAATAATGGTGGTAAGGTTGAAGAATTTTATTCCATCTGCGGTGCGCTGCCAGCTCCTGAGGCTGCCGACAACCCTCTGAGGTATAAGTTTTCGTGGAGCCCCAAAGGTGTTGTGCTTGCAAGTCGCAACAGTGCTTTGTATCTGAAGAAAGGGAAGAAGATTTTTATTGAGCCGGCCAATCTCTTCAAAGACAGGTTCGCATGTTCATTTCCGGGAATAAGTGATCTGGAGGTATATCCTAACAGGGATTCAATAAGCTATTCAGATATTTACGGTATCCCTGAAGCAAAAACAATGTACCGGGGAACATTCAGGTTTAAAGGGTGGTGCGAGGCACTTGATGTAATGAAAAGCCTTAATATGCTTGATGATACAATAAAGGATTATAATGGAATGACATATGCAGAATTTCTCTCAGAAAGAGGAGGAGTTCCTGTTAATGGCCTTAAGAAAAATATTTCAAAAAAACTGGGAGTTATAGAAAATTCTTCCGGAATTGAAGCCCTTGACTATCTTGGATTTTTCAGTGACGAATATCTCCATTATAAGATAACTTCCCCCTTTGAGATAACCTCCGACCGGATGATCAAACTCATGATGCTGAAAAATAATGAGCGTGATATGGTAATCCTGCAGCACATTTTCCTTGCATCATGGCCCGATGGTAAAAAAGAGGTTATTAAATCTTCAATGATTGATTTCGGATCGCCGGCAACAAATACCTCAATTGCCAGGACAGTAGCACTGCCTGCGGCTATTGCAGTAAAAATGATACTTGAGAATATGATTACGGTTACCGGTGTACACAGGCCGGTTATTCCCCAGATCTATAATCCTGTTCTTGATGAACTTAGGACATTGGGAATTGAAATGAAGGAGGAATACGGTCTTCCTGAAAGTGAGATGATTTAAAGTATGGCATTTTTTAACCGCAGAGTACGCTGAGATATTACGCAGAGAACCGCAGAGAAAAACTG
>JFJP01005593.1_pt1 | contig 19904 bp, 15 predicted proteins | sample 431651 | NCBI WGS metagenome assembly JFJP01 (sample SAMN02602958, study PRJNA72255) | Microbial mat metagenome, whole genome shotgun sequencing project. | biome: fresh water; feature: sink hole; material: water; isolation source: purple microbial (photo- and chemosynthetic) mats found in...
ACTTGGGGTGGCTGATGGGGCTCGAACCCACGACAACAGGAATCACAATCCTGGACTCTACCAACTGAGCTACAGCCACCACAGGATTTTTCGTCAGTGAGTATAACTGATGGTTACAAGCGTTAACGCAGACCTGTCATCATCAGTCATCAGTCCAGGCGATTGACCAACAAGACAAGTGAGCAAAGAACGTCAGGATGGCTTGCTTCGCAAACGCGCAAACGTTTTTCGGAACTTGTCCACTTTCGGAACCGCTACGGCTAAGCAGTAGCCATGGTTTGGATTGCGAGCAAAAAAATCCTGGTGATAATCCTCTGCCGGCCAATAGGATGCCAGGGGCGCGAGCTCAGTGACGATGGGCCGCTGATAAACACCACTGGTTTTCAACTCCTGCAGCAGGCCTTGCGCGGTGTCACGCTGAATGACATCGAGAAAAAAAATCCCGCTTCGATACTGGGTACCGTGGTCGTGACCTTGAAAATTCAGTGTCGTCGGATCGTGAATAACAAAGAATATCTGCAAAATCTCATGCAGACTGATTTGTCGAGTATCAAATTCGACTTGAACAACCTCCGCATGACCACTCATGCCTGTGCAGACCTGCTCATAGCTGGGTTGCGGCAAGTGACCATTTGCGTAGCCTGACTCAACCGACATCACACCCCGGACTTGTGAGTACACCGCATCCAAGCACCAAAAACAGCCCCCGGCCAGCACAATCGTTTCGGATTTTGGCAGCAGCATGCTCAGCCTCGACCTGCAAATGGCATTTTGGTGGCCATCACAGTGTGATACATGACATTGGCCTCTAGCGGGAGATTCGCCATGTACAACACCGAACGACCAACAATGCCCACGTCCATCACCGGCTCAGACCGCAATTCACCGTTGGCCTGCAAAATACCTGCTTGCATGCGGTGCGTCATGTCACTGGCCGCGTTACCGATATCAATCTGGCCCACAGCGATGTCGTACTTGCGCCCGTCCAGCGATGCTGTTTTTGTCAAACCTGTCACGGCATGCTTGGAAGCGGTGTAGGCAATCGAGTTGGGTCGGGGCGTTGTGGCCGAGATGGAGCCGTTGTTGATGATGCGCCCACCCATCGGTGACTGCTGTTTCATAACCCGAAATGCTTGGCGCAAACACAAAAACATGCCAGTCAGATTGACATCGACTACAGTTTGCCAGTCGCTCAGACTCAAGTCCTCTAACGGCACCGGCGCTGAATAGACTCCGGCATTGTTGAACAACAGGTCGATCCGGCCATACTCATGCACAGCAGCATCGAACAGTGCTGTCACCGCAGCCTCCAGAGACACATCAGTTGCCAGAGCGAGCGCCTGGCCATTGGCCGTTTCGGCCACCACTGCCTGTAGTAACTCCAAGCGTCGACCTGCCAGCACCACCCGCCAGCCATCAGCCAGCAAGGCTTGGGCAACGGCGCGGCCGATGCCGGTTCCAGCGCCGGTGACGATGGCCACCTTTGAGTTCGTCTTCATGATCAAAGCCATCTTTCTTATCCGAATTCAAGTCCTTCTACGAGACTTGCGGGCTTTCTCTTTGCCCTTGCCAGGTAACGCTCTTGCTGTCTCTGACAGCGACTGTTGCGCGCGTGGATACGCCGAGTCAGTTTTGCCACCTCGGCGTGTGGGTTCCGAAGCCGCACCAGCCTTGTCTCGACCCAAGGGGGCCAAGGCCTGTTCACCAGCTTGCACCAGTCGAAAGTCAATGCGTCTGCCATCCAAATCCACCCGGCTGACCTGAACCTGCACCCGCGAGCCCAGCGCATAGCGAATTCCTGTGCGTTCACCGCGCAGTTCCTGGCGCAGTTCATCAAAGCGGTAATACTCGGAACCAAGCTCGGTGATATGGATAAGCCCTTCAACATACATGGCATCCAACGTGACAAATAGTCCAAAACTGGTCACCGCACTGACCACACCGGCAAACTCTTCACCCAGGTGCTCGCGCATGTACTTGCACTTCAACCACGCTTCAACGTCGCGACTAGCCTCATCCGCACGGCGCTCATTGGCACTGCAATGCAGGCCGGCAGCTTGCCAGGCCAGCATATCTGCACTGGGTTTGCGCTGCTTCTGACCTGACACCGGGATGCGCAAGCCCTGGTTTTTTTCCAGACGTCTGGACAGTTTGGCATGCGCCTCGCCAGGCGTTGGCAAGGTGGGCAACACATATTTTGATTTGGCCAGAATCGCCTTGATGACCCGATGCACCAGCAGATCAGGATAGCGCCGAATCGGACTGGTGAAATGCGTGTAAGCGTCAAACGCGAGACCGAAATGCCCACTGTTGATAGGTGTATAAATGGCCTGCTGCATCGACCGCAGCAACATGGCATGAATCTGTGTGGCATCCGCCCGATCCTGTGTCGCTTTGGCAATGGCCTGAAACTCTGCCGGCTTCGGATCGTCAGTCAAGCCGATGCCCACACCCGTCACCTTGAGGTAATTGCGCAACACCTCCCTCTTTTCAGGGGTTGGACCTTCATGCACACGGTACAAACCCATGTGCTTACCTTGCGCAATGAAGTCGGCGCTACAGACATTGGCCGCCAGCATCGCTTCCTCAATCAGCTTGTGTGCATCGTTGCGGGTACGAGGCACTATCTTTTCTATGTGCCCCGCATCGTCACAAACGATTTGCGTCTCAACTGTTTCAAAGTCAACTGCACCCCGACGCTCGCGCGCTGACAGAAGGGCTCGGTAAACGTCGTGCAGATTCAACAAGTCTGGCACCCGCTCAGTGCGTCTGCTGGCCTCCGGACCACGCGTGTTGGCCAAAATGGCAGCCACCTCCGTGTAGGTTAGCCGCGCATGGCTGAACATCACGGCAGGGTAAAACTGATAAGCGCAGACTTCCCCCTCCTGGGTGACCAACATGTCGCACACCATGCACAAGCGATCCACATCGGGGTTGAGAGAGCACAAACCATTGGACAACTTCTCCGGCAGCATCGGAATCACACGACGCGGAAAATACACACTGGTGGCACGCTCATACGCATCAATATCGATGGCCGAGCCGTTTTCGACATAGTGGCTGACATCGGCAATGGCCACCAGCAAACGCCAGCCCGGCTGCGCCGACCGCCCTTTGCCAATGCGTGCCGGCTCACAATAGACCGCGTCGTCAAAATCGCGCGCATCCTCACCGTCGATCGTCACCAATGGCACATCCGTCAGGTCAATACGCTGTTCTTTGTCAACTGGACGGACCCCGTCCGGCAAGGCACGCGCCTGCTTCATACACTCCTGCGAGAACTCGTGCGGCACACTGTATTTGCGCACGGCGATTTCGATTTCCATGCCCGGATCGTCGATATCACCAAGTACCTCCTTGACACGTCCGACCGGTTGGCCAAACAAGGCTGGCGGCTCTGTCAGTTCGACAACAACCACTTGACCCGGACGCGCTGCACCAGTGGCCGCCTTTGGAATCATGACGTCTTGCCCGTAACGCTTGTCCTCGGGCGCAACGATCCAGATGCCACTCTCGAGCAGCAAACGCCCTATGATGACCTGACTGCCACGCTCGATGATCTCCACCACTCGTCCCTCCGGGCGCCCTTTGCGATCACTGCGCACGACCCGGACCTTGACCCGATCCTTGTGCAAAACCGCACGCATCTCATTGGGCGGCAGGTAGATGTCGGCTTCGCCATCATCACGAATCACGAACCCGTGTCCGTCCCGATGTCCTTGCACAAAACCTTCGACTTCGTCCAGCAAGGCGCTGGTTTGCTTGATATTTTTGATATACTGCCTTTCTTTCCTGAAATGCCCAGGTGGCGGAATTGGTAGACGCACTAGTTGTCCCTTCCTGGGCACCATCAATGTATCGACTCTTATAGAGTATCGTGTTTTTTTCAAGCCCCGATTCAGGGGCTTTTTTGTTTTGACTGAGTGGCTCGTACCAGTGAGCGAGCCGGTTTACATGCGCCAACACCTGAGCTGACCGCCAAGGGCGTGTGCAACCCTGAAAACCCAACAGCGCAAGTGGATGGAGTAAATCAGACATTGGCCGATGATAGGCGATGGCACGAACTCATTGCATTTCCGGCGCAATCATCTCGGTGTACTCGTACAAGGCTTCCAAGACAGCCTGGGCCCGATCATCTGCTGTTTCAGCCAATTGGTCGAGCTGGTCAAACAGAGCCGCTGCAGTCAACGCACCCGCCTCACCTTGCAGCAACCGCCCGACCCGATGCGCCTGCCAGCGCGCCTGCTCGTCTGCAGACAAACTATGGGGAAAATTGCGCGCCCGGTAGCGCCACAGCAGTTCGGTCAATCGACGATCGTCAAACTTGGGGCGTGCTTGCGCGAGCTGCTCTGCCGTACAAGACCGCAAATCGTCCAGACGCCGCCGGTCGTTGTTGCCAACAAAGCCGCCATACAAGTCTTCGTCCACATCCACCGCCAGATCAGTCTGGCGCTGAAACAATTCAGCCCAGATGCCGCTCATGTCAGGCAGATCACGCGCCCTTTCAGCGTGGTACGCATGTGCCGATCGATCAATGCCCCAACGCTGCACCTGCGCTTCGGTCACGACTTTGAGGTTTCCCATCACCATAGGCGACTTGTTGATATGCACTGTCTTGATCGGCAGGCGTCGCATGCCCTCAGGCAAGTCGGATGTCTTGGTAAACAGACGCTGACGGATTTGATCAGCGTTCATTGTGGCGAGTTCAGTCGGGTCTTGTGCCAAGTCCCAGGCCAGCAGCTCATTCTTGTTCAGCGGGTGCATGGCCAGCGGCCACATCAGCGCCAGGCAGCCGCGCTCAGGCGCAAACATACCAGAGACATGCCAAAACGGCCGTGCGTTGGCCGGACTCGCCGGCAAACCCAATTCCGCCAGAACCCGATCTTTCTTGTGCAAGCCAAAGCAGAAGTCAAACAGCCGTGGCTGCACCGACCGAAGCAAGCGCGCCAGGGCGATCGTGGCGCGTACATCACTCAAAGCATCATGCGCCGATTCATGCAGCAAGGCATTGGCTGCCGCCAGGTCACCTAGCCGAAAGCTGGGTTTGCCCTCTGCGCCGGCAGGCCAGTGTATGCCGTCCGGGCGCAAGGCATAGGCGCTGCGCACGACGTCAAGCAAGTCCCAGCGCCCACACTCGTTTTGCCACTCTCGCGCATACGGATCGATCAGGTTGCGCCAAAACATGAAACGCGTGATCTCATCGTCAAAGCGGATCGAGTTGTAACCAACGCCGATGGTGCCGGGCTGCGCCAGCAACTGCTCGATCTGAGCGGCAAACTGGTACTCGGGCAAACCCTTGGTCAGGCACTCTTGCGGTGTGATACCGGTGATCAGGCAAGCCTGCGGGTCAGGCAGAAAATCATCGGCGGGCTGGCAGTACAGCATCACCGGCTCCCCCAGCACATTGAGTTCGGCATCGGTGCGGATGGCAGCAAACTGCGCCGGGCGACTTCGCCGGGCGTTGCTGCCGAAAGTTTCGTAGTCGTGCCATAGAAAAGTATGTGCCATCTAGCCCTCGTCTGCCTTGTCAAATGCTGCACTATTTATAGTGTTTAGCGCTTGATAGTATTGCGCTAGAGACCTATTTCCTTCTTGCCAAGCGCACACCCGGCAAGTCTGAAACCAGCCCCAACACCTTGTGCAAGCGCCCCGAATTGGACACCTCCACGGTAAAAGTCATCCAGGCAACGCCCTTGATCGACTGCGTCTGCACACCCGTGACGTTCATCTTTTCTTTTGTGAAGACCTCGGAAATGTCACGCAGCAAACCCTGCCGATCCTGTGCCTGGACTGCGACATCGACCGGATAGACGGCATCGGTCGCTGCATGGGAAACGCCCCATTCGACCTCGATCAGTCTTTCGCCATTTCGCGCCACCATCTCGCGCAGATTGCTACAGTCGGTTCGGTGCACGCTGACGCCTTTGCCCCTCGTGACAAAGCCACAAATGGCATCCGGCGGTGCCGGCTTGCAACACTTGGCCATTTGCGTCATCAACGAATCAACCCCCACCACCAGCAAACCACCTTTGGTCGGATTGTTCGCCACACGCGACTTACGCAACAGCGGCGCATTGACATCCAACTGCGCCGGCTCCTGCGGACGCAGTAGCAGTTCAATGCTGCGCAAGGAAAACTCTTCCTTGCCAACATCCTCAAACAGCGCCTGCGCGTTGGCGAACCCAAGTTGCAACGCCAGGTCATCAAGCTTTTGTGCCGTCTTGCCCTCGCGCTGCAGCAGTTTCTCAACCGCTTCACGGCCTTTGGCGACTGTTTCCGTCAGCGCCAAGGCGTTGAACCAGGCCCGCACCTTGGCACGGGCGCGGTGGCTCACCAGGTAGCCCAGGTCTGGGTTCAGCCAATCGCGTGAAGGACCACCCTCCTTGGCTGTCGTAACCTCCACCGTCTGACCGTTCTTGAGCACGGTATTGAGCGGCACCATGGCACCGTCAACGCGTGCACCGCGGCAGCGATGCCCCAAGCTGGTGTGCAAACTGTAGGCAAAATCCACCGGTGTTGCGCCCTGCGGCAACTCCACCACCGCCGTATCAGGCGTCAGCACATAAATGCGATCGTCCAACAACGACTGCGTCTGTTTGGGTGCGGCAGAGAGATCGCGCTCCCAGGCCAGCAATTGCCGCAGCACCGCTATCTTGGCGTCATAGGCGCCACTGGCGCTGACGCCGGCGTAGCCCTTGGTGCCTGCTTCTTTGTAGGCCCAGTGTGCTGCCACTCCATTTTCGGCGTGATCATGCATGGCCTGGGTGCGAATCTGGATTTCGGTGGTCTGACCGTCTGCGCCGCGCACCACCGTGTGCAACGACTGATAGCCATTGCCCTTGGGCCGCGCGATGTAATCGTCAAACTCATGTGCAATCGCACTAAAGTGGCCGTGAATCCAACTCAGCACGCTATAGCATTCAGGCACGCTCGACACGACGACCCGCAGGGCGCGCACGTCATAGACTTGCTCAAAACCGAGTGACTTGCCACGCATCTTCTTGACGATGCTGTAGATGTGTTTGGGCCGGCCACTGACCACCGCCCGAATGCCCTGCTGGCCCAGGTCATATTCAAGTTGGGCACGCATATGCTCCAGTCGTGCTTCACGCTGGACCCTTTTTTCATCCAGCAAACGGGCAATCTGACGGTAGGTCTCCGGCTCCAGAAAGCGAAACGCCAGGTCTTCCATCTCCCATTTGATCTCCCAGATACCGAGGCGGTTAGCCAATGGTGCAAAGACTTGCAGAGCTTCGGCGGCAATGCCATCGGGCACCGGACGCTTGCTGACCGCAAAAAACCGCAAGGTTTGCAACCGCGAGGCCAGACGCAGCATGACGACCCGCAAATCGCGCGAAAAAGCCAGCAGCATCTTGCGCACATTCTCGACCTGCACCGCCGCCGCTTGTTGCGCCGCAGCATTGTCTGGCGCCGACGACTGACGCCCCAGGCGGGCTTGGCGGGCAAGGCGCTGCACCTGCACCAACTTGGCGGTCTCAATGGCCAACTCAGCGAAATTTTCACCAAAGGCTTTGGCAATCAACTCCTGCGGTTTGTGCAAATGCGCACAGGCATACACCAGGTAACTGGCCGCCTGCATGGTTTGCGAGCCGCCAATATGACCCAAAATGTCAGCCACAGCGTCTGCATGCGCCAACATGCCTTCTCCGGTATCGAGCACTTCGCCTGCAAGCAGAGGTTCGGCAAAGGCCCTGGCGCGCGCCAGCGACGGCTGCGGCAAGCTCACACCGGCTGAATCTGCACTGCAGCCAGGCACAGTGGTCGCAGGGCCAGTCACAGTGTGTGTCGTTGGTGCGCCCGCCGGCTGACTTCTCATTGCAAAACCCGCCCCTCAAGCCAGCAAGAAGTCACAGACCACCGCCACTTGCTGCGCCGCGATCAGTGTGGGCGCGTGGCCGACACCCGTAAACTCAACGCACCTTGCGCAGGGCCCGCGCTGCGTCATGGCCTGGGCGCTGGCGACCGACAACAGGTCTGACTCAGCCCCGCGCAGCAACAGGGTCTGGGCCCGGACTTGATCGTAAGCTGTCCACAGCAAGGCCTCGGCCTGTGCTGCCAACTCCGGTGTCAGGGCTGAAAATGCCAGCGCCAGGGAAGGGTCGTAGTGCAGTGTCAGCCGTCCACTCCCATCCGTCATGGGCCGCAGCATCGGCCTGGAGAACGCCAACCACTGTGCTGGGGTATGGGGTCCAAAGCTGGTCGAAACCGCCCACAGGGCATCGGCCGCCTGCTGCTCGTTGACAAAGACGCCGGTATGTCCCAAATACTTGCCAATGCGCTGGATGGCCTGCCATTCAATCACCGGACCAACATCATTGAGCACCAATCGGCGCACCTGCGGCCAAGCAGTCAACTGCGGATCGCCAGCCACGGCCATGCCAATCAAGCCGCCCATGCTAGTGCCAACCCAGTCGAGCGTCTGAGCACCCAGTTGCTTCAGCAGCACCAGCATGTCGGCCTTGTACTGACCGATCTGATACCCCGCCGGATCAGTCAACCAGTCGCTATGACCGCGCCCGACCACATCGGGACACACGACCAAGATCGGGTCAACAGACTGCGCGCACAAAGCCTGCGCCAAAACATCAAAGTCGCGCCCCTGTCGGGTCAGACCATGAACGCATAGCACCACATGACCTGCCTGGGCATCGCCCCACTGCCAGTACGCCATGCGATGCCCTCGCTCGGAATCAGGACAATCGACATACGCAAGCAAGGGGGTGGACATGGAACAGGACTCGATAATGCGGGGTCAGGAGCAAGAGTTGTCGGCCCGATGGGGCCGACCACACAGACCGTCATCCTAATTCAAACTCAACCCCGCAACGCGCCACCCTCCGTTGCACCACCCCTTTTTTACATGGAGAAAGACATGCTGACAGGAAAAACGGCACTGATCACCGGCTCAACCAGCGGCATTGGACTGGGCATGGCCCGAGCCTTGGCCGAACAAGGCGCCAACATCATATTGAACGGCTTTGGCGACATCGACGGCCCGCGCGCCCAGATTGCGGCGCTGGGTGTCCAGGTGGACTACCACGGCGCCGATATGAGTCGCATCGACGAAATCGAGGCCATGCTGGCATACGCAGCACAGCGCTTTGGCAGGGTTGATATCCTTGTCAACAACGCCGGGATCCAGCATGTGGCGCGCATCGAGGCGTTCCCGCCTGAACGCTGGGACGCCATCATCGCCATCAACCTCAGCAGTGCCTTTCATTGCACCCGGCTGGCGTTGCCAGCGATGCAGGCAGCCGGCTGGGGCCGCATCATCAATGTGGCGAGCGTGCACGGGCTGGTCGCCTCCTGTGAAAAGTCCGCTTACGTGGCAGCCAAACACGGTTTGGTCGGGCTCACCAAGGTCACAGCACTGGAGAACGCCAGCACCGGTATCACCTGTAACGCCATCTGTCCGGGGTGGGTACTGACACCGCTGGTACAGAAGCAGGTGGACGCCAAGGCGGCCAGCCTCGGCCTCAGTCAGGACCAGGCAATCGACCTGCTGTTAGGTGAAAAAGAGCCATCGCGGCAATTCACCACCCCACAAGAACTCGCTGCATTGGCGGTGTTTTTTTGCTCCCCGGCCGCCAACAATGTACGCGGCGTGGCCTGGAACATGGACGGTGGTTGGACAGCGCAGTAAGCCCCTGTGCGGGGTGCTGCACCCTTGCCCTCAATGCGTTGGCTGAGATCTCCCGCCATGTTGCGTTGCAAGACCTGCTGCAGCCGCAGCCATTTTGAACCCGGTTGTCGCTCGCAAAGACAGCGCTGCTATGCAGGCAGGGTCAGAAAAATTTATAAAACTATAGCATTCAACACAATCAGGACAAGCGCCACAAGACAAATGGGGTGACAGATCATCAAAGGCCAGGCAGTTGACAAGATCAGCCCGCCTGGCGAAATGCCATCACGGCCTGGTTGCGCAGAGTCCGCAACATGGCAAGCTCTTTTTCGTCCACCTGCAGGCCACCGAGCTCGGCCTTGTCGGCATAGATGAGTCCAAACGGACGCCCTTTCAGCAACAGCGGCAAAATCAGAAAAGTGGGTGCGTGATAGTGCTTCTTGTACCAAGCAGGCAGGCGCTGCTCGATGCGGGGGTCGCTGGCATCACTGATCAAGGTGTCGGCACCCTTGCCACAAATGGTCGCAAACAGATCGGGCGCAGAACCACCAGCCAACGGAACGCTGAAAGTTTTGACGACGGACTCCACACCCTCACCCAGTCCAAAACGCCCGGTCAGGATGTCGGTGCGTGGGTCGCGCATGCAAAACACGATGCGGTGAAACGACAGTGCCCGAAACATGGCCTCCAGAATCATGCGCAACACATCGCTGAGTTTGAACTCTTCCACCATCGCATTGGTGATGTCCTGAATACCGGCCGCCAGTGTTTGTGCCACCAACTCGCGTGCTGGCGGGCTGACCACTGCCACGGCAGCCGCTGCACTTGCCGGCTCGGACGGCACACCGCCTGGCGGGGCAATGACTTGGGTGGCGTGTAACTCTGCACCGGTCAGCGTGTCCTGATTTTTTTCGCTGGTCTGCAAATGGGTCAGAGTGGCAGCATCGGCGCCCTTGAGCAAGTGCGCGGCAGGCGAGCCCTTACGCACCGTCAAGTCCATGGCGTTGGCCAACTCGGACAATTTCTTGCGCGCCAGCAGTGTCGCACTCTGGATGCGTTCGGGCGACATGCCCAGTGACTTGCCATACAAGCGAGCCGCCTGGTGCAAGCGCTGTTCGACCTCTTTGTCGTCGGCATGCAGCATGGCGTTGGCCATTTCATTGGCCGCCCGCGCGCTCCAGCGCAACCGCTCTGTGCCATTGGCCAAGGCCCGCGTGGGCGGGTCGCCTGTGGGACGCACCATGCAGCGCTGGATGCCCTCGGGCAGCCCCCAGGCCTTCGATACACCCAGTCCCAAGGCCTCAAAACTCAGCCCGAGCACCCGGTTGGCTGCGGTCTCTTCGCTGACGGCGTCGCGCACTGCGCTCACCTGCGCCCGGATATTGGCCGCCTCCTCCGGGAAATAAAACTGGGTCAACATACGGCCCAGGTTCTGAAACAGTGCGCCGATAAAGGCCTCTTCACCTTCGGCCGTGCTGCCACCGAGCTCGGCTGCAATCGAGCCTGCCATCAGCGCACGCAAGAATTCCTCTTTCAGCAAGTGGGCATTGGCCTTGTCCTGCATGTGCTCAAGCAGCACCAGACTCAGCGCCATGTTGCGAATGCCGTTAAAACCCACCAGGCTGACTGCGCGCGACACCGTGCCCACGCTGCTGCCACGCGCGTAATGCGCGCTGTTGACCAGGCGCAACAGCTTGTTGGTCAATGCCACATCTTTCAGGATTTCATTGGTGACGCTGTGCACACTCTCCTTGTCAGAGCTGGCCATGCTCTGAATACGCCCGATCGACTCTGACAGGGCCGGAAAATCACTTTTGTTGCGCATGCGCCGCAACAAAAAATCAAGCGTGCCACTCTTGTCGCCGGAAGCACTTGCCGGCGCCTCGGCCTGGGGCAGGTTTTTGCCAGACCACTCACGCAAGGCGTCCAGAAACACCTGCGCGCTCGGGTAGCGCTGCATCGGATCAAAGGCGGTGGCACGCAGCACAATGGCGCGCAGGGCGTCGTCCAACCGCTCCAGCAGGTCGTCTGGCAAACGCAAGGGCTCGGTGGCGGCCTTGTGCAGCGCTTGCTCCAGGCTGCCACCCGCGCGCAAGGGCTGGCCACGCAGCAGTTCAGCCAGCATCAGGCCGGCACCGTAAACATCCATCAGTGGCGTCACGGCCTCGCCACGCACCGCCTCGGGCGCCATATAGGCCGGGCTGCCGGCAGCCTCGACCTCGGCGTCCAGAGTTTTGTTGCTGATTCTTGCGGCGATGCCAAAGTCCATCACCCTGGCATGGCCATTGCCATCGATAAGCACATTGGATGGTTTCAGATCCCGGTGCACCACACCGGCTGCATGCGCAGCCACCAAAGCACCCAGCACATCTTGCATCAAGGCCGCCGCATGCAAGGGGGTCAGCGCACCCTGCGCTGTCAGTTGTTGCGCCAGGGTCTGACCCGACACATACTCAAAGACCAGATAGGGCTGCCGGTCCTGCACATCAGCCTCGAAAACCGGCACGATGTTGGGGTGAGTCAGACGGCTGACGCTGCGCGCCTCTTGCAGCCATTGGTTGACCGAGCTCGCTTCGACCATGGGAAGCATCAACTTGATGGCCACCTCCCGCTCCAGCCGTGGATCAAACGCCAGCCAAACCGTTGCCTGAGCGCCCTTGCCAAGCTGGCGTCGCAACTCAAATCGACCGACACTGGCGGGCACTGACTGGCCCACAGGCGCGCCAGCGACCGCACGACGCAGCGTGGAGAGGGGTGAAAAATCAGCCAAGGGCGTGCCTTTGATAAGGGGGGTGAACAACTGTCGGAAAGGCCTGATTTTGTAACAATCTGTCAGCCTTCGGGAAAACCCCGGACAGAAACCCAACAGTCCGAGCAAAATACTGCTTGTTACATTTGTTTCCGAGCCCGCAGTATGTCTGTCCCCCCTTCGCGCCCCACCAAGTTGCTGGTCGTTGATGACGATGCACGCATTCGTGACCTGCTGCGCCGCTACCTGACCCAGCAGGGCTTTGAGGTCTTGCTGGCCGAAGACGGCAAAGCCATGACACGATTGATGTCGCGCGAAACCGTGGACTTGATCGTGCTTGATTTGATGATGCCCGGTGATGACGGACTGAGCCTGTGTCGCAATTTGCGCAATGCGCGTGACTTGACGCCCATCATCATGCTGACCGCCAAGGGCGAAGATGTGGACCGCATCGTCGGGCTCGAAGTGGGTGCCGACGACTACCTGGGCAAGCCATTCAACCCGCGTGAGCTGCTGGCACGCATCCATGCGGTGTTGCGCCGGCGCCCCCCGACCGATGTGCCGGCAGCCCCCAGCATGGAAGGTGATGTGATGGCCTTTGGACCCTTTGTGTTTGATCTGGGTGCACGAAGCTTGCGCCGCGGCCAGGAAGATCTGCCCCTGACCAGTGGCGAATTTGCCATGCTCAAGGCGCTGGTGCGCCATCCACGCGTGTCTTTGTCGCGTGAGCGGCTGGCACAACTGGCCCGCGGGCGCGGCTTTGAGCCCTACGACCGCAGTCTCGATGTGCAAATCTCCCGGCTGCGCAAACTGATCGAGACCGACCCGGCCGCGCCGCGCTACATCCAGACCGTCTGGGGCGTCGGCTACGTGTTTGTGCCCGATGGGCAGCCGGCCTGAAATGCCCCGGCTCGGACTGAGCCTGTTCTGGCGCACTTTTTTCCTGCTCACAGCACTGTTGCTTGCGTGTGGCTTGGCGTGGACCTACACCCTGCGTGCGCTCGAGTTGCAGCCACGTGCGGTGCAGGCCGCTCGCCAGATTGCTGCCGTGGTCAACCTCAGCCGCGCGGCGGTGATGCATACCGACGCCATCGCCCGCGTCTCGCTCTTCAAGACCATGAAAGACCGCGAGGGGGTGGTGATACAGCCGCGCGAGCCGCGCGACACTTTTCTGGAACTGCCGGACGACGAACTGAACCGCACCATCACCGCTGAGCTGCGCACCCGCCTGGGCGCTGACACCCTGGTTGCGCGCAGCGTCAACAGCGCCGAAGGCCTGTGGATTGACTTTGGCATCGACCGCGACCGCTACTGGCTCAGAACCGAACGCTCGCGATTTGACGAGCCAACCGGGCGCACCTGGCTGGTCTGGCTGCTGACCGCCACGGCCCTGTCGCTGGCCGGTGCCGCTGGCATGGCCAACCTGATCAATCAGCCGCTGAAGAAGCTCTCGCAGGCAACCGGTCGGATTCGCGAAGGCGACTTTGAAGCCAGCCGACTCGACGAGGACATCAGCACCAGTGAAATCCGCGCCGTCAACGTCGGGTTCAACCGAATGACGCAGCGACTGGCCAAAATCGAACAGGATCGGGCAGTCATGCTGGCGGGCATTTCGCACGATTTGCGCACACCCCTGGCGCGCCTGCGGCTGGAGGCCGAGCTGAGCGTCGAAGACCCCGTGGCACGCGGCAACATGGCGCAGGACATTGAGCAAATCGACGCCATCATTGGCAAGTTCCTTGACTACGCACGCCCAGGCAGTCTTGAGCTGGCTGCCGTGTCGCTCAACGCCGCCGTGGACGAGGCGCTGGCGCCATTGCGCAAGCGCCCTGACCTGCAACTGCGCGTGGCGCTGCAAGAGAAACTGCTGGTGCAAGCGGATCCGGTCGAACTGTTACGGATCATCACCAACCTGCTGGAAAACGCCGCTCGCTACGGCAAACTGCCTGGCAGCGACACGGCTCAGATCGATATCTCGGCCCGGTCCTTGGGCAAAGAGGTGCTGCTGCGCATCCGTGACCACGGTCCGGGCGTACCCGCCGAGCAACTGGCACAACTCACCACCCCGTTCTTTCGGGGCGAGTCCGGGCGCACCGCCAACAACAGCACCGGGCTGGGCCTGGCCATCGTGGACCAGACCGTCGCGCGCATGGGCGGCACACTGGAACTGCTCAACGCCCAGCGAGGGGGCCTGTGTGTCAACCTGCTGCTGCAGCGCGCCAAGACGCATGGCAGCAGCGCCTGGTCCGAAATCTGAACAGCTCCCCGGCCGGGGGGCTGGCCAGCGCGTTTGCTCAACGTGACCGGGGCGGCAATCCGGTGTGTTGGGTCAACAGTCGGCCCGGCATCGGCTTGCCAGGGCGTGCCTTGGCAGGCGGCGTGGCATTTTTTTTGCGCGCGCTCTGATAGCCGGTGTCCTGCGCCGGCTGCCACAGCGGCACCAGATGATGTTTGCCATTGCCGATCAGGTCGGCTCGGCCCATGGCTTTGAGCGCTTCGCGCAACAACGGCCAGTTGGTCGCATCGTGGTAGCGCAAAAACGCCTTGTGCAAACGCCGGCGCTTGTCGCCCCGCACCACATCGACACTGTCTTGCTCGTCTAGCAACTCGCGGCGCACGCCACGCAGCGGATTGCGTGCCGTGTGGTACATCGCAGTGGCTGTGGCCATCGGGCTGGGGTAGAAGGTTTGTACCTGGTCCGCGCGAAACCCGTTCTTTTTCAGCCACAAGGCCAGATTCATCATGTCTTCGTCAGTGGTGCCTGGGTGAGCGGCAATGAAGTATGGAATCAGATACTGCTTCTTGCCAGCTTCGGCACTGAAACGCTCAAACAGCGCCTTGAACTTGTCGTAGCTGCCAATGCCCGGCTTCATCATCTTGGACAGCGGCCCCGATTCGGTGTGCTCAGGCGCAATCTTCAGGTAGCCACCGACATGGTGTTGCACCAACTCCTGTACATACTCGGGACTTTGCACCGCCAGGTCATAGCGCACGCCCGAGCCGATCAGGATTTTCTTGATGCCCTTGAGGGCACGACCGCGGCGATAAATCTGCACCAGCGGGTGGTGATCAGTGCCCAGGTTGGAGCAAATCCCTGGGTACACGCAACTCGGTTTGCGGCATGCTGCCTCGATCTCCGGGCTCTTGCAACCCAGGCGGTACATGTTGGCCGTCGGGCCACCCAAGTCTGAAATGGTGCCGGTAAACCCTTGCACCCGGTCCCGGATGTCTTCAATCTCACGCACGATCGAGTCTTCCGAACGGCTCTGGATGATGCGCCCCTCGTGCTCGGTAATCGAGCAGAAAGTGCAGCCACCAAAGCAGCCACGCATGATGTTGACCGAAAACCGGATCATCTCCCAGGCCGGAATCTTGGTCGCACCATCATGCCGGCCGCTCTCATCGGCATAACTCGGGTGCGGGCTGCGCGCATAGGGCAGGTCAAAGACATGGTCCATCTCTGCGGTGGTCAAGGGAATCGGTGGTGGATTGATCCAGACGTCTTTGGCCGTCACCCCGCTGCCATGTGCCTGCACCAACGCGCGCGCATTGCCCGGATTGGTCTCCAGATGCAGCACCCGGTTGGCGTGCGCATACAGCACCGGGTCGCTCCTGACTTGCTCGTAGCTCGGCAGGCGAATGACGGTGCGATCGCGGGCGGGCAGTCCGTCGGCGCGTGCCGGGCGAGGCAAGAAATGAATGACCTGCGGGCGCGCCGCACTGACCGGGACGCCCGCAGCCGTGCCTTGCGACCCGGCTGAAGGGCTTGATTCTTTGGCATCATTTTGGCCTGTAGCGCTTATTCTGACTGCGCTAACAGCTATATTTTCAATAGCATCTAACAATGTGCCTGCAGTCTCGCTCGCCCCCTCATCCTCGCGCACGCAGGTGCTGCCCTGCTGTTGGGCCTGCTCGGCAGTGGTCTGGTAGGGATTGACATGGGACTCGATCCGACCCGGCAAATCCACCGAGGTCGAGTCGATCTCGACCCAATCAAGCCGGGTGTCGTCATCGCTGCGCCGCACAAACGCCGTGCCCCGCACATCGGTGATCTGGCTGATCGGCTCGCGCCGTGCCAGACGGTGCGCGACCTCCACCAGCGCACGTTCGGCGTTGCCATACAGCAACAGATCACATTTGGCGTCCACCACCACGCTGCGCCGCACCTTGTCGCTCCAATAATCATAGTGGGCGATACGGCGCAAGCTGCCTTCGATGCCGCCGAGCACAATCGGCACCTCCTTGAAAGCCTCGCGGCAGCGCTGGCTATAGACAATGGCCGCCCGGTCGGGTCGCCTGCCACCCACATCCCCGGGGGTGTAGGCGTCATCGGTGCGAATCTTGCGGTCTGCGGTGTAGCGGTTAATCATGCTGTCCATGTTGCCCGCCGTCACACCCCAAAACAGATTGGGACGACCCAGCACCCTGAACGCGTCAGCACTGGACCAATCCGGCTGGGCGATGATGCCGACCCGAAAGCCCTGCGCCTGCAGCACCCGCCCGACCACGGCCATGCCAAAGCTGGGATGATCGACATAGGCATCACCGGTCACGATGATGACATCGCAACTGTCCCAACCCAGGCGCTCCATCTCAGCGCGGCTCATCGGCAAAAATGGCGCAGGACCCAGCCGTTGCGCCCAAAATTTGCGGTAACTGGTCAGCGGCTTGGCTGCGCGAGGGAAAAATGAGACGTCAACTGGCGGATTCATGGGCAGCCTCGGGTGCGCTGAAGGGGGGCGGCGAGTGTAAGCTTGGACCCCTTGTCATGACAGGCACCGAGGTCTCTGCGCCTGCCACAGTGACCCAATGACCCGCACGCCCCCGACATCCCCTGTAAACACCACACCCATTTCATGAATCCAATGACCCTGCTGGCCCGCCCGCAACTCTGGCGACGGGTGTTTTACCTGTTGGCGCTGCTGACCCTGTTGCTGTCACTGCTGCCGGTGGCGCAGTTGCCGCAGGCGTTCAATTTTTGGGACAAGGCGCAGCATGCCCTGGGCTTTGCGGCGCTGATGTGGGCCGCCTGCCAGGGCTGGGCCCGCACCCAGCGGGGCCGATTGGCAGCCTGGCTGCTGGCTTTCGGTGCGCTGATCGAGTTGCTGCAACACGCCAGTGGCTGGCGCCAGGGCGACTTGCTGGACTGGTTGGCCGACGCCATGGGTGTGGGCGTCGGCTGGGCCGCAAGCGCGGCCTGGCAAGCGTTCAGGCGTAGGTATTGAGCTTGGAACCCACCTGACCCTGCGGCGCCAGGGGCGGCTGCGGCAGCGCCTGCAACAGTGATGCAGCCGAGCTGGCCTGCATGTCCAGCGCCTTCTTGAGCACCAGCATGTTCAACGCGTCCGATTGTTTCGTCTGGGCCAGGCCGCTGGCCGTCTGCACCGCAGTGCTGTTCGCAATATTCATCTGGTCACTCCTTCGGGTTGAGGCCAAGCGGGCGCAGCCCCAATGGGCCGTAACTTAACACAAGGCCGCGGCCCTGAACAGTCCTGTGGTTCAGAAGCCCCTGACTGACGCGCATTTTCTGCTGCAGCTCAAGGCACAATTCGGTGCATGAATATTGTGATTCTTGACGACTACCAGGATGCCGTGCGCAAGCTGGACTGCGCAACCAAGCTTGACGCCTTTCAGGCCAAGGTCTATACCAACACCGTCAAGGGGCTCGGACAGTTGTCCGTGCGGCTGAAAGACGCTGATGTGATCGTGCTCAACCGTGAACGCACCCATTTGCCGCGCGCCCTGATCGAAAAGCTGCCGCGTCTGAAGCTGGTGGTGCAAACCGGTCGCGTCGGGCCGCACATCGATGTCAACGCCTGCACCGAACGCGGCATTGCCGTGGCCGAAGGCAGCGGCTCACCGGTGGCGCCAGCCGAGCTGACCTGGGCCCTGATCATGGCGGCTGCCCGGCGACTGCCGCAGTACATCGGCAACCTCAAGCACGGTGCCTGGCAGCAATCGGGCTTGAAGTCAGCCAGCACACCGCCCAACTTCTGCCTGGGCACCAGTCTGCGTGGACGCACCCTGGGCATTTGGGGCTATGGCAAGGTCGGACAGATCGTGGCGGGCTTTGGGCGTGCGTTTGGCATGCGCGTGCTGGTCTGGGGGCGCGAGCCATCGCGTGAGCGTGCCGTGCTTGATGGGCTGGACGTGGTCAGCACGCGCCAGGAGCTGTTCGAGCAATCCGACGTGCTGAGCCTGCACCTGCGCCTGCTGGAGGCCACCCAAGGCATCGTGCAAATCGAGGATCTGCTGCGCATGAAGCCCTCGGCCTTGCTGGTCAATACTTCTCGCGCCGAGCTGATCGCGCCAGATGCGCTGCTCAGCGCGCTCAATCGCGGCCGCCCCGGCATGGCTGCCATCGATGTGTACGAGTCTGAACCGATCCTGCAAGGACACGCGCTGTTGCGGCTGGAAAACTGCATCTGCACCCCCCACATCGGCTATGTCGAGCAAGACAGCTACGAGCTTTACTTTGGCGCTGCCTTTGACAACGTGATCAACTTTATCAAGGGCCGGCCCACCAACATCGTCAACCCGGGCGCTTTGCAGGTCAGGCGCTGAACTGCCAGCGGCCCGGGCATCACGAACTCACGCCAATCAGCACACATCATGTCCAGCTTGAACCTGAGCGCCCCCGAACGCGCCGCCATCAACGCCGGCGCCTGGTTTGCCAGCCTGTCAGCGGAGCTGCGGCACGACATCCTGCGACTGTCTCATGTGCGCCGCCTGCACGACGGTGACTTGATCAGCGCACAGGGCGAACCCGCACGCGAGTGGATTGCCTGCGCCAAGGGTGCGGTGCGTGTCAGCTCCACCACCCTGTCGGGCAAACAAGTGGTCCTGACCTACATCGAGCCTGGAGCCTGGTTTGGCGAGGTGGCCTTGTTTGACGGCGAGCCACGCACGCATGACACATGCGCGCACGGCGACACCACACTGGTGTGCGTGCGCAGCGCCGATTTTCATGACATTTTGCGTCAGCACTGCGAGCTCTGCGGCGCCTTGCTGCGCCTGCAGTCGGGACGCATGCGCCAACTCTTCGGACTACTGGAAGACCTCAACAGCCTGCCGCTGCGCGCCCGGTTAGCCAAACAATTGCTGCACCTGGCACATCACTATGGTGTGGCAGTCGATGCCGACAGCCCCGAGCTGCGCATCGGCCTGCATCTGGCACAAGAAGAACTGGCACAACTGCTGGGCGCCTCACGCCAGCGTGTCAACCAGGACCTCAAAGCGATGGAGCGCGAGCATGTGATCCGGAAGCCAGCGGCCTGGTGCTGTGTCAGCCCGAGACGTTGCAGGCGATCGCCCAATCCGAGGCCTGAGGCAGCCACTAACACCCTGACAAGACTCATCAATCAAATCGGCCTGTAGCGCTTTATTGGTGTGCGCGGAGTGCTATATAAAAACAAGCAAAATCATGTCAGCGTGTGACTTTGGCCAAACCCGACCACATCTCATTGAGGTCATGAAAATTCCACTTGGCCGGGTCCTCGCGGCTCTGGATGC
>JFJP01022540.1_pt1 | contig 19903 bp, 23 predicted proteins | sample 431651 | NCBI WGS metagenome assembly JFJP01 (sample SAMN02602958, study PRJNA72255) | Microbial mat metagenome, whole genome shotgun sequencing project. | biome: fresh water; feature: sink hole; material: water; isolation source: purple microbial (photo- and chemosynthetic) mats found in...
AAAACATTCGGCATATCCAAGACGTCCATCGTGTCAAAAAAACTGCCATATATGGATCACAGACCCATGATGATTGCCATTCCGTCAGTAAGAGAGGCGGATATTGTTGCCCGATGTTTCAAAACAAGCCTGAATTCCGAAATAGCAACTATTCAGGCACTTAGACATGCAGCGGATAAAACTGATTGGGAGCATGAAATTATTCTGATGGTGGATAACGGCGATTTGCGGGAAGGGGTGATGCCGGAAGATGTTGTGAAGACCGTTCAGGAAATTCTGGAAATCAGAAGCAGTCATCTTAAATTTTGCGGTTTGGGCGCAAATTTGGGCTGTTGCAGCGGGACATTGCCGGATAAGCAAAATATAAATCTGCTTCAGGAACTTGCCATTGATGTCGAAAAAACATTAGGATGCGAGGTAAAGACGTGGAGAATAATAAATTACCTTCTAAAATCAATCAGATTCGTATCGGAGAAGCTATTTTGTTAGGAAATATTCCTACTGTGAATATAAAGCATAAAGATCTGTTTCACGACGTGTTCACATTCAAAGGGGAACTTCTTGAGATTAAAGAAAAACCCTCCTTGCCTCCGGGTAAGCAGGGATTCGATGCCTTTGGCAGAGTCTCCCGGTTTCAGGATCGCGGAATCCGCAAGAGAGCCATATTGAATTTCGGTTTTTCAGATACAGAAACCAGCGGACTGACCCCCCGGCTGAAAGGCATTTCAATTGTCAACAGTAATTCTGACTATACTATTGCGGATGTGACGGACTGCTGTGGATTTTGATGTGAATTACAGCGCTATGATGCGGGCCTTTATTTCTCCTTATACGCGATATATACTAATCTGACCATCTCCGTTTCGGCGGGGAGGAGAGTCAGGTTTAGAAGAATGGCTGAAAAAATGAAACTGAGTCTGAAAAACAAATTTCTCATACCAACCGTAACGCTTATCGTGCTGGGGCTTGGGATTTCGAGCGCAGTATCATATCTGATTGCCAAAGGTGCGATTGAGGATTCTGTCGAGGTACAACTCACGCAGCTTGCGAATTCGCTTGAAGAACAACTGTCATTATGGATCAGGATCACACAGATGGATATTTCCCGGTGGGCGGATCAGGGATATATTAAAATGGCGGTTCGCGATTCCTTTATGGGCAACGCTTCCCGAACTGCTGCCAACATTGAACTGGCAGAAGGAAAAAAGAAAAATATTTTTTATGACTCGGTGAACGTGGCAAATTCGAAAGGCGAAATTGTTTCATCATCGGATTCGGAAAAAATCGGAAATCTGAACGTGTCGGATCAGTCTTTTTTTCAGGAATCTGTAAAAGGAAAAGCTTTTCTGTCCGATATCGAGGCAAGTCCCATAACCGGCAAAACCGTTTTTGCTGTTTCAAATCCGATTTATGACAAAGATACGGTTGTCGGAGTGTTATTCGGCTTTGTGAGTCTTGACTATTTCAGCCGTACCTGCATTGACTCGGTAAAAATCGGACAAAAAGGCTATGCTTATATGATTAACCGTCGGGGAGTCATTGCCATTCACCCGGATAAATCGCTTATTTTGAAACTCGAAGCCAAAAAATTTGATTTCGGCAGAGAAATGTTATCAAAAGAAAACGGCATGCTTTCCTATACTTTCAGCGGTGTGAAAAAAATAGCTTCTTTCAGAAAACATCCTGAAAGCGGATGGCTGTTGGCAGTGTGTGCAGATAGTAACGATATTATGCTGCCGATAAAGGCTCTGAGAAAGAACAACATGCTGATAACATCCGCTGTAGTCATTCTTGCCGTGAGTATCATCCTGCTAATTTTACAATCTGTTGTCAGACCCCTGAATGAGGTTATTGAGGGGCTTACGCAGGTTTCCGATGAGGTAAGTTCTTTTTCCGCTCAGGTATCGGCAGACAGCCTTAAACTTGCGACGAGTTCATCTCAGCAGGCATCGTCGGTTGAGGAAACTTCCTCGTCTTTGGAAGAAATTTCTTCCATGATCCGTATGACTTTGCAGAGTTCCACACAGGCGGACAGTATCATGAAAGAGACCAATACCATTGTCGGAGATGCCGCGGAATCTATGCAGAGACTGATCGAATCCATGTCGGAAATCACCCGGTCCGGCGAAGAAACTTCAAAAATTATTAAAATTATAGATGAAATTGCTTTTCAGACCAAGCTGCTGGCTCTGAACGCGGCAATCGAGGCAGCAAGAGCCGGGGCAGCCGGGGCAGGATTTGCCGTTGTAGCGGATGAGGTGCGGAATCTGGCAATCCGCAGTTCCGATGCTGCAAAAAATACAGCGGGATTAATCGCCGATACTATCCGAAAAGTTAAAGACGGGGCGGATATTGTCCGGAATGCTGATGAAATTTTTTCCAAAGTTTCCGAAAGCACTTCCAAAGCCGTAAAGATCCTTGAAGAAATCACAGTATCTTCAAACGAACAGGCACAGGGAATCAAGGCGGCGAACAAAGCCGGAGCAGACTTGAACAGAGTCATTCAGAATAATGCGGCTCAGGCTCAGGAATCCGCGTCGGTTTCCGAGCAGATGAATGAGCCGGTTGCAAGAATGAAGGAGTTTGTGAGCAGACTTTCGGAATTGGTCAAAGGAATTACAGTAACTTAGAATTCGGTTCGGAGGATAGATATGAAAAAAGTCTTTATGATTACGCTGTTTGCTGTTGTCGGCATGATATTTTCAGAATACGGCTTTGCCCAAGAAAAAAAATATCTTGTCGGCGTGGAGGATACTTCCTATTATCCTCATTATGCTGTCAAAAACGGCAAATACACAGGATTTGCCTGTGATCTGCTGGAAGCGTTTGCCAAAAAACACGGATACAAATTCAGTTACAAACCCCTGCCGGTTATGCGTCTGCACCGCGATTTCATAGAGAAAAAATTGGATTTTTTATATCCGAACAATCCCGAATGGCTGACCGAGTTAAAAGGAAATGTGACCATATCCTACAGCAAAGCTGCTGTCAATGTTACAGACGGCGTTATGGTATTGCCTGAAAACAAAGGCAGAGGTCTGGAGAAGTTAAGATATCTCGTAACCATACAGGGCTTTACATTACCCGCTTATACGGCTTTGATTAAAGACAATAAGGTCAGACTGTCAGAAAGCTATGAAATGAAAGGTCTGATCGGGTCGGTCATAGGAAAGAATGCGGACGGAGCCTATATTACCGTTGACTGTGCAAACCATTATCTGCGGACCGTTCTGCAAAAACCGGATGCACTTGTTTTTGATCCGGGGCTTCCCTATGATGTTGCAGCGCATCAGCTTTCAACAATACTATATCCTGAAATAATAAAAGAATTTGATACTTTTATGAATGAAGAAAAACAACTGGCGGAACAGTTAAAGGCTGACTACCGGATTACAGAAATTTCAAAATGACTGCTTATAACGGAGTTAAGCTTCTGTTGCAGAACGATTTTCAAAATCGTTCTACTCCGCTACGTCAGGTTTCATAGGCTTCCGCCCGAAAGGGATTCCCAGCTTTTTCATCCGTTTTCTGAGGGTGGAAGGATTGATATCCAGCATCCCGGCTGCTCCGCGCCCGCCTTCCACCCGTCCGCCGCACATATCCAGCACCCGGCGGATATGCCGGGACATCACGGCATCCAAAGCAGATGACTCATGAGATATTTCATCTTTACTTATAGCAGTTCCGACAGAATATGACCGACTGGAAATATCTGAAAAAGTCAGCGGTTCGCCCCTGCCCAGAATCAGGGCGCGTTCCACGGCATTCTCCAGTTCCCGCACATTTCCGGGCCAGTGATAAGCCATGAGCCGGTCAACAGCCCCGGGAGCCGGAGAAGTAACAATTCCCAGTTTCATTTCCAGCGATTTTTTCTGCATGAAATGCTGAAGCAGCGCGGGAATATCTGCAATCCGTCTTCTGAGCGGCGGTATGACAATAGGAAATACGCGGAGCCGGAAATAGAGGTCTTCGCGGAACCGCCTCTGCTCAAGCATAGCCTCCAAATCCCGATGGGTGGCAGCAATAATCCGGATATTGACTTTGATAGTACCGGATCCGCCGACCCGTTCGATTTCCTTTTCCTGCAATACTCTCAGCAGCCTAACCTGAGCTTCGGGCCTAAGTTCTCCGATTTCATCCAAAAAAATCGTGCCGCCCTGAGCGCGCTCGAAACGTCCGCGTTTACGCGAAAGCGCGTTTACGCGAAAGCGCACCGGTAAACGCGCCTTTCTCATGGCCGAATAACTCGCTGTCCATGAGATTTTCCGGAATTGCTCCGCAGTTGACTTTGATGAAGGGACCGTCTCTGCGCGGGGATGAGTGATGTATTGCGTTGGCAATGACTTCTTTTCCCACGCCTGTTTCTCCGAGCAGCAGCACCGGGCTGTCTAATGGAGCAACCTGACGCACCATCTCCATGACTTCTTTCAGACCGAAATCCGCGCCGATGATTTCCTCGCCGGACAGACGCAGCAATTCATCCTGCAAGTAGCGGTTGTCGTCTGCCAGCAGGTCCCTTAGTTTCCTGAGTTCACGATATCTCAGGCTGTTTGTGAGCGCGACGGCAAAGGGTTCGTTCAGCAGGCTCAGAAGCCGGACATGCTCTGCATTGAATTTCTGTCCAATTTCGCCGAACACTGACAGAACTCCGAGCAGTTTTCTTTCCAGCACAAGGTCCATCACGACCGCGGACAGATCAAGCGCGTTCAGCTTTTTAGCAATCGGACTTGTGACTTCATTGTCTCCGAGACGGTCAACCAGACGGACGCGGACCGATCTCTGTTCCTCAATCTGTTTACGCGCTTTGAGCGAAATAGGAGTTTTGAGCGACAGAGCTTCGCTGCTTTCCGGCGTGGCGTGAGCCACGGTCTCCACGATTCCGAACCCGCGGTCATAGACATGAAAGCTCATCTGACCTGCCGGAATAAACTCGCGGATATACATGAGGCATTTCCGCAATGCTTTTTCAATTTCCAGACTTCCGCAGATACGGAGTGTGGCTTCCCGGAAAAATTCTTTTTCGTCTAATGTCATATAGGTAAACAGTCATAAGTGAGCAGATATCGTACATTATTCTGGCTCCATACCACAATTATCGGCTACCGGCAACCTGATTTTCAGAAGAAAGCCGGAGGAGTGTGCAAAAATACAATTTTTGCACTCCTTCCGATAATCAGGAAAGTTTTTCCTTTACAATATCCGCAGGGATTGGTAACATTAATGGAAAAGAACACGTCGAAATCGGCAACCGTGCGGCTGGAATGTTTTTCGGAACTATGCGTGAGATCGCAGGGTGTCACCGGGCGTAAGAATGCCGGCTGTGATTCTCCGGCATAGTTTATATTTTTTCTTGACTTATCTGCTATCTGCAATATATCATAATAAAAATTCAAACAGGCAGTGGCTGATATCTGAATCATATTTCAGCCGGAAAAAATCATATCATAAGTATTATGAAGATTATAGTTCCCCCTATAAAATGTCAGGGAATCAAGACGAAAATTGTTCCGTTAATCAAACAGGTTGTGCAATTAAACGGGAAGGGAAGATGGATTGAGCCGTTTATGGGGTCAGGAGTTGTAGGATTTAACATAATGCCCCGGAATGCCGTTTTTGCAGATACAAACCCTCATCTGATCAATTTCTATAATGCGATACTGAACGGTGAAATAGACAGTTTCGGAATCAGGAAATTTCTTGAAAATGAAGGTCGGAATCTTTCAGAATACGGCAAAGATTATTACTATGAAGTCAGAGAAAGATTTAACAAAAACAATTCTCCTTTTGATTTTCTTTTTCTGAACAGATCATGTTTCAACGGTCTGATAAGATTCAACCAAAAAGGCGGATTCAATGTGCCTTTCGGTCATAAACCGGAAAGATTTTCAAAAGCATATATCACTAAAGTAGTAAATCAGGCAGATTATATATCTTTAATTTCAAAAAATATGAAGTGGAGTTTTATATGTCAGGATTTTCACAGGACTTTAAGCAGCCTGTCAGAAAATGATTTTGTCTATTGCGATCCGCCTTATCTGGGCAGGCATGTTGATTATTATGACAGTTGGGATGAGAGTACGGAAAAAAAACTGTTTTCTGTTCTGAATCGGCTTCCGTGCAAATTTGTTCTTTCAACCTGGCACAGCAACAGATACAGAAAAAATCCTTTTATTGAAGGGTTATGGTCAAAGTTCAATATTCTCACAAAAGAGCATTTTTATTACGTCGGTGCAAAGGAAGATAACAGAAATTCCATGCTTGAAGCTCTTGTGATGAATTTCGAACCTGAGAAACCGAATGAGGAACCGCCTTTGAAACCGGAGCAACTGACCCTGTTTGCCGCTTAATTCAGCATCAGCCTTCGGAAACCCAACCTGCGAACAGGGCATTATTGTCAGTCCCGTAAGAACTGATTGAAAATGTTAATTTTTACTGCTTATATCAGGAGGTATTCATGGCTGAAAAACATATTGCTGATGTAATGAAATCCGACGATCTGCCCAACATTTATTTTAATGAATTCGGAGCGGGGATATCAAAAAACGATATTTTTATCCTGTTAGGAAGAAACGGAAAGCAGGAAGCAATTTTAAATGCTTCGCACATTACAGCAAAATCACTTGCAAATGCGCTTAATGAACCGAAAGACAAACGCAGTGTTTTGATCAGTCAGTTAAACAGCTACTTATTATTACCGTATGACTGGGATGGCTATGACGGTGTTGCTCCAAATAGACAAACAGTTGATGATGCAATCAGATTACTCCATTTATTGCCAAAGCATATTTCCATCCCGAAACCGACGTTAGGAAATTCCGGTACTGTCGGCTTCTACTGGGAAAAAGAAAATTTTTATGCGGAAGTATGCTTTGAAGGCGATGAAACCTTTTGGTATTACGCCAAAGATACTGATAACGAATTCGGTGAGGATGTTGTATCTTTAAATACAAACACACTTCCTGATGAGTTGATTCTGTTCCTTGAACAATTTTAACGGTTGACAACTTATGGATTGTAGAGAGACAGCCTCTGAAAGACATAAATGTGAAAAATATCGTTCAGATATGGAACACTGTATTTGTGAAAAAGAATCTGTCAGCAAATATTCTCCATGCCCTGTCCATGATGATGAGTGTCTGATAAGGCAAATTTATTCACCGATTCACATTGATGAGGAGACCGGCAGATTAAAACCTCTTGCTTTTGAAGACACATCAACTATCGGAATGTCGGTCAACAGAAAAAGTTATATCTCAAAAGAGGAATTAGAAGAAAAAATAGCCCAAAAATTGCAACTTGATGAAACAAGAGGGAAAAAAAGAGCCTGCAAAGGTGTTGCCACAGCGAAATGTTCAGATATCAGAAATCTGACTCAAAAAGAGAAAGAATCGGAAATAAGGCTGTTTTGTATCTATGATACTGCTACAGGCAAAGACAAATCTCATGCAGATATATGTCAGGCAATAAGTGGCAGAACAGCGGGGAGTAAAGCCAGACATGACTTACGAGAAATTTTCTCAAAATTTCCTCTTGACCTTGGAGAGTTATTCAATAAAGCTTAAACTTAGAGAAAACAGAGCGTTATACAAGCTGATCGGAGAATTCGAATTTAAAAGATATGCGAAAAAACATCGGGTTTATAAGAACCTTGCAGATTGTCCTTATCAATGGAATGGAAGTTATAATTTTACTTAACAAAGGAGAAAGGTAATGAGGAAATTTTGGAAAAAGCTGATTGTTTCCGGCGGAATACTCGCTCTTAGCAGCAGCATGACGCTGGCGGCAGCAGCCGAAGTTCAGCAGACTGACAGCAAAGTAACGGTGGATCAGAATCAGTTACGTGAACTGATCAAAGACGTGATCAAAGAAAATCCGAAACTGATCTATGAGACCATCAATACTTATGTCAGGGAAATGAACAAAGACAAGCAGGAAAAGCAACTGGAATCGGGTTTTAAAAACCGGATGAGCGGGATTGCCGTTGATGAAAACATGCCGGCGAAGGGACCGAAAGACGCTCCGGTACTGCTTGTGGAATATACGGATTTTCAATGCCCGTATTGTGCAAAAGCTTCCAAAACTGTTGAGGATGTCCTGAAAAAATATCCTCAGCAGGTGAGACTGGTTCTGAAAAATAATCCCCTTGATTTTCACGAACAGGCAATGCCCGCGGCAAAAGCTGCTTTGGCTGCCCATAAGCAGGGAAAATTCTGGGAATATCATGATCTGCTGTTTGCAAATGCTTCGAAGCTGAACGAAGAACTGTTTGTCAAATTTGCCAAGGACCTCTCTCTGGATATGGAAAAATTCGGCAAAGACCGGAATTCGGATGATATCGCCATCCGGATCGAAGCTGACAGGGAAGAGACTGCAAAGAACAAACTGAAAGGAACTCCCGCGTTTGTGGCAAACGGTGTAGTGATAAGGGGCGCGCAGACTCTGGATTATTTTGTTAAGGTGATAGACCGTCTTCTGGCTGAAAAAAATAAACCGGAAGAGAAAACGCCGGAAAAAGACAAGGCGCCGGAACAGGATAAGAAGAATTAACTTAGCAGGTTGGGTTTCGTACCTCAACCTAACCTGCGAGGTGCCTGCTGCATAAAAGGAACCAAGTTTTTGAAAAAAAACTTGGTTTCCCGCGTCTGTCAGGTTTCACGCACAAATATTGTCAGAAAGTTCTGCCGGGAGCATAAATGACAGAAGCAAAATATCTTGAAGATAACATACGGAATATGCAGCGGCTTATGGTCACGCCTCCGTTGCGGAAATCCGAAGCGGAAAATCTCAGAAAATCGCTCCGACTCAGCAGAGTGATCGAATACGAACACGGAGAGATTATTACAGAAGAAGGCGAGGCTGACCCTTATATTTATTTTCTTCTTTCCGGAAAAATGCGGATGGAAAAAGACGGGACAAATATCGGCATTGTTGATGCACCCGGGGAAATATTCGGCGAGATAAAATTTTTGGAGGGGATTGTCAGATCGGGAACCGCCTATTCGGAAGGCAAAACAGTCTGTCTGGGCGTTTACACCCATACTTCCGCGAACCGGCTGGCTTCCGACGGAGAAGCAGATGTTCTGGTGCTTCTGTACAGAATCTTTATGGAATATATTGCCATCCGTCTGCGTCTGACCAATGACGAATTAGTCAGAGTCAAGAAGGAAATTGAGCGGCTGACTGAAAACAGGCTCTCTGATTCCTGATTTTCTCAAAAGCGATATGGCAAAAGAAAATAAAATACGGTTCAATTTTTCATTCGTGCATTACGGCAGCATTCTGAATCCCGAACCCGGAAAAATAGCTTTGGATGTCGGCAACCGGCTTTGTCCCGGAGTCATTGACCATCATCAGCCCGGTGCGGAGAATGACTGCGCCGCCTCGCTGGTACTGCGTTATCCCCATTATATAACAGATCATCTGAAAGGCAGCCGGTCAGAGGAAATTACTCTTATAACTCATATCTCCCCTGATATGGATGCGGTCACGTCTGCCTTTTTTTCCTGTCATCTTCTCTTACACGGACATTTTCCTCGTTTTGCAAAAAAAATAGGAAATTATGTCCGGGATATTGACAGAGGAATATGTTCACGCAAGCCCGATGTCTCAGTAACTGCCTACGGTATTTTCACCGCACTTTGCGAACTGATACGAAGGCGGGCCCAGGCAGAAAACCGGCACAAAGAAAGTATCTGGCGCACACGGACAGATCAGGGATTTTCTCTTTGGAGATATCTGATTTCGGAAATGAAAAAAAAGCCTATAGACCTGCATGATCTGAGCAGCCTTGAATTTCCCCTGTTTTATCAGGAAGCGCGTAATCTGCTTCTTCAGGATTATACGGACTACCTTGATGATCTGAAAAAAGGCATTCAAAAAGAAGTAATACTACCCGGGAGAAACGGCAATGCAGGCAAAGCCGATGCTCTGCTGGTCAGAGATCCCCGGAGCCTTCTGTTCCGCTCCCATGCAAGAGGAGACACTCGGCATTCTCCCGGCGGCAAAGGTTTTACAATGCTGGCAGTCAATTTCGGCAACAGACGCTATATTATCAGCGTTGATTCTCTGTCACCCTATTATCTGAAAGGGCTGGGAGAACTTTTAGATATTGCCGAAACCGAAAAACGCAAAGCACAGGGCAGGGAACAAAAAGGCGATCCCAAGCCCGGATACAACAGTCCGGACCCGTGGTATGACGGACGAAATCCCTTTCACAATTACGGCATTGTGGACACACCGTGGAACGGAACCGTGCTGACATGGGAAGAGATTGTCGCTGTTATCCAATCCTACAGCGAGACTCAGATTTTCCGCTCTGTCTGACCATTTTTTTTCTTTGGAGAATTCTTTGAGCAATCCGCCCCGATGAATTTCAGCATCTTCTCGCCCTATTGAGACAGGGAAGGATATTCCCTGTCTTAATAGTGTTCAACAGTTCTTTGAGATTCACCCCTTTGAGATTGACATACATCAGAGGGGAGTCCTGCACAAGTAGTTCTGAATAAAAATTATTTCATGTCAGGTTTCTGTCGGTTCTGACAGAGTGCATAGTATGGCTATTCAGATCGAAAAGTTCGTAGTAGCGCCTTCAGGCGGACTGTCCCGGTATCCGCCTGAAGGCGCTACTACGAACCGGGCTGAATACCGACCATTTTCGATCTACTGAGGGTGATAATCTTTGGAAAATTGAATTTCGTAACAGAAAGAATGAGGAGCAAAGCATGAAAACAGGATTTGTTTTTTTGACAGTTCTGACCGGTCTTTTTATTATTGGAATAAACATTTACGGCGCAGATATTGCCGAATGGAAAGGCGAGGACCCGAATACTGCCAGAGAGGTTTCTTATCTGACAGAAGAAGAAAAACAGATAATTGCCGAATTGAACAAAGTCCGCTTGAATCCGAGAGATTTTGCGGAAAAAAATCTTACCGGTCAGCATAGCGGCAGCGCGTGTTATGAAAAAATCAGAAATATGCAGCCAATGCCGGTACTGTATCCTTCAAAAGAATTGTCTGCGGCTGCAAAAGATCATGTCAATGATATTGGGAAAAGCGGGAAACAGGGAAGTGTCGGAAGCGACGGTTCTTTCTGGTGGCAGCGGATACAAAGACACGGTATATGGAGCGGAATTGCCGGAGAAAGTATTTGCTACGGGCATAAGAATCCGTCCGAGGTGATCGTTCAATTGCTGCTTCATTCCAAAATCTGCGATGAACAGATAGAAACCCTTCTGAATCCAAAAGCGAATTTTGCGGGTGTTGCCGCGGGTACCCATACTGTCTATCAGACGATGTGTGTCCTCACCTTTGCTACCGATATCAAGGAAGGAGGAGTGCGGCGGAAATGAAAAAATAAAATCCTTCGGGAGTTACGCAGTCGAATGATTTTTAACCGCTAATGGACGCTTATAAACGCCAATTAATCAGGAACTCACGTTACGCACCCTGTCATTCCTGCTTTCGCAGGAATGACAGCGGGAAAGGATATTCGCCTGAATTCACATCCGGCTGCGTAACATCAGTCAATAAGTTCATGAACATCCGTAAGCGGCTTGCCGCAGGAAAAATCCGTGCATAAGTATGCTGTGGCTTTCCAGTCAACAGAATTCAGCCCGGCTGTGAATCCTGCGATCCGCGTCAGCTTTTCGGCATTCCTCCCTTTCTGTGATTTTTTTTATCTGCAATAAAATTTCAGGCAATTCCTTTTTTCATAGATCACACTCTTTTCAATGTCTTCGGCGATTCTTTTTATAATTATTCCTCTTACACCCTCGGGAGTTAGGATATCGGTTTTTTCTGCCCAGCACTTCCTCAAGATATTCTGCAAATTCGACGAACCTGATTCCTATGGGGCTTTCAAATTCCTCCACAATGTCAATATCGCTGTTTTCAGTTTGTTTCCCCTTTGCATAAGAACCGAAAAGACCTATCCTTTTAACTCCGTATTTGGAGACAAGATAAGGATATTTTTCTTTTAATATTTCCGTAATTTTTTCTTTAGTCAGCATTATCATCCCTTTTCTTTTAGGCAGCTAACGCAGAGTTCAGCGCTCCCCGCCCGTTGCAACGCCGAGTTATGCCTTTTTAAACCAGACTATTTGCTTATTCAATAACCGTAATATTTCTTTGCTTGCTCTTTATAAAACGAACACCTGCTGGATATAGCGACAGAAATATTCGGAGAGTCATTGTATTTTTTATATGGAATTTGACAATGAATTACGGCGGCAATAAATGCTCCGTTGGATATATACATATCAGCCCATTTTTCAACAAAATGTTTGAGTTTGTAGCTTCCCATTTTTTCATTAGGTGTTTTTCTTTTTTTACATTTCGACAAAAAATCACAGGAAAATTGAAATTCTTCGAAGCACTCTTTTAAAAAGTCCTTTTCGCGGTTGATTTCTTCACCCAGTTTTTCGCCTCTGAATCCTTCCCGAAAAAGTTTGATTTCCGTATTAACTCCACACATCGAAAGAGATTCAACATCAACGGCGTTATATAAATCTGTCTTATTCTAATTCGCTTTCAAGTTGAGACTAATTATCCAATGCCATGCTGTCAAACTCTGTAATCTTTTTTTATCGGCACTTAAAATCGGCAGAGCGTATTCCAATTGTTTGACTACAGCTTCCATGTTGTTAAAAACCCGATTAGGAAATTCCTTTTCTCTCAGTTCATCCCAAACATGCTCCTGAGGGTTGAGTTCCGGCGAATATGACGGCAACGGAACAAAGTGTATATTCTCCGGTTTTTGAAGGTCTTTTGACTTATGGGAACTTGCCCCGTCCAACACCATAATTATAAAATCGTCGGGATGAGCAGTGCTGATCTGTAACAGGAAGCAGCCCATTTGCCCGGTATTCATCTTCGGGCTGATCATCCAGTCCATTTCTCCTTCAATCGGACTGACCGCACCGTAAACATAAACAAATTCACGCTCGTATCCGTTCTCTACAGACGGACGCGACGGTTCAGGTGCCCAACATCTCCGAATACGTACCATCCTGCCAAATCGGGCTTCATCCTGAAACATCAGCCGCACGTTACGGCCTTTTACTTTTTCCGGCATAATCAGGGCAGCCGCTTTCTCCGGAAATTTTTTTTCCACTCTTCCTGAATCTTCGGATCACTTTTAGGGTGACGGGTATCCGGAGATACCTTCCGCCAGTTATGCCGCTCTAATAACCGATAAACTACGGACGGTCTTACCGGTCTTCCTAAATGTTGAACCAATGCGGCTCTGATAACAGATGCTACCAGAATTCCTCCTGTTTCTGCTTTTTCCTCCCAGGGTAATAAAAATTCCTTTTCTTCCTCGGCAGTCATCAGTTCTCTGCGTCTTCCGCCCCATTTTTGTTTCGGAGATCCGCCCGTGTTCCGATCAAGGCGAAATCTTTTTTGCAGGCGCTGTACAGATGCACGCGAAACGCCTAATATCAAGGCTGTCTGCTCAAGCGTTGCGCCCATTATTGCCGGCAGTAAAACAGCCTGTGCTTTTTTTAACTCATTAATATCGCTGCATGAGCTGACAATTTCCCTTGCCTTGTCAACTAACTCATAATTAATTTTCGAATTGGAATAAGTTAACAACGTCAGACAGTTTTTCAATAGGTAGCAAATTGGGTTATATAAAAAATTGTCCTGATGAAAACATCAGTTCCGGAAACCCGGGAACTTTGCCTGTTTATTGACAAATGGAAAATAAAACTTAGTTTTTATGATCGGAAAGAGTTCCGAACAGATACGGAAAGATTAATCTTAATTGTGAGGGAGATACAGCAGTGGCTATTGAAACCAGAGAAGAAGTTCTGGAACGGGTGATGTCCATGGAAAAGTCCCGATGTCCTCATTGCGAAAAAGAAATGAGTATATGGGAGGTTCCGCCGATGACTTTCAGTGACGGGCTGGGATGGGGTACGCCTTATCTATTTGTCTGTTTTAACGACGAATGCCCGCTGTATGTGGGCGGATGGGAGAGCATGGAGAAAAATTACGGTCATGTGGCGTCTTATCGGTGTATGTGCTATCCGGGCGAGACGAATTTCGAATGTATGCCTGTTTTCAGCCCCGTGGGCGCAACGGGACAGATTATTGACGATCAGGTTCTGCTTGAACAGGAAATGCTCAAGGAAAACATTAAAAAAGGCTTTTCGATTCTTGCGAACTGTTATGTCGAAAAAGACGGGGTGACAGTTATCAGGCTGCTGCTGGACCCTTCCGAACCCGCACGGGTCAGACTCAAAGCCGCGGAAATGATCGGAGATATCGGATCGCCCGAAGCCATCGAACCGATCAAGAATCAGAAATTCGGCAACGAAGCGATTCAGGCAATGGTTGACAAATCCATCGGCAAGATTCATGAAAAATTTTTTATCCGGGAATGTCCCTTCTGCGCGGAAATCATCAAAAAACGGGCAAATATCTGCAAACATTGCGGCAGGGAAGTCGCGGGAGAATAAAACTTCATACCGGCATATCATGGAATCAAAAAAAACTGTTTCATTTTCCAGAAACGCAAGCAATATTTTCTTTCATATTCTCACCCGCTGCCGGCATTGCTACATAAACCCGGGGCAGCACGGTGAGAATACGCTTCCCATCAGCACAATAGAGACATGGCTTGCTGCATTTGCAGAAAAAAGCCGGGTTGCCAATGTGATTTTTCTGGGAGGAGAACCCACCCTGCATCCGGAATTGTCTCACGCGATAAAGGCAGCGCGGAGTCTGGGATATGCGTCCGTAACCGTTGACACAAACGGCTATCTGTTTCACGATATTCTTTCAAAGGTCAGTCCGGATGAAGTGGATTATTTCAGCTTCAGTCTGGACGGGGCAACGCGAGACATTAATGACTCGCTTCGCGGTGAAGGCTGTTATGATCGCTGTATTGCCGGAATCCGAAAGGCTGTGGACGAAGGATTCGGCACCAGCCTTATCTACACCGTAAGCCGAGCCAATATCCATGAGCTTGAGTTTATGCCAATGCTATTGAAAGAACTGGGGATCAGCCGTTTTTTCATACAGGTTATAGGCATCCGGGGAAATTCTGCTGTACATGCTGAAAATCTTCAGGTTTCCCGTGAGGAATGGTTATGCACAGTTCCGCGGGTTGCAGAAAATGCCGCCGCGCTCGGTATCACTGCCACCTATCCCAAAGTTTTTTTAAATCCTGACGAAGCCTTTGAATGCGCGGGGTTAGCCGCGGACAATTATTTCATCTTTCCCAACGGCAGGGTTTACCGCTGTCCTCTGTGTGAAGATTTTCCGCTTCACAGTCTGCGTTTCGAAGGCAACAGCTTGGTTGAAACCGAAAAGATCAATGAAAACGATCTGTTTGCACTCAGTATCCGCGAAGGATGCGTGATGAACAAACTGATACAGCCCGGCAATCTGAAACCGGAGATGACATATAAAATTGCCTGCTGTATGTTAAAGGAAGAGATATCCGGAGGAGTGCGGAAATGAAAAAATAAAATCCCTTTTCGGATTTTATTTTTTCTTTTTTGCATAAAATTCCTTGAAAACAGGCTATCAGAATCTTCTGGCAACAAAGTTTGTAGTACCGCCTTCAGGCGGTCTGTCCTTTGAGGCTGACCGTTTGATTTCACAGTAACCGCCTGAAGGCGGTACTACGAACTTTTGATTTCACAGTAACCGCCTGAAGGCGGTACTACGAACTTTTTGATCTGCTGATACGATATACGATGGAAACTCGACATTTCGGCGAATACCTGAAAAGATGCAACTGGCTGGATGAAGCCGGTTTTCAGGAATGGATTTTTTATCCCGGTATGTTGTTCCGCTCCCCGGATAAATGGTGGGGAAACAAAGGAACCCGTCCCGCGCCCCATGAGGGATTGGATATCTGTCTGTACCGCACAAAAGACGGCCGGCAGATACGATTTGACGAAAACATAAAGATTCCGGTCGCATACAATGGAGAAGTTGTCAGAATCATCGCCGATTTTCTGGGAAAATCCGTTTATATAAAACATGATATCCGAGATAATGCAGGAAGATATTTTTACAGCCTTTACGGTCACACCCTGCCTTTTGATTTTCTTCGCAAAGGCAGTATTGTGAATGCAGGGGATATCATCGGAACCGTCTCGGATATCAGAAAAAAAACGAAAATTTTTCCTCACCTGCACATTTCAATGGCATGGATATCTGAAAACTATCCCCCTGAAAAACTCAATTGGGATACTATCGGCTCCTCTGCTGACATTATTCTGCTGAATCCGATGGATGCTCTGGGGGATCAGTATGCTGTAATCTGATACGGTTATGCAAGCCGTCCTATTGATAAAACGACTTGCAAAGTCGTTTTACAGACGATTTTCCGCACTCTGATTCTAATTTTCCGGAGCAAAACCGTCCTCTGAGTTCATGTCAGCGTGATAGGCACTGCTGTTATAGAACTGAATCACGCGCAGAAGTTCGCGCAGGCTGATATTCCAGTCTTGGGGATTGTAGTCTGCACTATGAGGCGAGCAGCTTTTATCACCCGCGCCGGCTGCGTATCCGTCTTCTCCGGCAGCATTGCAATGATAATCGCCGACATTATAAAACTGGACAATTCTAAGCAGTTCCGAAAGCACGATACGAAAATCCGCGGGACTGTAATCCGCGCTGTGATGAGGGACTGTTCCCACGCGGATGTTTACGCTTGTATTTGTAAAATTTCCTGCAACATCTTCAATGATATTGGCGTCGTTATTGATACTGCTGTCCGGGTCAATTTCAAAAAATGCAGTTCCCTCCGAGATTGCTTTAAAGGTGATGGTTGCCGCGGCTTTCTCAGTTCCGGGAACAATCCCTGTCAGCGACATATCCAGATAGACAATAATAAGCTGTCCATCCTCATTGACCCTGCCGAGCATATCCGAATCCGCTGAAATGATACCGTCTATATGTCCGGTTACGCCTGTGATCTGAACTTTGCTGATGTCAAAATTGACATACAAAGTAAATGCCAGCACTGTATCCTGCCCTGACAGATAAACTTCCACATCAAAGGTATCTGAAACATCCGCGGCAGCATCGCTTTTCAGCATCACATCAATTAACGCGAAACTGTTTCCAGCGGACAGAACTGACAGAACAAGCCCTGCAATGAAAAAATATTTTACCCTTCTCATTTTCCCTCCTGATTAGTTTGATCTTTCCGTCTGTATCCTCTGAATTGCTTTATATTCTGATATGCTGTATGTCAAGGAAAACATTGGTTGACTAAAGCATCCGAATCGGGATATAATTAACATTTTATGAACAGATTCAAATGAAAGACCGAAAGGAAATTCCGTATAAAATGATACAGTTAATCAGAGGATTCAAGGACATTCTGCCGGGGGAAACAGAACTCTGGCGACATATTGAAAATGTTGCGACATCGCTGTTCGAGGATTTCGGATTCAAAGAAATCCGTATTCCCGTCATGGAAAAGACCGAACTTTTTGCGCGGAGCATCGGCGAAGATACGGACATCGTGGAAAAGGAAATGTACACTTTTCCGGATAGAAAAGGGGATTTGATTACCTTGCGCCCCGAAGCCACCGCGTCCATTGTGCGCTCTTATATTCAGCACAAACTCTATGCCTCGGACCCGGTGCGGAAATTTTACACCATCGGACCAATGTTCCGCAGGGAAAGACCCCAGAAAGGACGATACCGCCAGTTTTATCAGATCAATGCCGAGGTGTTCGGGCTGGGGTCCGCATACATTGACGCGCAGTTGATTTTCATGCTGATGAGCCTTTTTTCAAGGCTGTCGGTCACAGATACCGAGGCGCATATCAATTCACTCGGATGTCCGGTCTGCCGCCCGGATTTCAGGACAGCGATTTCGGAATTTCTGTCATCCAAGACCGACGCGCTCTGTGAGGACTGTCAGCGACGGAGCAGCCGCAATCCTCTGCGCGTGCTGGACTGCAAAGTGCCGACATGCCGGGAAGCCGTGACAGACGCGCCGTCTGTTTTGGATCATTTATGTCCCGAATGCGCGGAGCATTTTGATATATTGAAGACTTCGCTGAAAAATCTCGATGTTCCTTTTGTGACAGACAAGCGGTTAGTACGGGGGCTGGATTATTACACCCGGACGGCGCGCAGAACGCGGTAGCCGGGGGCGGGCGATATGACGGGCTGGTAAAGACGCTGGGGGGACCGGATATTCCTGCCATAGGTTTTGCGATAGGCTTTGATCGGCTCACTGAAATCACGGGCTTGAAAGCCTCTGATTTTGAGCAGAAGCCGGATCTGTTTATTGCCGCGCTGGGTGAAAAAAGCCAGTCAAAAGCCCTTGAATGGGCATGTGCGCTCAATATGCAGGGCATCAAAGCAGAAACCGCTTTCGGGGACAGCAGTTTAAAAAGCCAGATGAAACGGGCTGATAAGCTCGCCGCGCCGTATGTGCTGATTGTCGGAGATAAAGAATTAGAAGAGGGCGCGGTTCTTTTGCGGAACATGGCGACCAAAGAGCAGGTATCTGTTCCGATTGATAATGTTGTGGAAACGCTGAAAGCCAATAGCTTAAAAATAAAGTAACGGTTCAGAAACCGAGTTTCTTTAAGAAACTCGGTTTCTTCTGCGAACTTTGGGGTAACAATATGGAAAGATTAAAGATAAAAAATTTCTTGATTATCAAAAAATGCGATATTGATGTCGGCAGGCTGACCTTAATCATCGGTCCGCAGGCAAGCGGAAAAAGCATCATCGCCAAAGTGCTTTATTTTTTCAGACGATTTATTTCTACTACTTATCTGTTTTCAGTGCAAAATTTGGAACCGAAAACACAGCTTGAAAAAAGAGGCAAGGCTGATTTCGGAGAATACTTTCCCAAATATACTTGGAATGAGCAGGAGTTTGAAATTATTTATCAAATTAATGAGTTTGAACTGTCTCTTGTTCACAGAACAGGCAAAAATGGAAAATTGTCTTTAAAATTAGATTATTCAAAAAATTTAGGACGATTGCATCAGAAGTTGAAATCAGGATACAAGAAAAGACAGACTAACTATCCGACCAAAGAAGAAGATTTTTTGGGAATTATCTCTTATGCTATTATTAATTCTGAATTCAGAGACACTTTTTATGATCCAATATTTATTCCTGCGGGTCGTTCCTTCTTTGCCAATCTTCAAAAAAATGTTTTTTCTTTTTTAGCGAGCAATATAGATATTGATCCTCTTATAAAAGCATTTGGTTTTAATTATGAAAAATTAAAGAAATTTTATGATATTGGTTCAAAAGTGTCAGGAGTCAGAAATAAAAAAATAATTAGTCTTGCAGAAGTTATTTTAGCCGGCAAATACAGATATGAAAATGAACAAGACTGGATAACACATAAAAATAAAAAGATTAATCTTGCGAATGCCTCTTCCGGACAACAGGAATAAAAAGATTAATCTTGCGAATGCCTCTTCCGGACAACAGGAAGCTTTGCCGATGCTGATGATTTTATCAGTTTTCCCGTTGTTGATTAAAAAATACAACGCTTTGTTTTTTATAGAAGAACCCGAAGCGCATCTTTTTCCGATCTCGCAAAAGCATATTGTTTCTATCATTGCGCTCATCTACAATCAAAGAAAGGATAATTTTGTCATTACGACGCATAGCCCTTATATCTTGACTGCCATCAATAATCTGATACTGGCGTCTGAGGTATCCAAAGAAAAAAGTCCTGAACAAGTCGGAAAGATTATAGACTTGGATTGTGCCGTCAGATATGAAGATGTTAAGGCATATACCATCAGGCAGGGAATCGTGGAAAGCATCATGGACGAGGAAAACAGGTTGATCGGTCCCACGGTGATTGATTCGGTATCTGATGAATTTGACAATGTTTTTGATGCGCTTATCCGGCTTCAGATGGACGAGTGAAAAATGAATTTTAAAAAAT
>JFJP01038985.1_pt1 | contig 19898 bp, 22 predicted proteins | sample 431651 | NCBI WGS metagenome assembly JFJP01 (sample SAMN02602958, study PRJNA72255) | Microbial mat metagenome, whole genome shotgun sequencing project. | biome: fresh water; feature: sink hole; material: water; isolation source: purple microbial (photo- and chemosynthetic) mats found in...
TTTAAAATGCTCGAAGCTAAATTAGTAACCGAAATAATGGAATTTGCACAAACTGCCGAAATTCCGAAAGATACTGAAATACTGCGCGAAGGACAATTTGTAAAAGTTATACCGCTGGTAATTAGTGGATTGCTTAAAGTTTTTACCCGATTTGAAGAAAAGGAATTGCTGCTCTATTATATTAAAACCGACGAAAGTTGCATTATGTCGTTTGCCTCGGGAATAAAAGACCAGCCAAGTAAAATTTATGCAACTACCGAAGAAGACAGCAAACTGCTCTTACTTCCGGTTAGTAAAGTTAAAGAATGGATAAAACACTATCCAAATTTCAACAACTTATTTTTTCAACAATACAATTTGCGATATACCGACCTTATTGAAACAGTAAGCAATGTAATTTTTAATAAAACCGACCGAAGAATTTACGATTATTTAAAAGAAAAATCGGAACTAACGGGAAATAATCCGTTAAAAATTTCGCACCGCCAAATAGCCGCCGAATTAGGCACAGCAAGGGAAGTAGTAAGCCGTTTGATAAAGAAACTCGAAAACGAAGGCAAAGTAAAACAACACTCGAATAATATCGAAATAGTCAGGTGGTGACAATTGTCACTGCACACAAGTTTTAACCGATGTATTTTTGTTTCATCAAAAAATCAAAACACATTTGTTGGTTTTGAAAAAGGCTTTTAATTTATTAACATCTAATACATATAGAAATGAAAAAGAACATGGGAACTATCGACAAAGTCGTTAGAATTATTCTGGCAGCCGTAATGGCAACTTTGTATTTTACCAATATCGTAACCGGAACTTTGGGTATTGTTTTATTGGTTTTTGCGGCAGTATTTGTTTTAACAAGTGTAATCAGTTTTTGCCCGCTTTATGCACCGCTCGGAATTAAAACCAATCCTAATTCGGACAAAGCGTAACTGTTAATATTTCATTGTTTTATTTAGCCCGAAAGTTAATTTTTTTCTTTCGGGCATTTTTATTTGAAAAGCATTTTTGGATAAATTGAAAATATTAATTTAATTTAGCTTTAAATTCAAAACAAATTTTGTTTTACTTTTTATCCATTAAAAAACTATTTTATTATGAACAGAAAATCGATTCAACTAACCAAACATCTTTTTATTTTTGGTTTATCGACCATGCTAATTTTTGCAAGCATTTCGGCATGCCAACAACCTGCTTCGGCACCTGAAAGTGCGGTTGTTGCAGATTCCACCCCGGCTGTAAGCATTACAGAACAAGAAATTCTGGATGCGCAAAAGGCTTGGGGCGAAGGAATTGTAAACATTGGAAAAACTTTTACCGATAAAGGCGACTATGTAACTGCAGCCTCAAACCACATCGATAATTTTTATGGCTATCAAATGGGCGAAGTGCTTTTTAAACCAACCTTAGTTTCCGTTAAACAATTCAGAACCAATAAAGAAGGTGCACTTTCGTATTTTGTTGGTGGAAATGAGGCTTATCACGAAGACCACGGCTTTGCAATAAAACCTTGGAGCAATATACGTTGGGAAAGTACGGGCGTTAAAATTATAGGCAATATGGCGGTTGCTATGGGCAACTACTTTTTTACGCCGGCTAAAGGCGGAAACGATGTAAAAGTTGAATATTCGTTTGCATATTCAAAAGATTCCGAAGGCAAACTTCGCATTATTCTACACGACTCGCACTTGCCTTACACGCCCACCGAAAAACATTAATATTCAGAATATTAAGGCGACTGACTAAAGTTTTTTCTTTAAATTTTAGTCCGTCGCCTTTTTTGAGAAAAAAAATGTCTATTTTATCAATTATTTATTGTATCGGCATTCAAAATTTGAAAACCAAAATAAACTTTTTACTTTTGGCACAAACCCAATTTACCGGGTTTATTTTTATTAGTTGAAAACAATACTCGCAAAATGACAAGCATTAGCCAAGAATTAAAAGAAAAATACGACTCACATTACTCCGACCAAACCGAAGTTTGGCGCCGATTAGGTGCTATTGATAAGGCGCAAAATATTATGGAACTTGCAAAAGGCTTAAATTTCGAAACGCTGATTGATATTGGTGCCGGCGACGGAAATATATTGCAAATTTTAAGCGAAAACAATTTTTGCAACAAACTTACTGCCGCCGAAATTTCGGAAAGCGGCATTGAGCAAATTAAAAAGAAGCAAATTAAAGGATTGCTCGAAGTAACACAGTTTGATGGGTATGTTTTACCCTATGCCGATAAGCAATTCGATTTGGCAATTTGCTCGCATGTTATTGAGCATGTTGAACATCCGCGAAAATTATTAAGCGAAATAAAACGAATTTCCAAGCATCAAATAATTGAAGTTCCGATTGATTTTTCGTTTAATGTCGATAAAAAATTTGCTCATTTCAATGCCTACGGACATATAAACATTTATACTCCTGCCCTTTTTAACTTTTTATTGTATACCGAAAAATTCGAAATTTTAAAACGAAAACACGCATTATATCATTTGAATATTATCAATTTTCAATATAAAAAGACAAGTATTAACTACTTTGTAATTCGATTGAAACGTATTATTTGGAAGTTGATTCCGGCGCTAATGAAATTTAAACCAAATACTTATACGGTTTTAACAAAATAATTAGATGCCATGTTTAAATTTTGGTTGATAAAATTTGCTTAAAAACAAAATCAAAATCGTATCTTTACTCATACAATTTTGAACTGAACGGATTTTTTTTTATTTTCCGAATTTAAACAACCAAATAGAAATTTTATGAAAATCATTACCTCAATTATGGCAATCGCATTTGTTGCATTTGCTATCGTAAGTTGCGGGCCAAATGCCGAGCAACTTGCCAAACAAGCCGAGCAAGACAGCATTAAAAAAGCCGACAGCATTGAGTTGGCTACCCTTAAAATGAACGAACAGTTGCGTGCCGACAGCCTTGCCAACGCCCAAGTTGCAGCACAAGCCGCTGAAAAAGCCAAACAAGACAGCTTGGCAATGGCAGAAAAAATTAAAGCCGAACTTAAAAAAGAAGCACCGGTAAACTATACAGAAAGCAGTTTTTATGGTCGCTGGTTTACCAAAATTAACGACCCATCAATGGGCGGAGGTGTAATTGAAGTATATTGGAAAGAAGACAAAACCACCGATATAAAATTTGTTTACGACAACGGTCAAGTATACAAAACAAGTTCGAAATGGAAATATAAACATCCGTATTACGAAGAAGTTTTCCCCGATGGTTCAATTGGCAAAGCCTCAATTAAATGGATAAATACCGATAAGTTTAAACTAACCATAAAAGAAAACCAAGATACGGAAAACTATAGCGGTATAACTCGAATTTTTGAAAGAAAAAGATAGACATTTGTAATTTTGCCTCGAATTCGTAAAGTAAAAAATAAAGCGAATTCGAGGTTTATTTTACCATAATTGCCTTACATCGTACAGTTTAAAAGAACTATCTTTGCTAATAATATACATATTTTCAACTATACTCTGAGTAATTAACAATCTATCAAACGGGTCATTGTGATGAAAAGGTAGGGAAATTAATTTTAGCGTATGTGAAAATTCTATTGGCAAAATTTGAAAACCGTTTTCCCAAATAAGCAAACTTAACTTTTCGAATGGAATTTTCATTTCCATTTTCTTTAAACTTACTTTAATGGCTATTTCCCAGATTGAAACAATACTTACATGGCATGTATTTTTATCATCTTCAATTAATTGAAGTGCAATTTGACTTAGATTATCTGAACCTTCTAAAAACCAAATTAGCGTATGCGTATCAAGTAAGATATTCATCACATATATTCTTTAAAATCATCTAAAGGCTCATCAAAATCAGGAGCCAAATTAAAGCTACCTTTTGCACACCCAAATTTGGGCTTCCTTTTCATATTTCCTTCATTAAATTGTTTATTAAGCAAATAGTCCATATAAAACAATAATTCTTGTTTAAGTGGTTCAGAACTTAATAAGCTTAATTTTGAATATATTAGTTGTTCACTAATGCGACTTTGCGGAATCATAGCTTTTTTTATCAAAGTTACAAAATTTTTAAATTCAAAATTTATTTTTTTCAAAAACAATTCACTTATTCCCACAAATTAGCCAATTGCAATTTTACCGGTTCTTCAAAAAACATTTCGCCAATTTTTTCGAACATTTCGGTATAGTCCGACACATAAAACTCGTGCTTCCCGGTTTGTTTGTGCGCCAACATATTTTTTTCAATGAGTGTATCCTTTAAGCAATTAGCTGCCGCCAACGACGAATCAATCACTTTTATGTTGAAATTAAAATACTTACGAATCTGATTTTTAATAATTGGATAATGCGTGCAGCCCAAAATTAACGAATCAATGTCTTTCATTGCGTCATTTGAAAGGTAAGCGCGGATAATTGCATTCGAAATATCGTCGAAAATAAACCCTTCTTCAATCATAGGAACCAACAGCGGCGTAGCCAACGGCGAAACTTTGTAATCGGGTCGGCGTTCAAGAATTTTTTTCGAATACGTACCGCTGTTTACCGTGCCTTTGGTTCCTATTACGCCTACATTTCGACTGTTTTCCGAATCGCAAACCAAATCAACGGTTGGGTCTATTACGTTCATTACCAAGGCTCTGTTGCCTACATAATCGCGTACGATATCATAAGCGGCGGCACTGGCAGTATTGCAGGCTATCATTATTACTTTGCAATTTTTTTCGAGCAAAAATTCGGCAATTCGTTTCGAATACGCCCGAATAGCATCAGCCGATTTGTCGCCATAGGGCAAATGCGCCGTATCGCCAAAATAAATCATACGCTCGTTTGGCAAAAGCGTTTTTATGGCACCGGCAACAGTTAAACCGCCAATACCCGAATCGAATAAACCAATTGGTTGCGATGTTTCCATAGTATTAAAAGAAAAACGGCTTTTCGAACGTATCCAAAAAGCCGAAAATTTATAAAATTAATCTGTTAAAGAATACCTAACTTCTTTTTAACCAACGCCAAAATGTCAGTCGATTCGGGCGAAGCATAAACAATAGCACCGGTGCTCATTTCAAAAATATAGTAGAAACTATTTTCTCTAGCCACATCTTCAATTGCTTTTTTTGCTTTTGCCATAATAGGTTTAAACAATTCTTGTTGTTTTTGCTGAAGTTGCTGTTGTGCTTGTTGCTCAAAACCCTGAATACGTTGTTGCAATTCTTGAAGTTCTTGCTCGCGGTTTGCGCGAACCAATGCTACCAGCGAATCGCGTTTCTGAACATAATCATTCAATTTATTTCTGTATTCAACTTCCATAATTTCCATAGCTTCTTCCAAACTTTTAGCTTCTTTTTCTAAATTGGTTTGTGCAATTTTAGTTTCGGGCATTGCAGCTATAAGTGCCTGCGTATCAATATGTCCTAACTTTAGCGTGGCTTGAGCATTTAGCAAATTGGATGCAGCAAAAAACACTGCAAATAGAATAACCTTAATAGTTCTTTTCATTGTACACTTTAATATTTAATTTTGAATTACTTAGCAATTTGGCGGCAAAAATAGCAATAAAAAGCAATATTTATTTTCCGTAACCCATTTTTTTCAAAATATCGTCGCTTTTATCGTATTTTGCATCGGCAAAAAGTACCGAGGCATTCCCCGAAGCCGTGTCCAAAATTAGTGCAAAGTCGCCTTCGGCTGCTAACTCTTTAACATTTTTTAATATTTCGTCTTGTATAGGTTGAATAAGTTCGGTACGTTTTTTATACAATTCGCCGTCGCGGCTAAAGTATTTTTTCTGAAGTTGCTTCACTTCATTTTCTTTGGCTATAATTTCTTCTTCGCGTTTAAGTTTCATTTCGTCCGACAAAAATACTTTTTCGGTCTGAAAAGCTTTATAAAGCTTGTCAACTTCTTGGTAGCCAACTTCAATTTCGGCTTCATACTTTTTCGAAAGGGCATCGAGCTGCTTTTGAGCTGCTTCGTAAAGCGGAATTTTTTTCAAAATATAATCGGTATCAACAAAAGCAAACTTTTGTGCTTGCATGCTTAAAACTAAAGAAGCAAATAAAAATGCTGCAAAAATTCTTTTCATAATTACTTAGTTTTGTTAATGAGAAAAAAAGACAACCGAAACACGGTTCTCCCGTAAGGAAAAAACGAGTTCGGTTGTAAATTATTTCAATTCATAAAATTATTAAAATTGCTGTCCTAACATAAGGTGAAACTGATGTTTATAGTCTTCCGGGTTGTTACTTGATGTAGGGTCGAAACCGTAACCGTAATCAACCCCCATTAAACCCAACATAGGCAAGAAAATACGTACGCCTACTCCTGCAGCCCTGTTAACCTTAAACGGATTAAAATCTTGGAAACTGTACCACGAATTACCTGCTTCCAAAAAAGCCAGTGCATAAATTGTAGCCGACGGATTAGGCGAAATTAAATAGCGTAACTCCATGGTATATTTGTTGTAAATATTGCCCCCTTTGCTTGGTTTAAGCGATTGGTTCGAATATCCGCGCAATGCAATGTTTTCGGCACCCGAGTAGTTGTAACCGCTCATTCCGTCGCCACCTAAAATAAAACTGCCAAATGGTGAAGGGCCTATTTCGTCGTTGTAATGTGCCAGCATACCAAACTCAACGTTGGTTCGCAATACCAAATCTTTCCAAATTCTGGTGTACCAGTCCGATTTAAATTTCCATTTATGAAATTCGACCCATTTGTACTTTTCTTGCACCGAAATTTCGTCGTAATTTTTATTGCTGAAAAGCGAGTATGGCGGTGTAATTTCCAAAGTTAACGACACATTCGAACCACTACGTGCATACAACGGATTATCAACCGAGTTACGACCGAATACCGTTTTTAAACTGAAATTATTAGCCACACCGGTCTGAAACAAATCGGTAAAATATGGCCATTGATACAACAAATAGTTTTCGTAACTAAGTTCGCCGTACAAGGTAAAATAGTCGTCGGGCCATTTTAAACGTGTACCCAAACCTAAGGTAGCACCGGTGGTAACCATAATATTGGCACCGGTGGCACCTATTACTTGGTGCATTTCTTCAATATAACCATTGCGTACCGCGCGCATCAGGTCTATGTTTGTAATTCGCTCCATTCCATCTTTCGAATCGAAAAGTTTGTCGGAAGTACTAATATATTTATTAAGTTGTGCATTCGTAATATCGAGGTCGGTGCTGGTTCCGTAGCTAAAAATAGATTCGAATAATGAAAACGATAACGAAATTGGTTTTTTGCCGGTAAGCCAAGGTTCGGTGAACGAAAGACTGTACGATTGGTACTGTTTTCCGTTCGATTGTGCTCTTATGCTCAAGGTTTGACCATCGCCCATAGGTACCGGACGCCATGCTTTTCCGTTAAATAAATTAGCGACCGAGAAATTCGAAAGTTTCAAACCCAACGTTCCTACAATTTGGTTTGCACCCCAACCTCCGGAAAGCTCAATTTGGTCGTTGGCACGTTCTTCCAAACCGTACTCTAAATCAACAGTTCCGTCGTTTTGGTTAGGTATTGGGTTAGGTACAATTTTTTCGGGGTCAAAATGACCTAATTGCGCCAATTCGCGCACGGTACGCACAATATCCGATTTGCTGAAAAGTTCGCCCGGACGAGTTTTTATTTCGCGACGAATTACATGGTCGTTTGTTCGGGTATTACCTTTAATTATAATTTCGTTAATTGAAGCCTGCGGACCTTCAATAATGCGCAATTCAATATCTACCGAGTCGCCTTCAATTCGGGTTTCAACGGGCTCGCAACGGTAAAATAAATAACCGTTGTCTAAATATAAGTTTCCAACGGCATCGTCTGCGGCCACAAGTCGTTTGCTCAAATACGATTGGTCGTACACATCGCCGTGAGTAATACCTAAACGGGTTACTAAATCTTGTGTTGCATATTTTGTATTGCCAACCCATTTAATTTTTCTGAAATAATACGGATTGCCTTCGCTAATATTCAACATAATAAACAAGCGGTTCGAAGCAAAATCATACATCGAATCGCGTTCAATTTGAACATCGCGGTAGCCTTTTTCATGGTATTTAGCAATTAAATTCTCCTTATCAGCTTCCCATTTGTCTTCAATATATTTTGAAGGTTTAAACAAACCGTACCAACGTTTCTTTTTGGTATCTTTCAAATAACGGCGAACTTTAGCATCCGAAAAAACGGTATTTCCTTCTACTTGAATATCTTCAATACGAACTCGCTCTTTTTTATCGACTTCAATAAACATGTTTACCGTGTTTTGCAACATCGTATCTTCTTTCGAATAAATAGAAACATCGGTTTTAAAGAATCCTTTTTCGACATAGTAATTACGAATAATTCGTTTCGATTTAATTACAAGGTCATCGGTAACTTGGTTTCCTCGTAGTAAGTTCAGCTTTTCGAGCAGCGACTCTTGATCCGATTTTTTAACATTAATCCAATTTACCGTAGCCAACCTATGTTGTTCTTTCAGCTCAATTTCGAGCCATATTTTACCGGCTTCGGTTTTTAAGGCATTAATTTTCACATCGGAAAACAAGCCTTGTTCCCAAAGTTTTTCAACCGCTTTTGTAATAGCATCGCCCGGCAGTTCAATTTTCGAACCAATAGTAAGTCCGGTCAATTGCACCAAAATATCGCGGTTCAGGTATTTAACGCCGGTAACTTGCACATCGGCAATTTCGTAGGTTCCGGGGCTTGCATAATCTAATTTATCGATAAAATTTTGCGCCTTGCCAAAATTTATTCCGATAAAAGTAAGTAACAGAATACTAAAGAAATGTTTAAGCATTACAATTATTTTGAAGAATTATTATATGTTTTATTTTGAAAATCCGTTTAGCTTGAAATTTGATCGCCTGTTTTCCCAAATCGTCTTTCGCGTTGCTGATAATCGAGCACGGCTTCGAAAAGGTCTTTTTTTCTGAAATCGGGCCAAAGTGTACCGGTAAAATACATTTCGGAATAAGCCAATTGCCAAAGCAAAAAGTTGCTTATTCGGTATTCGCCGCTTGTGCGTATAAGCAAATCGGGGTCGGGAATTTCCGATGTATATAAATAGCTCGAAACCAAACTTTCAGAAATATCTTCAGCCGCTATTTTGCCGCTTTTTGCATCGGTAACCATTTGTGCAACGGCATTGGTTATTTCGCTTCGCCCCGAATAACTGAGCGCCAAAACCAGCGTAAGCCCCTTGCAATGGGATGTTCGCAAAATGGCTTCTTGCAACTTTTTTTGAACCGAATCGGGCAAACTTTTCAAATCGCCAATTTGCTTTAGTCGTACATTATTTTTAATAAGTTCATCTACTTCGGTATTTATGGTGGTAACCAATAAAGTCATTAAGGCATCCACTTCGGACTTTGGCCGGGTCCAGTTTTCGGTTGAAAAAGCGTACAATGTAAGATATTTAATACCTATTTCGCCTGCGGCTTCAACCACTTCGCGTACAGCTTTCACACCATTCTTATGCCCAAAAATACGCATATTCCCTTTTTGTTTTGCCCAACGACCATTGCCGTCCATAATTATTGCAACATGCACCGGCAGTTGCTTTTCGCGAAGTTTATCTTTAATATCCATAATTTTTCGTTTATACCAAATATTAAAAGCAAAATCGGTTTCAAATTTTCGCTCCAAAATTAGCATTGAAAATTGAAAACCGACGCAAATATAATAGTATTTAAGTGTTTTTTACTTCTTTTTAGATTTTTTACGACCATAAGCCGGACAAGCATCATTTCCTGCATACAATTTTACCCCTAAATTTACTCCTACAAAAGTAAAAGAATCGTTATTTCCGGTAAACGATTTTTGTTTTCCTGCAAAAGCTCCACCTTTTTCCGACCTAAAAACAGGCTCCAGCAAATCTAAATTATCGTTCAACGTATACCGCATAACCCATTCAGCACCAATATTAAACCTTTTCGAAAGATTGTATTTTACACCTACACCAAACGGTATACCCAAGTTTGAAGTAGACCCCAAACTATTGGGCGCAATGTAATACGACAAGCCCGCACAAATATAAGTTGTAAAATTTTTATACAATTCTTCATCGGGTTCGGCTAAAAGCGGAAAAAAGTTAAATTCGCCCATTAAATGAATATCGGCAATGGTATTGGTAAACGAATGACCGCGGGTAAGGCTGAATGTATTGTTAAAATCGTTGTCGCTTCCGGCAATTGTTCCGTAGGCTACCCCAATTTTAGTGCTGTAATGCTCGTTTAAAACCAATTTAAAATAGCCTCCGTATGCCGATTGCGGATTATAAAAATGTAAGCTCGGATTTACATCGCCCAAATAATAAAAAACGCCTCCGGCAGCTCCTATTTCGACATATTTATTTTTTTGAGCCAACAACAATTGACTTAAGAAGAAGAATCCGAAAAAAAACGATACAATTTTCATTATTCAATAAATTACGGTTTCAGTTTTTGGTACTGATGCAAATAACGCAATTTTAACGCCATAATTGTATGGTATAATTATTCGAATTTAGGCAATCCGCTGCGCGAAGTTTTGAGTTTATACACTACCGATACCATGGTAAAAATATAAGCATCGTTAAACAACGGGCTGCCACGGTAAGGTTTGCCGGTTTTATAAGGAGTAGTTATCCCGTTTTCAAAATCGTATGGTTTATGTCGGTCGGTAAATTCAGAAGCAGCGGTATATAAATTTAATTGTTCGTTGGTTAATTTACCTGAGTTTTCAATAATATAGTCTTTATAGTTGAAATACTTATCGCTAACATCGTCAATATAATCGGTATTGGTATAGCGCAAGCCCATTTCTACATTAATAGCAAAGTTTTTAAGCAAGTTGTACTTTACACCCACCCCCAACGGAAAAGCAAAACCGTAGGGCGAGTAAGGCTCCAGTCCTTCAACAATGCCTTGTCCTTCGGTATTTAATTGGCGAAGATTAACCCATTTATCTTGCAAATCGGAAAAAGCTTGAGGTTCGTAGAAGAAAAATCCGGCACCAACAAACATATAAGCACTAATCATATTGCGCAAACCGCCTGAAGAAATTGCATAACGCGAACCTATTTTTTCTTTAATAAAATAAAGTTCAGCCACGGTTGACATTTCGAAAATTTGCGAGCGAAAATGTAAATTACGTAACCATCTGCCATAATGCCCCGAAAAACGGTCGTCGGCAGAAATAAAACCATACGCAAAATTTGCTCTTGCCGAAAGCACTTCAACAAACTTGTACCGAATACCAACCTGAAAAGCCGGGCGTGTTGCTGCCATATCCAAGTCGGCAACACCTAAAAACCGCTTTGCATCTCCGGAACCGCCGCCTAAGTCACCCATAAAAAAGGTGGTTCCCATGCCGCCAACCAATTCCCAACGATTCTTTTTCCATCGCTGTGCAGTTACATTAAGTACAATTAATATCAGCATTCCGAATAAGGCTACCTTTTTCATTTCTTCGTTATTGTTAGTTTCGCAAAAAATCAGTTTCAATAAAATAATGGGGCAAATTTAACTCCATTTACTGTATTTATACGCTTAAAATAAGAGAATGGATAGGAAAATTGTCAAAGAATTTGTGTATTTCATCAAAAGTAACCTTAGTTTCGGCTATCCAAGCCCCACTTTAGTTTATTCCGAAGTGTAGTGAAGAAACTGTGGTTATTTAATTTGAGCACTTTTATTGTATATTGCGCTCGCTTAATTTTTAAATCCATGGTTTTTTCAATAATCTTATACTGAAAATCGAGTGTGGTGAGGTAGCTGCTAAAGCGCCCTTCGACACTTAAAACAAGCTCGCTGTCGTCGGGAATAACCATAGGTCGCACCGTTAAATTATGCGGTGCAATGGGCGTAATAATAAAATTGCGTGCCGTGGGTAAAACAATAGGTCCGCCGGTTGAAAGCGAATAAGCAGTTGAACCGGTAGGAGTTGCAACTATTAACCCGTCGGCCCAATAGGTATTCAAAAATTTACCGTTAATATGCGTATGAATCGTAATCATCGACCCCGAATCGCGTTTCACAATGGTAAATTCGTTCAGAGCACAATTATAATCGTCAAAAAGATTGGCAGCAGTTTCTAATTTCAATAAAGTTCTGGGTTCAAAAGTATATTGTTTATCGAATATGGCATCAATAGCATATGCAATTTCTTCTTGTGCAATATCGGCCAAAAAGCCTAATCTGCCGCTGTTTATGCCCACAATCGGAATATCTTTGTCGCGAACCAAAGAAGCCGATTCAAGGAAAGTTCCGTCGCCTCCTATGCTAAAAAAATAGTTGGTACCGCGCGGCAAATCGGCATAACCGGTAAAAAATCCGGCATTTTTCAACTTCAACTGCGGATAACTTCCCAAATAAACCAAAAAGCTTTTATGTATAAGCAGCTGAACATTATACTGATGTAATTTTTCGAGAAATAATTCGAAAGCGGGCAAAAAATCGGCTTTAAACTCTTTGCCATATATTGCAGCTACCATTTTTGTATTGAAAAGGATTAAATATTCAAATAATTCATAAATTGCTCAAACCTATCGCTATTCATATTGTCCACCTCTTCGTTATCGGCAAAACTGCCGCGAACGGTATATTGGTATCTATCAAAAGTTTGCAATATGGCACTTATATCGGTTCGGTTCAGTTTAATGGTTACTATAATTTTACTTGTATCGGCACCTTCGGTTACGTATAAGCCCAAAATTTTGGCATCGTTACTTTCAACTATTTGGGCAATTTCCGACAACGAATAATCCAGCATATGCATTTCCAATTCAATAATTCCGCCCGGATGTTGCGAACCAACCAACTCGGCAAACCGTCTGGCAAGGTCTTGCAACGTAATAGCGCCCATATAGTTATCGTCATAATCGAGCACCGGAATAAGGCTTAAATTAAGGCTGTTCACAATTTCGAGCACTTCAAAAAAATGCGCATCTAAATATACAAATGGCCGAATAAGCGACAAGTTGTGTGCACCAATTGGTTCATCGGCCAGATTCATATCGTAAATATCGGTATCGGAAATAAGCCCGAGTAGTTCGGTATTATTTACAATAGGCAGATGCGTTACACGAAAAACTTCCATGTATTTAAGTGCTTTAGCAGCACTTTCCGAGGTTTTAATCGACGGAAATACTTCCGATATAAGTTCTTTTGCCAGCACGTTTCGTATTTTTCGTTATTTCTACAATAATAGTATTTTTTACGTTGAAAAATGCACTTAACCAATTCTATTATGTAAATTTTAACAAAAAGTATACCTTATACCCTGAATTTCATGAAATTTGAAAAAAAACTATTTTTCGCTAAAAATAATAAAACTGCTAACTTTGCCCGGAATAATAAATATTTGCAATGGAAACAAAATTAAGCGTAAATATAAATAAAGTTGCCACCATTCGAAACGCACGAGGCGGAAATGTGCCGAATGTTCAGCAAGTGGCTGTCGATTGCCAAAAGTTTGGTGCACATGGTATTACGGTACATCCGCGCCCCGACGAACGCCACATTCGCTACAACGATGTTCGATTGTTGCGTCCGCTGGTTTATACCGAATTTAATATTGAAGGCTACCCGAACAAAAGCTTTATCGATTTGGTGTTGGAAGCAAAACCCGAGCAAGTAACTTTGGTTCCCGACCCGCCGGAAGCTATAACATCGAATGCCGGTTGGGATACCGTGAAAAATTGGCAAATGCTGAGCGAAATTATTGCTACTTTTCAAAAAGCAGGCATACGAACATCAATTTTTGTTGATACAAATTTGAAAAATATTGAATTCGCCGTAAAAACCGGAACCAACAGAATTGAGCTGTACACAGAACCTTTTGCGACTAATTTTCCAAATAACCCAATAGCAGCAACAGCATCTTTTACCGAAGCTGCCAAATTGGCGCATAGCTTAGGCTTAGAAATTAATGCCGGACACGACCTTTCGCTCGAAAATCTGAAATATTTTGTAACCAACGTTCCATTTATTAAAGAGGTTTCCATTGGTCATGCGCTTATTTCCGATGCCTTATATTTTGGGTTGGAAAATACGATTCAACTTTATCTTCGTCAGTTAGTTAAATAGAAAATGCAATTATTCTACAGAAAATACGGTTTTGGGCATCCGCTAATTATTGTACACGGTTTGTATGGTGCATCGGACAATTGGGTTACGGTAGCCAAAGCGCTTTCCGATTATTTTGAAGTTTTTGTTATCGACCAACGAAACCATGGCAGGTCGCCACACAGCCCCGGGCATAATTATAATTTGCTAAAAAGCGATTTGCTCGAATTTATGGATGAGCATAACTTGCAAAAAGCCATACTGATAGGGCACTCGATGGGCGGCAAAACGGTAATTCATTTTGCCGCAGCCTACCCCGAACGTGTTAGTACGCTGATTGTGTTGGATATAGCGCCTAAATCGTATCGCGAAAACGACCAATACGAAACCCAAGCCAACCAACACCGGCAAATTATAAGTGCGATGAAAAGCATTAGTTTTACCGGCATTACCGACCGTAAGATGCTTGAAGAACAACTGCTTGCCAAAATTCCGGATAAAAAAATAGGTTATTTTCTGCTGAAAAATATTCACCGAAATAAAAACGGTTCGTTTAATTGGCTGCTTAATATTAATGCCTTAGATTTTAATTTAGAAAATATTTTAGAAGGCGCCGAAGTTACCGTGGATACGATGGACGGAAAAATTACCGGTTTTCCGGTGCTTTTTGTTCGCGGTGCACTTTCGAATTATATTCAAGATTCCGATTTTGCAATTATCCACAAACTGTTTCCGTATGCCGATATTGCAACTTTGCCAAACGCCGGACACTGGCTTCATGCGGAACAGCCTGAACTTCTTATAAAAAAAATTAAGGAATTTATTTTGAGTTAACGAATTTAGGAATTGAATTAAACAATACATATGGAATTATACCCTTTAAAATTTACTCCGCTATTTAAAGAACGCGTTTGGGGCGGCGAAAAACTAAAAACGGTTCTGAACAAAAAATATAACACACCGCATATTGGCGAAAGTTGGGAAATAAGTGCAGTTCCCGAAAATTTATCGGTAGTTGAAACCGGTTTTTTGGAAGGAAATACCATTGAGGAACTTTGCGAAATTTACATGGGCGACCTGCTGGGCGACAAAGTTTATGAAAAATTTGGTATCGATTTTCCGTTGCTCATTAAATTTATCGATGCTGCCGACGACCTTTCAATTCAAGTGCACCCAAATGACGAATTGGCATACGAACGACATAATTCGTACGGAAAAACCGAAGTATGGTATGTTATTGATGCAGAACCGAATGCAACCTTAGTTTCGGGTTTTGAAAGAGAGGTAACGGCGGAAGAATATGAAACCTTTTTAGCAGAAAACCGCTTGCCGGAACTGCTTAAAACCATAAGCGTAAAACCGGGCGACGTAATATATATACCTGCCGGCCGAATTCATGCCATTGGTAAAGGTATTGTAGTGGCAGAAATTCAGCAAAGTTCCGATGTAACTTACCGCGTATACGATTATAACCGCCCCGGATTAGATGGAAAACCGCGCCAACTGCACACCGAAGAAGCATTGGACTGTTTAGATTTTTCGAAATTGGAAAATCCGCTTTCCGAATATGCAAATGTTTTGAATAAAACCTGCAATATTACTGAAAGCGAATATTTCAAATTAAATATTCTGAATTTCGATAAACCGGTTGAAAAAGATTACATACTGATAGACAGTTTTGTAATATACATGTGTGTGGAAGGCGAATTTGAAATAGTTGAAAATGAAAACATTACCAAAGTAAGCAAAGGCGAAACAGTTTTAATTCCTGCTATTCTTAAAAATTTGGTTTTAAAACCATTAAATAAAGCAAAATTGTTGGAAATTTATATTCCGTAAGTGATGTAAAAACTGCTTGAAATTTAGCTGTTTATTAATTTAATTTCAACAAATTAAAGAACTTTTCAAGCAGTTTTTTACTGTATTTTTATCAACTTTCCTGTGCCATTGCCGGTTAAAATAATTTGCGGATTGCCTTTATAATATACGTTTCCGCTAAAATCTATGGTTACGTTTAGCTGCTTACATTCGCCCAAATATACATAACCACCGCCGTTTTGTATAATATTTATGGTGTCGGTTTGCAGTTTATTAAAATTATACCTGCCTTCGCCTCGTTGTAAAATGTTTAATACCGTGGCTTTACCCGAAATATCCATAAAGGTATTTCCGCCAAGTATTTCGGTATTAAATACCTTCGATTTAATGGGAAAAACCAAATTTCCGGCATGTTTAAAAACAATAACCGTAAAATCAATTATATCAATAGTATCGGCTTGTACACATTGTGCCGAACCATCGACCGTGAAAGAAAATACAACGGGTTGCGCTTCATACACTTTAAGCAACGGACGAGTGGTATTGTTAAATGGCGATTCGACATCATTAAAAATTTCCAGTTTACTTGAAGGCGCCGGAAGAACCTTAATTTTTTCCATTATGCTATTCGGCGCATGAAATTGCAGTCGGAAACTGTCGGTTCGGTGTATTTCGAAATCGAAATTATTATGCATGGCTACACCCCAAAAAATACCAAAATCGTGGGTTTTAACCAACAAAAATTCTTCGTTTTCTTTTGAACACGAAATAAAAAGTAAAACAGCTAAAAATAAAAGTATTTTTTTCATTGTATTAACTAATAACAGTTAGGTGCCTTTTTTGCATAATTTGTTTAAATACAAATATTTACAGCATTAAATAGTTCATTTCGGTAAATCATTATCAAATTATCAAATTTCCTCAATTAACAAATTATTGAACTAATTTATAGCCCAAACCATAACCCAGGTAATAGCCCGAACCTTGATGCCTGTTGTACGAAAGCACCAAAAAAATTGGCTTTATGTTCCATTTTATATTTAGTCGGTTGTAGGTATTGCTACGGTCGGAATTTTTGTTATATACATAATAACCAATTCCTTGCTCTATTGACAACTTATCGAAATTTAATTTCCACATTCCCGAAAAACCGGCTTGTAATTTACTTCCTTGCGGGTTAAGAACATAGCCTGCAGCATTGTTTGCATCGAAAAACAAATCGGTTGAAATACCCAATTGCCAATTATGCACAATTTTTCGAAAATAAGCTGCCGAGCCGGAAACCACTGCAAACTTTTTAGGCTGCAAAGCTTTTACTTCGCGCAAGGCATAACTTAAAAATAACTCAAACGAATGTTTTTTAAGCGTTTTGCTTATTTCAATCAAAGGTTTTTCCGAAGTGGTTATGTTGTATTTTAAAGTTACCGGATAGCTTATAAAGTTAAGCCCGTCGTTGGGTTTTTGGAATTCGCCGTTCGAAATATGTAAAACCTTTGCACCTGCAGAAAGGCTCAATTTCCCGGAAACTGCCCATTGAATTTCGAAACCGCCCCCCCCTAATACATTCAAATAACTGCCAATCAAATTGTTCGTGTAATTTGTAGCTACCCTATACGGAAATGGAGCATAGCAGACTCCAAATTCAGCTAAACTGTTAATTGATAAAGATTTAAATTTTACAATCTGAAACTTTCCGGTGGCTGTTATTCCAAAAATTTGGTGTACAGGCGCTTCAAATTCACCCCAAAAAGCATTCAAAATTAACGCTTTAGGTTTTGGAATTATTGAAATTGAAGTTTTAATAGGACTTTCAACCAAAATACCCGATAAAAACAACGGTGTACCTTTCATTAAAAAAGCTTTATCGAGCCAAACCGTGCCGCTGCCGGCCGTTATGCCAACTTGCAACGCAGGCGTTTGTGCCCTTAAACCTAACCCAATAATTAGTAAGCATATAACAAAACTATATTTATTTATTTTCATACAAAAAAATCGTTTTAACTTACATTCGGAAACTTGCTACTTCGAATATAATTTTTTTATTTTCGGCATAAGTTCCGGTCGAATCGAAATTCCATAACCAAGTACTTTCAGCATTATTATAGGCTAAATTGGCAAATATTAAGTTTTCTTTCTGTAAAAATTCATCGCTTTGCAAATTGTACTCTCTTTTATAAAAATCGGTTATCAGGCAACTACTTTCGGCAGGTAGCAAGGCTAAATGTGCCGCCTGTATACTTTTTCGCAGCATTGTAAGTTCTTCATTTTTAAACGCATATTGCTCGATTAAGTATTCTGTAATCAAAATATCCAATTGGTTTAGCAAATTTACAGAAACAACAAAATCGGGAAAATCAATTTTTAGCACGTTCGAAAAAAATTCATTTGGCGTAGGACTAAATTGCTTTTCAACTATTTCGCAAAGTTCGGCTACTGAATTTATTTTATTTGAATGCACAAAACCAGCCAAACCGCAAGTAATATCAGCAACAATAAGTTCGACATTGCTGTATTTTTGCACTTTTGTTTTTGAATGCGCAGGGTGTACAATATCAACTAAATACACTTTGCTAAATTGTTCTGATAGTTCATTTAGCGGTACATCAAGCAACCAACCGCTGCCAAGCACAACACACGTACCTTTTTTTTCTTCGCTAAATTGCAAAATAGCTTGTTTAGTGTTTTCCAAATGCAAATTCCATGCGCCATTTTCGCGCAACATTCTGTTTACTATACCGTTTTGGTCGGTTTTATAATTCAGTTCAGCTACTGTTTTCTGAATTTCCGATTTTGATTTAAACCACATAGTTAAAAATTAAAAAGCCGAAATTAAACAATTTCGGCTTTTTTTCTAATCGATAAATATTTTTTTTGTTGCCGGATGCAACGGCCAATGAATATCTTCAAAATAAAAGTCGAGCTGTTTCCATTTTGCATGTCCTTCGGTTTGCAACTTGCTTAAATTCTTATCTATCTCGCTTAAAAGCAGTTCAATATCGGCATCGGTAATTTTTCGGTTTACGGTATTACAAACCAACACCGATTTTACGGCATAGGTATTAATATCTTTGTCAATCCAACGGTAATTATTGGCCCTAATTTGCACTTTCGAATAAATATCGTTAAGTCGTTCATCTTCAATAGGAATTAGCTTTATAAAATTACTCACTCCGCGCGATAATTTCGAAAGTTTTTCAACCGGTGTAGCACCTACAAAAAAGAATGCATCAATTTCGTTACTCAGCAGCGATACAAATGCATCGTTAAATGCAATTTCAACATCAATCCATTCAATTCCGGTTTTGAGTTTAATAAGTTTTGCCGTAATATTAGTACCTTGGTCGGGCGAACCAATGGCAACTTTGCGTCCTTTTAAATCTTTAATTCCGTTTATGGTCGAGTCATTTAGCGTAATTAAGTGAATTTCTTCGTATGCCATAGGCAACAACACTTGTAATTCGCTTTTATCTATTTGTTTTTGCATTTCCTTGTACAAAAGTACGTCGTATTGCAAAAAAGCAATATCAATTCCCTTATTTTCTTTCAGTTGCAAAAAATTATCATTACTTCCGCCCGAATAACGTACTTCAATTGGGGTCGACGAAATTTTCTTGATATCTTCAGCCAATAAATGATACGAACCATTATTAACACCCGATAACAGTACAATTTGCGCATATGAGGTAAGGCATGCTATAAATGCAACGCCTAAAAGCAAAATTTTCTTCATAAATTTTTAAAATTGATACACTTTCCAAAAGTGCAAATTACATACCAATTTCGATATTCAAGTCAATTCGTGCAGTTTCAAAAAAGAATATTTACCTTATTCTTTTTACCGGTTTTTAAAAATCGCAGGAAAACACGTATATTTGCGCAAAAATTAATCTTAACATTATGGAGTTTGTAATTGCATTAATAACTTTAACGTTGTTGGAAATTGTGCTTGGTGTCGATAATATCATTTTCATTTCGATTGTTTCCAACAAATTGCCCAAAGAACAACAAGGTAAAGCTCGAAGTATTGGTCTTATTTTGG
>JFJP01038070.1_pt1 | contig 19897 bp, 16 predicted proteins | sample 431651 | NCBI WGS metagenome assembly JFJP01 (sample SAMN02602958, study PRJNA72255) | Microbial mat metagenome, whole genome shotgun sequencing project. | biome: fresh water; feature: sink hole; material: water; isolation source: purple microbial (photo- and chemosynthetic) mats found in...
CAGCAAAAGTAATTGCTAAAAGAGGAGTACAATTTCTTATATCTCAGCCAAAAGCTGAGAAAAGAACTAGGCTAGGGACTAGCCGAAGTAAAGCTGGACGAGAAAATCGTAAGACGAATTTAGAGCAATCTAAAACGCTAGTTTCTACGACTCCAGAAGCTATGCTCTTTAGAGCATAGTCGTTCACTGTAAGCAATTGCAATAGTGCACTTGCTTAGCTTATCTTTTTTTAAGGAGATATTAAGATGAAAAATTTTTTCGTAAACACTGCTGATTTTCAAGTAGCTAGAGCGAGAAAAGTCGTGCTAATTAAGCACGACGGAATATTTTATTGTGTTAAATTTCACTGTCTACTGAGCGATAAGCGGACACTAGTGTCCGCATGCATGACTAGTCTTAGACGAACTAACACGCTCGATGGTACTCCTACAGCTGGAGGAGAGGACCCCAGCGAAAGCCGACAATGGGTCAGATTGTAGGCTAGATGAAAAATCTAGACTTTTTCAAGAAGGAGAACAAAATGTTGATCTTGGTTAGAAATAATAGCCTTAAAAAAGGCTATTTAGCAGAAGCTAATGGCTCTTGCTGGCAAATAAGAGCCAGCAAGAAAATTAATAATAAAATGACAAGGCTACTTGTTAGCCCTGCGGGGATTAATTTTAAAAACTCAAGGTCACTCGTGAGCTCTGATTTTGACCTCGTTGACGTGCAGTCAGCTGCACGAAGCTTTTATCTCATGAGGCTCCGACAAGGAGCTATTCAAAAAAGAGTGTCTAAATAGTCCACTCTTTTTTTTGTCTTTTAGGATGATAAAGAGATCATGGTAAGGACTTAAATGTCCTTACCTCAGAGACTAAAACGACTTTTCTAAGGAGATTAATATGAAAAACTGCAACGGAAAATTGACAGAGAAGTATTGTGTGGCTTCTAGTAAGCATTGCTTACGCACTTTTTTGTCGTATCTCTATTGACACGATTTAGTTATATTTGCTATTTTATAAATAGAGGTATAAAATGAGTCGCAAACAATTATTTGAATTGTATTGTAAACAAAATACGACAAAAGAGATTCATTATTTTTTTGCTCAAGTTATGAGTGACTGTAATGAATTTTTGACGCTCCTTCAAATCGCAAAAATTGTAGGTTGTTCTATTAATACAGCGAAATCAGTTGTGACAACTCGTTCTCTACCTCCTTACGAGGCCGCGAAAACTTTATTAGATTTGCATCTAGATATTAAAAATTTTAAACTTTTATTGGAGATAAAATATGGCTATTAACTTATCAAGTGTTTCAATTCCAAAACATATATCAATTATATCTGTAGTTGATGAGGCGATTGATTGGGAAAATTCAGATTTTGAATCTGAGTATTCAGAAAATGAAAAAGAATTAAGTGGGGTAGAAGCGAAAAAAGCTCACTATCTAAAATCACATGACCTAAATAAAATTAAATTCTTAGACAAAGCAATGCCTACAGTTTTTGTTTTTAAAAATCCTAATCGCTTTGAGTTTGGTTCCAAAATAACTGATATTATTGTACAATGCAGTGGAATGATTAACAAAAAAGAACCCACTATATCCGATATTCACAAACGTATTTGGAATTTATTATTTGTCGGCTATTACGAAGGGGCATTATCAAATCTTAATAGCGATAATGTTACGCAACTATTACAAAAACCATTTTTAAATGGCAATATAACAGATGATTTTTTACAGGTTTTATTTGCTAATGATATTCTTGAAGAGCTTTCAAATGCTGTTCAAAATCTAAAAAAAACAATGAAATAAAAGACAACTCGCAAATTATTTCATGGTATGTTGATCAGCATTTTGACAAAAAAACCGCATTTAAATCCTCATTGCCCAAAGAGAATATTAAAAAAAATAAATTACCGACGCTAAAAGAACGTATGCAAGCAACTCAAAATATTGACGCCGAGCTAGAAGCACATAACTATGAAAAATCTGAAGCGTATGCGTATTGTGATGCTTTATTTGTGTTCTGGCAAACAGGCACATTAGTCATCGAAAACACACATCAAGTTATAAACGACGTAGCAATTTTAATAAAAATATGGGAAAATAAAAAGGAAGAAAGATATTTTAATTTTTGGTCAAAGGCTTTTGGAGGAAAGAAATAATGGCAATCCCAATCAAAATTAAATTTGAATCGCAAAATGCTAATAAACCAATACAAGAATTAGATGAATTAAAAGAAAAGGTGAATAAAAACACCAATGAATTTCGCAATTTAAACACAGAGCTAAATAAAAATAAGCTAATTAGTGAGCAAATAGCGACGCAGATTGCCAATATGAATAACCAACTAAAAAATAATAATATGCAATTATTAGCATCAAATATAAAAAAAACAGACAAATCAATGCAAGATTTAAATAAGAATATTAAAGAGTCTACACCTACATTAGCTAAAATAGATGCTGTAATAAATAGTGTAGCTAATACTGTTTATTTACTTATTGAAGCACATAGAGTATTGCAGGCAACATACAAAAAATTAATTGATCCTGCTTTTATTAATAGAACAAAAGACACACTCCAATATCTAACGCTAATCGCAGAATTAAAAGGATATGACCGTTTAGCTAATGGATTTAGATTAATTGGCGACGCAATGGATTTTGTTTTTGCAAAAGTAAAAAGTTTAAATAGTGGATTTATGACTTTATCGGTTAGCATGAATACTTTTTTTAAAATTAAAGAAAAAATGAGAGATATAGAAGATACTCTAGGCACTGTTTTCAAGGTTTTTTTTGTCAGCGCTGTTGTGGGCTTTGGTGGTGTGCTTGCTAAGAATCAAGACTTTATTAAAGCATTAAATAATACAATTCTGCAAATTAAAAATTTAGGTTTAGCTATGTCAAAAACTTTTAATTTATCAAAATTGTTCTCTGGATTTTCGGCAAGTGGTGCTGATATAAAAATTTTCTTATCCAAAATAAAAGAACAGTTCACAAATTTTATTATCTCACCTAAAATCAGCTTCGCAAATATAAATTTCTCAAATATAAAAAGCTCAATAATAGATATTAAAAACACTCTTTCCACTCTCGCACCTTCGTTTTTTGCTGTAGGGCAATCATTGGTTAATTTAGGATCGGCAACATGGAAAGTAATTAAAACGCTATCTTCTCAATTTATTGAAATGGCGAAGATGGTTTTTTCTGGTACACTATTTATTAATGAGAATTTAAAAATTTTAACGTCATCAATAATATCTCATTCAACAAAAAGCATTCTATCGCTTACCGAGTACTCGGCTGGTGTTGGCTCAGCATTATCACTTGTAGGTCTTGCTTTATTGTCTAGTGAAAGTAAATTTAATAAGTTTTTTGGGAGCGTTTTACTTTTGGCGGCCGCTTTTAGCTTAGGTTTTTCCCTAATTGTTAAAATAATTCTCGACAAAATAGGTAGTTTTATCTTGGATATTGGACTATATCTTTATGAAATTTCAAATAAATTTACTAAATCAGCGAATAAACTCGAAAAAGCTACATGGAGTTTTGGTTTTATTTTCGCTGGAATAAATAGAGAAGTAAAAGGCTCTCTAGGCTCTTTTGATGAATGGAATGATAAAATAATAAAAATATCGCAGTCAACAAATTACGCAATTGATGATGTTTATTCTGGTGTGCAAGAAGCATTACTTTTAGGTAAAAATTTACAATTTAATCAACAACAAATACAAAAATATGTTGATTTGGCGTTAGATTTAGGCACGATTACAGGTGATAGATTACAAGATGTCGTTATTTCGCTTGGGCAAGCATTTCAAGGCTCTGCTCAATCAGTGCAAAAATACGGTTTGCATTTAAATGAAATGGGCGTTAATCATGCACAATATGCGAAACAACTAAATACAGATATTAGTGCTATGAATGATTATCAGCTTGCTCAATTACGGCTTAACGTAGCACTAGAGCAATCTAATCCTGTGAAGGGAAAAGCGATAGCGTTATCTGAGACTATGGAAGGCTTACATAAAAAAATAAGTGCAACAACTGAACAATTACAGGCAAAATTAGGCACAACAAATATAATTATCAGATCGTTAACAAGATTTTTTGCTGATTTTCTCACAACTCTAACCGAATTTCCACAGTCAATATTTAATATCGTGAGTTCTTTTATTGATTTTTCGAGCGCTTTATTTTTAGTTGTTGGTGGAAGCATTAAATTTGCTTTAGTTCTCACCTCGATAATGACTCTGTTAACAGCTCTTCCTGCAGTGATGGCTTTTCTTAATGTTCAACTATTAGCGAACACAAAAGCGGTTGTTATTTTAGCCGATGCTTTTACTATGCTTGCTTTTAAAATGAATTTATCGTCACAAATGCTCGCAATTACAAGCTTAAAAAATGTATTTATTAATTTAGGTATTGTTTTAAAAGCCTCATTAATAAGCATTATATCGCAAGGACTAAAAACTTTATTAACACTAGCCCAAAATCTTTTAAAAGGATTTTTGGCATTCGCAAAATCCCCCTTTGCGCGAATTTTAGGAACGTATTTAGCTCTTTTTACTGCTCTATATATAGCAGTTAGCGAGTTACAAAAAGAAACAAAAATATTTACTAAATTGGTAACCGATTTATCAAAAGCTTTCACCGATTTATTCAGTTCCTCAGAAAAAACAAATGAATCAATTTTAACAACAAAAGAAGTCATGGCTAATATGGGTAGAGGTGTAATTGCAACTTTCATTTTTCTTCTCACTCTAGTACTCAATACAGCCTCTAGTATAATTATGGTTATTTCGTCATCAATAGCTCAAGTACTAGAGTCAATCGGAAATATGATTAGCATCGTTTCAAATTATTTAGGAAAATTTTTCTATAAAATATCAGATTTTTTTAACTCCGTTTCTGAAGCTTTTCAAAATTTAATTGTCGCTAATGGTGATTATAATGAGCAATTATTACGTTTTATTTCACATATTGCAGTGCCACAAGCAGAAGCAGAAGAGCGAATGCAAGTCATGACTAGCTCGATGATGAAACAACAAAAACTAGTTAATAGCTTGGACAAAGAAATAATCAAAGCAGGTGTTGAAAAAAACGAAATGTTAAAGCAATCGCTAGAATTACAAAAAGCAAAAATTGATTTGAGCCAATTAGAAAATGAAACAGAAAAAACCAAAGAAACAAGACAAAAAGTAGAAGAAAAAAAGCTAGAAATATTTGAGAAAGAATTAAAATTTAAAAAAGAAATTGAAGAGATAGCAACCAATGCTAATATAATAAATTTACGTTTAGAAATAGAAAACATGCCCGAAAGTGTGGCAAAAATAAAAAAACTTAGCGAATTAGATATAATAGAAAAACAACAAGATATCACTAAAAAACAAGTTGATCTTTCTCAATTAGAAGAAACGCAAGCGGTATTTGATGCTGTAATGTCATTAGAAAAACAATTACAAAATATAAAAACAACCGAAAATAAAAAGATGGAAAAAGAAATATTAGAATTAAAAAAATCAGCATTAGAACAATATAAAGATGTGATATCAACAGAAAGCGATAAAATAATTAATACTTATAAACAAAAAGAAGATGAATTTAAACAGTTATATACTAAACAATTGCTATCATCAAAACAAGTGCAAAATGCCGTAATTCAATTAAATAAACAAAAAAATAAAGAACTCAATGAATTATTAAAAACACAATCTGACGAATATATGGCAAAAATTAAAGAGCTAAACGCTTCACGCTTAGAAGTATCAAAAAAGAATATTGAGAACGCTTATCTAATCGCTATTAAAGAATTAGAAAATATAGAAGAACTCAATGAACAAATAAGAAAAGCATATAAAGATAAAAAGATAATTCAAGAAACATATAATAAAGAAATTCAAGAAATAACCGATAAACGTAATAATATCTTACAAGAGTTAAATGCTAATTTCACTGAAATAATGACCGATACAAACAAACTTAATACTGAAAAACTCAGAAAAGAAATATCAGAACTCTCGCAAGTATTAAATATTTCTACCAATAATAATGCTAATGATATAAGCGTCTCTTTTAATAATGCCTTATTATCTATTAACAAAATAAAATTAAAATCTAAAGAGTATTATACTGAAGCAATAAATAAAAATAAAGAAATGCGAGAAAATGGTTTAATCTCAACAATACAAGAACAAAACAACGCAGAAAAAGTAAAAGAAACAATTGAAAATATGTTAACAGATAATTATGATAATATTCAAACATATTTCAAAAAATATAGCGAAAAATACGAAAACTTTATTAACAATAATTTAGAATTAAGTGATATAGAAAAACAAGAGCAATTATCAAATATTGATGAAATAACAGATAAATTAAATGAATTAAAGTCAGAAGCAATTACAATTGATATTAAAATATCAAAAACTGAAAATGTATTAGCGAATATAAATAATCAAATAAGCCTTTTCAAGAATGGTGTTAATTCAGTAATTGATTTTTACATGGGCGCAAATAGTGCATTATTTACTCAAGCCGAATTAAAAATCTGGCAAGCTGATGCTCTGGATGGATTAAGAACAACGACTGAACGAGCGTTGAGCACGGGTAAAGTGTTTAGCAGTGAGATAGAAAAGATGACAAGTGTCAGCCCAAATTTAACCTTTATTGATAGATTTTTGGCACCGTTTAAAGCTCTTGCGAAGTCGGGTATTGCGATATTATCGCCACTATTTCAATTTATGAAATTTTCTTTTGTAACTATTTTACAACAGGGATTTTTAGCAGAATTTTTAAAGAACTTAAATCTAGGAGCTAAAGCATTTAGAGAATTTACAGGGAAATTTATAGGTGAATTTCTTTCACTTATGCCTAGAGTGATTGAGAATTTGCCAGTAATGATATACAATTTGGCTAAACAAATCCCTGCAATATTAAAAGAGATGCTTGTCGGATTGATTACACTTGTGTTTGATTTTGATAATTTAGTAACATTTCTTTACGACGCAATTGTTTTATTTATCACTGGTATTTTTGACGCAATTGTTAACCCAATTTTAGAAAAAATCAAGAAAGTATTCTTTGAAATTGGTGATTATATAGCCTCAATATTCACAGCTGATTTTTGGTCAAATATTGGGCAAGATCTTTGGGATGCAATAACCAAACCATTAAAAAGGTTAATCGCATGGTTTACAGGCACTAAAATAAGAGCTGATAATTTTTTAGTTGAACCACAATATGAAGAAATAGCAGACAAAAATAAAGAGGCGCTAAATTCTTTTGTGGGCAATATTGCAACTGGTGAGTTTAGGATTCGCACCGCAAACGAAGCAGGTCAAGTGGAGCAAATTAAAACTTATGCCACTAGCATGACAGACAATCTAAATAATACAGCGGTTAATTTTGCGTCAACAATGGCGTCTAACGTAGAGGGCAGTTTAACAACCTCCGTATATTCAGCATTATCAAATGGCTTTACTCTTTTCAATCAAGATAATTCATTAGCCGTAAATTTAAATATTGCAACCAATGCGGTTAAGCAATTTGCCAGCGGTGGATTTGTTTCAGCAGAAACAAAACAAACAGCGGAAACACAAGGAAATTCGCTAAAGAACGATAAAATCCCTGCTCTTTTATCTGAAGGCGAATATATATTACCAAGATCGATCACTAAAAATAAAGAAATAATGGCTCAAATTTTAAGTTTAGTTCAAGGTAATACAAAAGCCTTTGCTGATGGTGGTTATGCATATTCTTCGGCAAATATGACAGACATATTTTTACAGGTTCAGCAAAAATATAAACCCAAAGCTCAAAAAGCGGTTGCACCAGTTCAGCAAGCCGTACAGCAAGATAATAGTATCTTAGGATCAGATAGTTTTGGCGATGCGGTGGGGAATTTGGGTAAAACCATTGTGGATGCTCTGATTGCACCTTTTAAGAATTTAGATTTATCATTTGCGAGCTTAAAAAATGCATTTACGGCTATTTTCAAGCCAATTACTGATTTTTTAGAGAGCCTAAATAAAACATTAGACAAATTATTATCCAAAATTGATAAGTTAAGCGTTGATTTAGGAGTCAAAGCAGGCGACAAAGTAGGCGAAGTTGCTCAAAAAGTTGCGAGTGCTGTTGGTATTGAGTTAGATCCGCAAACAGTAAAAAATATTTCTAAAGTAGTGGGTAAAATCGTTGAATTAGGTGCCAAAGCCTTACTAATTGCCATACTTGCTTATGGTACTGCTATCATGAGCGTGGGAGCTTATTACGCCGTTATTACAGTCGCAACCTATGCGTATCAAGGGGCTTTAATCATTGCAAACTACGCAACAATCGCTTATACCGCAGTGGTCTCGGCTCTTGGCGTGGCGATGGCTCTAGCATCCTCGCCAATTGTTATTATTATTGCTCTTGTGGCGGCTTTTGTGCTTGCGATTGTGTATTTATATCGCAATATCGAAATGATTAAAGCCTCATTAGCTCAATTTGCTGATTATATGGTTGGTATTTGGGAAAAAATGAAAGCTCCAATAGCTCAATTTGGGGCGTGGTTTATGGAAAATATTCAGGTAATTATGTATGCAGTTGCAGGCATTATTTTGGTAGGAGTAGCTCTCGCTTTTGCACCAATTACATTAGTCATTGCAGTTATTGCAGGGGCAATTTATTTAGTTATCACTTATTTTGATCAAATAAAAGAAACTTTATCTAAAATCGGCACATTTATTAATGATAATATCATCGCACCTATCGTTAGCTTATTTTCAACCGTAAAAACAACTCTTATTGACCCTATCATTACAGGATTAACCGCATTTTATAACGCAATTATATTGCCAATTGTAACCTTTATTTCAACAATTCTATCACCCTTTTTCACACAATTATCAACCTTTTTCAAGGATATTTTTATTGGAGCGTGGGCGAATGTTAAGCTTGCAGTTACAGCCGTGTTAGCTTTTCCATCAAAAATAGCTAATAAATTCAAGGAAATTATTCCTAAAATAGGAGAAACACTTTCTAGTATAGGATCTTTAATTTTTAATTCGGTAACACAAGGGTTTAAGGGCTTTACTGGTTTTTTAAGTGAATTAATTGATAAAGTGGCCGTAATATTGAACAAACCTAAAGAAGCAGTGCAAGCAGTGAAAAATGCAGGAGCTAAAGTTGTGAATACAGTAGCCGATAAAGGGAGGCAATTTGGTAAGTGGCTCGGTTTTGCTGAGGGCGGTTTTGTTGACACATCGATAGTTGGCATGAGAGCCACGCAACAAGGGAATTCAATTGCAAACGATAAAATTCCTGCTCTTCTCTCCCAAGGCGAGTATATTATTCCTCGCAGTATCGCACAAAATTCAATGCTTATGGCTCAAATCCTTGCAATTATACATGGCACAGCAATCACGGCAAGCAATGGCATAATGCCAACTATTCCAACAAGCATTGAACCTAAAGCAATAAAAATAAGCTTAGAAGTAAGCACAAATAGCAATAATAATATAAATATTAGTGTAAAATCAGACAATAAAGTAACAATTGATAATCAGGAATTAACAAAAGTGATTTTACCAGCACTCAAAAAAGCTATTTACGACGAGAGTAAACAAGGCAAATCAATTATAAATATAAGGGGCATCGAATCATGATTTTAAGCCAATTTTCAGCAATCACAAACACGCAAGGTAATTATTATTGTGCTTGTGATTGGCTTGCAAGACCTTTTTTAGCTCATTTTGTTTATAATAGTAAGCAAAATCAAGTTAATAGTATTAAATTTACCACTCTTAAGTGTCAATATAATGCAAATATTGCTAAAACTAAATCGATTTTTAATCAAATGAAGAGCTATAAAAGCATAAAAATACATAATCAAGTTAATAGTGTGTGCTTATTTGAGTATAATAATCAATATAATACCTATTCCATGCCAAAAGTTCATAATCAATTTAATAGCATAAAAATAGTAACACTATTAAATCAATTCAATAATTATTTGATTACAAGAATATATAATCAATATAATAGCGTTAAACGCATACAATTATATAATCAATTTAACAGCTTTAAACTTGTTAATTTATATAATCAATTTAACAGCTTTAAGCTTGTTAATTTATATAATCAATTTAACAGCTTTAAGCTTGTTACTTTATATAATCAATTTAATAGTTATGTGCTTAAAACAATCTATAATCAATTTAACAGTTTTAAGCTCACGATTAATTATAATCAGTTCAATAGTTTCAAACTTATTGTGATGTATAATCAATTTAATAGCTTTTTACTCAGAATTTTATATAATCAATTTAATAGTTATGCACTTAAATCAATTCATAACCAATTTAACAGCTTTAAGCTTGTTAATTTATATAATCAATTTAATAGTTATTTACTTAGAAACTTATATAATCAATTTAATAGCTTTAATCTTAAAACTGTATTTAATCAATTTAACAGCTTCAAGATTGCTAATTTGTATAACCAATTTAACAGTTTTAAGCTTATTACTTTGCTAAATCAATTCAATAGCTTTTTACTCAGAAATTTACATAATCAATTAACCAACGCCATACGCACAGATCGCACGCTTGAGGCTCAATTTAATTCATATCTGCTAAATACATACGATAATCAAGTCGCTTTTTCAATTTTAACTATTCCGCTAAATAAAAATCAATATAACAGTACAAAACTAGAACTTATTTCAGCACAATACACCTCAACTATATCTTATAATTTTACATATCATAATCAATTAAAACTTATCTTTGAACGCTATTTTTTAGCTCAATATAAATCAGGAATTAGAACCGATAACACTAGATTATTCCAATATCTTAGCGATCGGAATACACAAGTAGTTGGCGAGCGAAATGGAGAATATGCATATTCTGCTTTTCCTTCTCGTGCGTGGTGTTATGCTAGTTATGTTAGCTACACAATCAAAAGTCAAGCTTATTTTGTGATAAATAAAGAACATAATGTTAATTATCAATATAATTTTGTGGTATCTGCAACTAGATTTTTACATTCTCAATACGCTTTTATTTTAAATAACTCGATAGCTTTACATAAACAAATATTTATTATTATTGGTTTAATACGAAGAGCAAGTAAAAAAATATCAACACAAATAAAAATAATTCCTAATAAAGTAATCAATAATCAATATAAAAGGAGACCTTTTTAATGTATAATACAAATAATTTAAGAATTTTATGGGAAATAGGCACCGATGGCTTACAATATAACAATATTATTACAGCCACAAGCGGAATTAGTGCTGATTATGGCGTTCTAAACATAAAATCAGACTTGTTAGAGGCTAAATATCGAGTAGCAGAGAAAAACATTTTTATTCAAATCGATGTAGGTAGAGTTGATGACGGAACTACTCCACGAACAAAATCTATTGCTATTGACACTTTAGGATTACTCTCAACAAACCTCACGCTAGACGCAAGTATTCAAGTTTATGGCTATGGTGATGCATATTCTTCCACGCCTCTAGCGACAACAATCCAATCGCAAGGCACTTTGATTATTTCAAAATCTAAAAGAGATTTATGCACTAACGACGAGTATCAAAATGATTTAGTCTATGTTAGTGATGACGAAGATACAAGACAATTTAGGCATTTTTTGATTTTAATTCAAGACTTAAACAATCTAAATAGCTATTTAGAAATCGGTCGCCTCATTGGCGGTCAATCAACCATTCTGGAAGAAAATAATTTATTAAATGGTGCAAGCAACTTTAACGAGAATTTTGATTTTGAAGAGGTTGTTTATTCAGATACTGTTAATCTCAATGGTTATTCAACAATCGCAAATGAGCGAGCGGTAAGACGAAAAGTTAGACTAGAATTTAGTAACTTAAATATAATATCGTCAAATTATAGGGCATTAAAACGCATGTGGGGCTATTGCAAAGATAATAAAAAGATGCTCGTGATTCCAGCTCCAACAATCGCCACTTATTTTCATTGTTATGCTAAATTAGCAAATATTCCTAAGCAAACTATCAATTATGTGGATAATAATAATATTTTTAGTAACTTCACGCTAGAATTCGACGAGGCGAAATGATTTAAATTTTTGACATCCTCCCACCCCTAAAGGAGTGGGATTCCCTTTGTTAGCGTTAGATGCCCCTAACGGACAATAGTATGTTTCGAGCTGCGTTGACATCTCGATCATGGTTTGCTCCACATTCTAGACATATCCATTGTCTTACTCCCAACGCACTTAGTCCGCCCGGTCCGCTTCTTACGTTGCAGACTGAGCAAGTTACGGTAGAAAACTTTTCAGAAACTATTTTTACAACCATCCCGTGCCTAATGGCTTTATATAACAACATGGTTTTTATTTGAGCGTGGCTTGCGTCATATAATGACTTAGCAAGCTTTGTTTTACATAATCCTTTTGACCCAATATTTCCAACAATAACAAGCTTACTTGTTGTGCATACCTCCGTAGTTGTTTTGTGGTTCCAATCATTACGCTTGTTTTTTATTTTAGCGTGGAGTGTTTTTGTTTGTCTTTTCTTTCTTGCTCGTTGGATTGTAGCTAGTTTTTTTTCGTGTTTGCGAGTTAGGTTGTCTCTTGAGTATTTAACACCGTCGGAGCAAGTGAGTTGATCTTTGCAACCTAAATCAATACCTATCTTTCGCTCACCATGTTGTTTGCCAACTACCACATCGCAAACTACATTTATGTACCAGCGTCCTCTGGAGTCCTCGTTTAAGGACACAGTCATAATCTTCCCAATAATAAATCTACTGTACCATACTCTAAACTTACGTTTCATGAATTGGAAATTACCAGTATATTTATCAAACTTCACACTCTGATTGGTACAAGGGATCCAGCCTAAATTCTTCTTTCCAGTTCGCCATCGAAGTTTGGCTTTCGTGAACTGACCGCATTTTTTAACATACTCTTTAACAACATGTTGTGTTGTTGCAGAGTGAAGCCCTGCTACTTTAATTTCTCTCTGTAAATTTTTATAATTGAGCCATTTATTATTGATTTTGTGGTATTCTAGTTTAGTATGTTGAGCTGTATTCCAAGCGTGATTTACTTTACCAGCGATGGATTTAAGAAACTTAATATCTATGGAGTCTTTAATTCTATATCGGTAAGTTATCATATGCCGTTAGTCCTTCCTTGCATTTTACCGCAAGCTTCGATCGAAGAAGAAACGGCTTTTTTACTATATACTAGCTTTTTTAGGAAGTCAATTCATCCTCCCACTAAAGTGGGAGGTTTTCTTGTGTGTTTTGATAAACAAAAACAAGAGGACAGCCGAAAATCCGGGCGTCCGAATAGTTGCTTCTTTACTTTAAATCAAAAAATCTAAATAATCAATAATGTACATTTGAGACTCCGTTAAAAAAACAAACTCTCGATTTTGACCAGAGGACATTAACCTAACATTCCTTAAAGGAATGTTAGATGTTGTATTTTTGACTAGCTTTAACATATTGGCTGTGAATAGAGCATAGTCGTTCACTTGTCTCCTTCTTCACACATTCTAGCTATTTCTTTATCATAAAATTCTTTATTTATCGTGCAACCTGTGATAGTTTCCAAGCATTTGTCAGATTTATACTGGTATATTTCTATTAAGGGTCTTTCTTCCCATCTAATAGAAAGATTGCCAAATATATCTTCGTACTGTACTAATTTCCAACGTGGACTTTTAGCCATTCTTTTTTCTTTAGCTTCAGCATTTTCTAGTTGTGCTTGTGTGTACTTCTCAGATTCTAGTCTTAAATTAGATTCTAAGGCTTTGACTTTCTCGTTTAGACGTTTATTTTCTTCTTCTAATTTTAAATATTTTTTATCACTATTTAAAATTTCTTCCATTCTAATAAACTCGTCAATAAAAGCGAGCCTAAATTTCTCAGCTTTTCTACCTGTGAAACCTGTGATTAAGAAAAAAGCAAACCGTTTATCGAGGAAGTAAGAGTTTCTATTTTTCCCTTGTCGGTCAACATAAGACGTGAGCCGAAAATTCGGCTGGCTAAAAATAGATTTTTCCGCTTCTATCTTTTCCAAAACATGCTTATGCCTTTTTCCAAACACCTCTGCAATATTTAGCGAACTCACCATTAAACGATTGTCAACCACTTGCACAGCAGGGATTACTAAATTACCCATAAAAAAAATCTTTCTTTTTGCTTGCTTTTTGTTAGATGATCCTATACTTTAGGATTAGCAACAAGGAAAGCTTGCAAATGATTAACTTGTTGCTTTCTTTTTTTTATCATATTTTATTTTAATAATCAAGCTAAAAATATTTTAGAAGTGGTTGTTAACTATTAGTTTACAACCACTGCAAATGTACAATATTTCTTTTTTTTGTTATTCTAAAAAAAGAGGTGATAAAATATGACAAAAAAGTGGTTAGTTGATGATGCTAGACAACAATATATTGAAGATGCTAATGATTTTTCACGACAAACGCTAGATAAAAGCCTTTTAGGCAACACAATACAACTTGAAATGTATGTTGAAATTGGCAATGGAATATCACAAATCCGCCTAGCAGATCGCAATAAATATATTAATAACAATTTCTACGACGGTCGTATGCAAATGCCAAAGATGGATTTAATCATGTCTAATCTTACGGACACAAGCATTAAATTTTCTGAAATGAATATATCAATCACTAATGTTGATGGAAAATATACAAAATATCTTACCGATCAATCGGATTATAGACCTTTTATTAACGAAACTGTTAATTTATTCATGTCGATCAATGATAATACTCGGTTAATCTTCTCTGGAGTCGTGAAATCGGACGGCGGAATAACCTACAACAAAGACAAAATAGAGTTCTCTGCAAGAGATCCATTTGAGTCTCTAAATACTAATTTACCATTACCAACAATCAATAAAACAGACTTCCCCAATGCTCCAAATGAAAGCGTAGGCAAGCCAGTACCTTTTTATTTAGGCGATTTTTTGACTAACTTCAATATTGAGGAGGCGGGAGCTCAAACTACTAGCGTTTGGGATGGCACGGAAAAAATTCAAGTTGCGTGCAAATGCTGGAAGGCAGGAGCAGGTTTTAATGCTGGAGTTATAGGCTATAATGTGGGCGGATATAGGTTTGTTTATTCAATCGGGAGCGTAGAAGCAACAAATATAAAGTTTACAAATATCCAAAATGTTCTTATCAAGCGCGGAGAACATTGGTTTGAGACATATCATTCTTTATCTCCTATTTATACGAGTGGTTTTTATGGAATTGATGTTTTAGGTTTTGTAGACGACGCAGATGGCGGGTTATTGCCATATATTTATGAAAATGGCGATATTATGATAATGCCAAGTAAAGCTTTTCTTACGGACACCTATACAACGCAGACAGAGAATATTATTTATCAAGCATATATATTTTTAATAGCAATGGGGCGATTAACCTCAGGAAATTTTAACACTGCGAATTATAACGAGGCATACACCCAATTATCTGCTATTAGTTCACGCTTTTGGGCTGGTGATGCCAATATAAATATCATGGGCTACTTTTTAGGTTTGCTAAAGCAAGTTCATTATGATGCAATTTTTGCTAATAATGGAACAGTAACACAATGCCTATTTAAGCCTCTACGCACCGACTCAATGCCTCAAATATCAAATATAGCACATATATCAATGAAAGAAGTAGTAGACAATTCAATAAATATTCAGCAAGATATTAAGAATTTATTCACTCGAGCGTCTGGCACATACTCATTTTCACCAATTTCAGGCGGTAATTCGCTAAAAACAAGCACTTATTACAATAATAACGCGGAAACTAAATTAACAAGAGTTATAAGCCGTATTATTGATTTCCCCAATCTCTATGTAGAGGCTCAGGTTATCACTGAGTTACAAATGTATGTTCGTTTGTTTTCCGCATGCCTCGAAACAATAACGCTTCAAGTTTCATGGATTGCTTTAAGTTTGAATTTAGGCGATTTTATCACAATTTCCTGTAATTATGCAGGCCTTCAGCTTGATAATGTTCCATGTCAAATCAGAGCGTTTGCGGTTGACTCTAGCTTAACATTTGTGACGCTAGAATTATTATCTTTTATAAATTTTGCATTCCCAACATACACGCCAAAAAATCCCACAAAACATTTATCAAGTTGTAATCAAGAGTTATTGTTATTTTAATAACACTCATGTTATCATAATTAATGATGACAGAAAAAAGGAGCATACGATATGGCAATAGTAAGTTTAGTTATTTCTCGCACAGAGACAGGCAGTGAGATTGATGATTCGCTCGCTGGAGGATCCACAGGTGTAGATTTTGGCACTGTCCCTAATAACGGTTCAAGCAATACGCAATCTTTATATTTACGCCATGATGGTGCTAATATAATCACTGAATTATCGCTATATATTCAGCAATATGCTGGTGTATATGGTGGAGCCTTCACAGCGTCTGACGATTTTAGTAAAATGCTAGCTTTAGGCGATGCAGTTGGTGATTATGGTTTACATTATGACGAAGATTGGAATAATAACACTCCATTTTCAACATTTTATAAATTCAAGACAGGCGTGGGCGATGCTTATGCGACTCGTCGAGTTCTACAAACCACATCTATACTATATTACAACACAACAACCACACAAAAGAGCGATCCAACTAGTCCAGTGGCTGGAATTGTAGCAGAGAACTCTAACAGTGCGGACGCTATTTCTTATGGAAATAGAGCATTAATAAGACAGAGGGTAAAACTTCCAGCTAGCGAAATTGAAGGCGGAATTAGACAATGGTCGACGGTTCTAGCTTATGTTTATACGAGTTAAAAAATGTGGCAAAAAATATTTAGAATGAGATGGAAAACACACGATAAAAGCGTTGTTTCTGCATGGACTCCGCTTACTTATCCGTCATTTTCGCAAATAAGACAGACTATTTTGAATAAAAAAATCAAAATAGAGCTAGAACATTTAGAAACTTATGAACGTTTTTCATCTGAATATATTGAATGTGCAGATATAAAGAGTATAAAATATTTAAATCTAATTTTAGACGGCGGACATTATGGCTGTGTTGGAATTGGACTTGAAAGCTTTGACAACAAGATATTTTGGACTTATTGCGATAATACGTCAACAATTGAGGTAATAAATGAGCAGAAATAAAGTACAAATTGGTAGTAAATTCAAAATTGATGTTCCTGAGTTTCGTTATGACACAAATGATGCAGGTATGGGCTACAATCTATGGGAAACTATTACGGGTAGTTTTGCTGATTTAGCCGATAATGTAGGAGGTCGCAGGGTTGGCATTGGCGAGCAACAAAAATTAGTCTTTAATCATGTGCCTGCTCAAGGTTCTTTCACGCTGTATATCAATAATACTGAAACAATATCGCTAAATTATAATGCTACTTATACGGATATAAATAATGCTTTATTAACGATTCTCGGGAGTGGAAATATAACCACGTCGGGCGATTTTACTAATGGTTTTATATTTAATTTCAAAGGTCTATTATTAGGGCGAGATGTGTACACGCTTGAATTGCATAATAATACACTCAAAAAAGCAGACTTAACCGTTTGCCATCCTACAATTACAGTTGAGAAAAAAGCAAACAGCGAGGCGATAACTCTCGCCATTGCTGAAACACTTGTAATTAATCATCAGCTTAATATTAGTGAATTATCATATGTTTTTTTAGATTCTGCTGGGGCTTTAATTTCAAGAACTAATATCAATACTTGGTTCACGATTACATATCCTGATAGTAATAATATAAGTATTCAAAATATTAGTGGTGTTTCTAAACAAATTTATGCAATATTATCTTATCCTTTGCCGTTATCTAACACTAATTTAGTGGAGAATGCAGGAACAAGCACCGATAACGCTATACCTAAATTTGACCAAGCGACGGGAAAAGTTATTCAAAATAGTGGGATAATTGTAGATGATAGCAATAATATCACAGGAATTAATAACCTAACCGCAAATAATCAATTGCAATTAAGCACGAAAACAACAGAAAAAAGTTATGCGTTATCTTTCTCTGGTGCGTCGGCAGGTAATGTTTGCGTGAGGACTTTAGCATTTACTAACTTTGATCAGGGAATGCTAGAATTAGAAATATATGGAACTTATTCTTTTGCAAATTATGCAGGAAAGATAATTATAAAAGCTTTTAAGCAATATAATTCATTAAAGATTCAAGAAATGTTTTTTTATGGAATTTTTACATCTGCTTGTCATATTTCTGGTATAACTTGTGGTTCTTCAGATGGAACTTGTAACCTTCTAATAGTTTATAATTCAACCGTGCAAGCAACAAATTGGGGTATACATTATAAAACTACAGCTACCGCAATTACTTCTAGCACATTAAGCAATGAAATTATTGGGTCGTCTTTTGCTTATTGGAATACGTATATTGTTCCACAAGTCAATGTTGATAATGCAATGTCCGTTTTGACAGAGACAGGGTTTGTTTATGACATGCCTGTGAGAGTGCTAGCCCCTGCAAGTAGAACAGCTATATATGCTACCGCAAACGGCAACGGTTATGCGGCAGTTTATGGTTCGAATTCAGGCACAAATGGATATGGCGTATATGGAACAGCATCATATACATTTGGAAACGGCGGATATTTCACGAATACATATGACGCAGGTGCGCATAACGAAGGTTATGCAATCTATGCTTCATCTCTTAGATCCCCTGCAATATATGCTGTGTCAAGAGATAGTCATGGTGTATTGGGTACTGCGTCAGTGAGCGGTAAGGCGGGGGTCTATGGAGATGGTACAGGCTCGGCGACAGGTGTTTATGGTATCACTACTAATGGGTATGGTGTGCGGGGAGTCGCTGGAACTGGTGGAACAGGAGTAAGAGGGGAAGCAACTAACGGGGATGGTATAAGTGGATATTCGGCTTCAGGATATGGTGTTCGTGGAAATACTATTATGGGTAACTATATAGGATTTTCAGATAATAGTGGAACCTCAACAGTACCAACATACCGCAATGGCACCTCAGGATATTTGACAACCTCAACATCTGACGAGACCTTAAAAAAAGATATTGAAGATTTAAATTATGGTTTAAGCGAGCTAAAACAAATCAACTTTGTTACATTTCGCTGGAAAACAGATAAGAATATAGAACCTAAAAAAATTGGACTAATAGCACAACAAGTTAAACCTCTAGTACCTGAATTATTTTTTGATACTAAAATAGATAATGAACCTAAGATTGGATTTTATGAAAACCATATGGGGTCATTCGTTGGTAAGGCAGTACAGGATTTAGCTAAAATTGTTGACGCTCAACAAGAACAAATCAATAATTTAATCACTGAAACAAATAAATTAAAAGGAGTTATCGCATGATTTCACTAAATAATAGGAAGAAAATTAAAAAAAATGCTCAGGAATTAAAAGATTTATGCGCAACGCTCATAACACAAACAACAAACGCAATCGCAAATCCTGCGAGTGAGTTGTTAATTCCTGATTTATTAAATCAAATATTTGTGATTAAAAATAAAGCTCAAGATATACACATCTTATTAAGTAATATTCAAGAATTAAGTGATAAATATGTTTTACAGCAAGACTATAAAATCAATGATGAGGATATCTATAAACTTATTGGGATTACTGATAATAATGTATACATTTTAAAATTAGGCTCTTTATATGCGGTCATGAGTTTAGCAGACTTAGAGAAATATAACCCTGACGTTCTGCTATAAGGATGAAAATAATGAAGTTTTTTTGGAATAAAAAAGAGCTATCTGCACCAGTGCTAACAGTAAAAGAAATGCCTAAAATTGAAGAGAAAGTAATCTATAATCATCCAATTGAAGTGCATGAAAAAAATCTAAATTGGGCAAGCTTTACCGA
>JFJP01020750.1_pt2 | contig 19893 bp, 16 predicted proteins | sample 431651 | NCBI WGS metagenome assembly JFJP01 (sample SAMN02602958, study PRJNA72255) | Microbial mat metagenome, whole genome shotgun sequencing project. | biome: fresh water; feature: sink hole; material: water; isolation source: purple microbial (photo- and chemosynthetic) mats found in...
CTGGGCCGGCAGTCCAATCCGCATTTCTTCCGCCTTCCGCCTTCCGACTTCCGCCTTTCCAAGGTCAGTGCCCTTAACGCAACGCCATTGGATCCGGTATACGGCGGCAGTGATTGCCACGCCAGCCCGGGTGCGTTAGCCTGCCGCCCGATGCCCGCTGCACCGACCTCGAAACCGGCCGATGCCCTGATCGGACGCGTGATCGCCGGCTGCCGGCTCGACCGCCGGCTGGCGGCCGGGGCGTTCGGGGTGGTGTACCAGGGCGTCCGCGTCGCCGACCAGGCGCCGGTCGCGGTGAAGATGCTCTCGACCATCGCCGCCAAGGATCCCGAGAACATCAAGCGCCTGGAACGCGAAGCCGAACTGGGGGCGATGATCCATCATCGCAACATCGCCACAGTGCATGGCCGCTTCGCCGAGGCGGGCATCCACGGCCTGATCATGGAACTGGTCGATGGCACCAGCCTGAGCCAGATCGTCGATGCGCGGAAGCGCCTGCCGTGGCGCGATGCGGTGCACCTGATCGCCCAGGTCGGCCAGGCCATCACCCACCTCGAATCACTCGGCATCATCCACCGCGACATCAAGCCGGACAACATCCTGCTGACCCCGGGAGGCGTCGCCAAGCTGATCGATCTGGGCCTGGCGAAGCCGGGCGAAAGCACCGGCGACGAGGGTCTGACCATGGCCGGGACGACGATGGGCTCGCCCGCCTACATGCCGCCCGAGCAGGTGCAGGATGCCAAGGCGGTGTCGCATGCCGCCGACGTGTACAGCATCGGCGCCACGCTGTTCCACGTCGTCACCGGCCAGCCGCCGTTCGCCGGCCGCAACATCACCGAGATCATGACCAAGGTGATGCGCGAGCCGCCGCCCGATCCGCGCAGCCTGGTGCCAGACCTGCCGGGTGCGATCGCCGAACTGATCCTGTGGACCCTGGAGAAGCAGCCGGGACACCGGCCCGCCAACGCCGAGCAGTTCACCAGCCTGCTGACGGGTGCGATCCAGGCTCCCGATGACGTCGGCCGGCTGCGCCGCCTGCGTCGGGGACGGGATGGAACCTGGGTGATCCTCGGCCTGGTCGTCACAGCCATCGCCGGACTGGGTGGGCTGCTGTGGTGGCTGCTGGGGAGATAGGGGGCTTGAGCGAGATGAGTGGGTGGAAGGCGGAAGGCGGAAGGCGGAAGGCGGAAGAAATGCGAAGCTGCGCGAACGGGCGCATCCTGCACGTGCGTATACATGGCGCCCGATCAGAAGGTTGGACTTCGATCGTCGTTCAACCATCGCCAAGCAACTCTTCCGCCTTCCGCCTTCCTCCTTCCGCCTTGCTTCACCCCATCCCACTCATGTCGTCGAGGAACCATCAATAGGGCTGTCAGGGGTCGGCGTCAGGATGGTGGACGACTGCGCCGGCGCTGCATGATCCAGCCATGTCCTCGATCAGCCTGAACGGCTCGACCCCCGCACCGCTGGCTGTCGGCCAGGATCTGCTCGGCGCCATGCTCGATGCCGGTCTTCCGGCGATGTACCTGTGCATGGCCGGCAGCTGCGGACGGTGCCGGACGCGCGTGCTCAGCGGCGGCGACGCCCTGGGCGTACCCACCTCGGCCGAAGCCTTCCATCGCTGCACCCCGCCCGAACGACTGGCGTGTCAGGCGACCCTCGCCCGCGACGCCGACATCCATCTGCAACAACCCGTCTAAGGAACCCCATGCTCCGCCTCCTCGCCGCCCTCGCCCTCGCCTCCGCCCTGTGCGCCGCCGACCCCACCTGGGAGACCGGTTGGACTGAAACCAGCGCTGCCGCGAAGATCGCGGAAAAGCCCATCCTTGCCGACTTCACCGGCTCCGACTGGTGCGGCTGGTGCATCCGTCTCAAGAAAGAGGTCTTCGACACCCCCGAGTTCAAGGCCTGGGCCGACAAGCGCGTCGTCCTGCTGGAGGTCGATTTCCCCAACGGCAAGAAGCTGCCCGACGAGCTCGCCAAGGAGAACGAGGCGCTGATGAACAAGTACGGCATCCAGGGCTTCCCGACCATCGTGTTCCTGAACGCCGAGGGCAAGGAACTCGGCCGCCTGGGCTACCAGAAGGGCGGACCGAAGCCGTGGATCGCCGCTGCCGACGCCATCCTCGATAAGGCGAAATAGCCCACCGGTTGCGCGTCGTAGCCTGCCCGGAGCATTCCGGCGTGCGCAACTCCCTTCTCCCACTCATCGCTGCCGTCGTCTGTTTCGCCATCGGCCTGGTGCTGATCCGCCCGATCGTCGATCGCGGACAGGGCGGACCAGAGGTCAACGCGGGCATCCTCCGCCTGCCCAAACGCGATCCGTTGCGTACCATCGCGGCGCCGTTGGCCGGTTCGACGGCCGCGACGGTCGAGCGCGGTGGGCGCGATGACGGCTTGTGGCGGGTGGTCGTCGTGGCCGGCGAGGATCGCGAACCGACCACCCGGGCGGCCATGCTCGCCCTTGGCGAGTCGCTGTTCACCGCCGGGATGGTGGTGGTGATGGATCCGCTGCCCGCCGCCAGCGAACCCACTCCGCCCCTGCCGATGCCGACCGATCGCGTGATCAGCATCGCCACCCGCTCGGCGGAGATCGGTGATTCGCCTACTGCCGACTGGCAGGCGAGCATCGCCTTCACCATCACCGAGCCGCGTCTGCCGGCTGGGCATCCCGCCGAGGTCCTGCTCGCCCCGCCCGAACTGGCCCCGGTCGTGATCCTGGTCGAGCACGCCGGCCGGCCGGCGGCGGATGCCACTGCCGTCGACTGGCCGACCCGTTGGGCCGGTACGGGGCGCACCATCGTCCAGGCGATGCTCGGCTCGCTGCTGCCCCCCTCCGGTCTGCAGCGGGCAAAGGACCAGCCGCTGGCGGACTGGGGCACCCCGGTGCCATTCCCCCCGGTCACCGGCGAACTGCGCTGGTCCGGTTGTTTCCAGCACGACCTGGCGCGCGGTTGGGTGGGACGGATCGCCGGCCGCACCGTCGCCACGAAGAGCGGAGGAAGCGAAGCCGCCGCGGCGCCGGTGATCGGACTCCTGCGCAAAGGGGCCTGGGAGGAAGCCGCCGCCGCGGAAGGCGGCTGGCGCCAATGGTCGCGGTTGCGCGATGGTCAACGCCAGCTCTTCGCGCTGCGCGATGACGGCGACGGCTGGACCTGCACGGTGTGGACCGAGCGTCCGGATGTCGCCGGCCTGATTGACCGTTGGATCGCCGCCGGCGACGCCCCGGCCCGCCAGCACCTGCAGCAGTTGCTGACCGTGCGTGCGCTGCCCGAACCGCTGCGCCTGCGCGTCGAGCAGGCGCTGAAGTGACGAACCTGGAAATCGCGGTGGGATTCACACGGAGGAACGAAGGCAACAGAGACGAAACGCCTTGGATGATCATTGCCGACTCACCCGATGGGCATCTCCGCAGCTTAACGCACAGCCTTGTTGCGAACTCCGTTCCCTCCGTTCCTCCCTGTGAAACGAGGCGTCTGGGATGAACGCTCCTGAAATCCTCGCCCCGGCCGGTTCGCCCGAGTGCCTGCCGGCGGCGGTGGCGGGCGGCGCCGACGCCGTGTATCTCGGGCTGCGCCACTTCAACGCGCGTGGCCGGGCCGAGAACTTCCGCAAGGCCGACCTGCCGCGCCACGTCGCCTACCTGCACCGCCACGGCGTGAAGTGCTACGTCGTGCTCAACACCCTGGTGCACGACGACGAGCACGCCAAGGCGGTCGATCTCGCCTGGCACGCGCACATCGCCGGGGTCGATGCCGCGATCATCCAGGATCTCGGCCTGTGGCGTCTGCTGCGCCGCACCGTGCCCGGCCTGCCGCTGCACGCCTCGACCCAGATGACCATCCACGACCCGTCGCAGGTCGCGGTGCTGGCCGCACTCGGCGCCGAGCGCGTCATCCTGGCGCGCGAACTGCCGCTGGCCGAGGTCGCCGCCTGCGCCGCCGAAGCGGCCCGCCACGGCATCGAGGTCGAGCACTTCGTGCATGGCGCGCTGTGCTACGCCTACAGCGGCCAGTGCCTGATGTCGAACTTCGCCGGCTGCCGCAGCGCCAACCGCGGCACCTGTGCGCAGAACTGCCGGTTCATCTACGAATCGGAGGGCGCCCCGCCCGACACCACGATCTCGATGCGCGACCTGTCGCTGATCGACCGCGTCGGCCCGCTTGCCGAGGCCGGCGTCGCGTCGCTGAAGATCGAGGGCCGCCTCAAGGGGCCGGACTACGTGTTCACCGTCGCCCGCGCCTACCGCGAGGCACTCGACGCCTGGCAGGCGCGGCGGAAGCCGGATCCACTGATCGCGCGCGAGCCGCTCGGCGAGGTCTTCGCCCGGCCCTTCACCACCTCGCCGCTGGATGGCACCTACGGAGCCGAGGCCCGCCTGCATCGTGGAGATCCGCTGCGCGACCGCGCCGCCGACGGCGAACTGGTCGCCCTCGACCGGCGTAGCGGCACGGCGGTGATCAGCGCCACGCGCCGGCCCGAGGCCGGGGTCGGCTACGCCTTCGCGGTCGGCATGTGGAATGATGGCTTCCTGGTCACTGCCTGCGATCCGGCCGGCGACGGGAAATGGCGTCTGCGGGTTCGCGTCGATCCGCGCGGCCCGCGCGCCCCGGCCGGAACGCCGCTGTTCCGCAACCGCGACCAGCGCCGCGAGCGCGAGGCGGCGGCGGCGATGGCCCAGGTGCCGCTGCCGGCCGAGGAACAGGGCGGCATGCCGGCCGACCTGACGGTGACGGCACGGCCGGGCGATGCTCTGATCCTTGCCGCCCGCACGGCCGACGGACGCCAGGCCAGCGTGGCCAGCGCCCAGCCGGTGCAGGCCGCCACCGGCCGGCCGCTTGATGAAGCACAGCTCGCCGCCAGTGCCGGGGCTCTGGGCGGCAGCGGCTTCATCCTGCGCCGGCTTGAGGCGCGGCTCGACGGGGCCTGCTTCGTGCCGGCGGCGGAGCTCAAGCGCCTGCGCCGCGAACTGGTCGCGACTCTTGCCGCGCAGCCGGTGGGTGCCCCGCCGGCCTGCCCGGCTCCGGACCTGGGCGCCCCGCGCCAGCGCCGCACCCGGCTGTGGGTCGTGGTCGGCGATGCCGCCAGTGCTGACGCCGCGCGTGCCGCCGGTGCGCAGCGTGTCGCCCTCGACGATGCCCGCCTCGACCTGTGGGCCGCCACGCCGCCGGTGATCCCAGCGGACTGCTGGCTGCGCCATCCCGCCACCGCGCCGCTGTCGCCGCATCTCGCCGCGATCGGCGCGCCGGTGCTGGCCGGGCATCTCGGGGCGCTGGTCGCCGCCCGCCAGGCCGGTCTGGCGTGCGCCGCCGATGTGGCGTGCAACGCCTACGGGACCGAGACGCTGGCGGCGCTGGCCGAACTCGGAGCGGGCGGCTGCATCCTCAGCCACGAACTGAGCGGCCGCGAAGTCGGCCGGCTGGCGGCGCGCCTCGGATCTGATTCCGTGATGGAACTCGCCATCGCGGTGCACGGCCGCGTCCCGTCGATGCTGACCCGCCAGGACCACGGCCTGCCGATCGGCGGGGTGCGCACGATCCGCGCCAGCGCGGCGGAAGGTGGCCTGCCCTACGAGTTGCAGCGCCGTGTGCGCGATACCGTGGTCTGGGAAGGCCGCCGGCTATGCGCCCCCGAACCGGCGGCGGCGACGGCGGGACTGGTCGATTGGTGGGTGCTGGAACTGGCTGATCTCGCACCCGCAGCGGTCGCCGCGATGACCACGGCCTACGCCGGGCTGCTCGACGGCCGCACCAGCATCGACGAGATCACCGCGCTGGCCGCGCAGCACGCCCCACTCGGCCTGTTCGCCGGCCACCTGGTGCGCGGCGCGCGTGAGCTGGACGAGATCGCCGAAACCGTCGTCTAACCTAACCCGCAGATTTCACACAGAGCACCAGAGTGACCAGAGGTGAAATGCTTTGCATGGTACATCGACATGCACCGTCCGGGTGAGCTCGAGAACTCGCGCAAATCCTTGTCTTGACCTCTGGTGGCTCTGGTTCTCTGTGTGAAATGCTGCGTTGTAACTACTCGCGGGGCCCCGCCGCGCATGCGGTGGGGCGGCCGCCGAGCAGCGGTGGACGGATAAAATGGGCGTAGCCCATCCGTCCACGGTTTCAGAGCGGGGCCGCGGGGGCGAAGCCCCTGAGCTGTCACGCTGCGTTTAGGTTCACACAGAGCACCAGAGTGACCAGAGGTGGGAAGGCGCTGCAGGGTGCATCGACATTCACCGTTCCGGTGAAACCCGGAGAACCGTGCAAAGAGATGCCTTTGGCTCTCTGTACGCAATGCCCTGTTTAGAATGAACATGCATTGCTGCATGTCTCTGGTCCCTCTGGTGCTCTGTGTGCACTCATAAGGGATACGCTGATGTCAGGCCGCTGACAGAGCCTTTTCGATCGACGCGCGCACGGTCGGGATGTCGGCGCCGGCGTCGATGAAGTGGCAGGGGAAGGCGTTGGTCAGCGACTGCAGGGCGCCGACGGTCTGCTCCTGGAAGACGCGGAAGCGCTTGGCGGCGCTGGCCGGATCGACGTCGGTGGCGCGGATGTCCTCGACCCGGCCGCCGAGCTTGCGCGCCAGCTCGTTGCTCATCACCGCCTCGCGACCACGCTTGATCTGACGCTCGACCGCGACCTCTTCGGCGACATTCAGCACGATGACGCGCAGGCTGGGCTTGGCGCACACGCCGGGATGGGCGGCGGCGAGGGCTTCAAGCTTGGCGACGAGCAGGCGCAGGAACTCGGCCTGGGCGCGCGAGCGCGGGAAGCCGTCGACGATCGCCCCGGCGACGTAGGCCGGATCGAGCAGCTTCTTGAGCAGCAGGCCGACCACATCCTTGTCGCCGACCAGCGCGCCGCTGTTCTTGATCTTGATGAACTCGGGCGAGGAGAGCAGGTCGCTGACCACGACCGGTTGCTGTTCGATCGCCAGGACCTGCATGATGGTGCGGGTGTTGGTGCCCTTGCCCGCGCCGGGGGCGCCGTTGAGCCACACCAGCTGCTTGGGGAACACCGGCGGCTTGCCCTGGGTCGCTGCCTCGATCTGCGGCCACACATCAGCCAGCAACTGGGCGGCGACGACGGCGGGATCGGATGCGGGAGCGGGAGCGGCCATGGAAACCTCCGGGTATCGCGGCCTAGGCTATTCCCCGCGACGCAGACCGCAACGGGGTCGATGCCCGCCCGTTCAAGGTCGCAGGGTCGGATGCACCAGCGGTGCCAGGCGGGCGGCTTCGCGACGCAGTTCCTCGGCCCGGCCCGCGCTTCCACCCTGGGCGAGGATCTCCGCCGCGCCCAGCAGCACGCGTGGGCTGGCCGGCGCAAGCCGGATGGCGCGTTCGGCCTCGGCGGCGGCGGCGCGCAGTTCGCGCGCCTGCAGCAGCCGGCGCGCATGATGCAGGGCGACCGCCGAGCTGTGCGGCGCGGCCCGGGCCAGTCCCTCGGCCATCTCCAGCACCTCGCGGTTGGCCGGCAGGAATTCGAGAGCGGCGAACAGGTTGCCGGGCGCACCCTCGGATCGGTTCCAGGCGCGCATCGCGGCGACTGCCGGGGCGGCCGGCGCCGGACAGTTGAGACGACGGCCGAGCTCGGCGGCAACCTGCGGATCGGCTCGCGCGATCTGCGCCTGGGCCAGCCAGTCGGACGCCTCGGCAAGACGCTGCCCGGTGAGGCTGCCGACCAGAACCACCGCCCCGGCAGCGGCCGCAGCGATCGCGGGCAGGAACCGCCCGAAGGCCGCGCTGGTCGCCGGAGCCGGCTCGGCCAGGATCACCGCCAGCAGCAGGGCCGAACCGACCACGCCGGCGGCATGCAGATCGAAGTCGATCAGGGCCTTGCAGGCGACCGCCGCCAGTCCGGCGGTGGCGACCCACGGCGGCGGCAGCGGCGCATGGCGCAGGCTCCAGGCCACGCCGCCACCCACCATCCCCAGCAGCAGGGCCCAGCCGAGCATCCCGCCCAGACCATCGCCTCCCGGCCACCAGCCGAGATTGCCGTCCATCGCCCCGAGCAGGGCGATGTAGAGCAGGGCCGGCACGATGATCCACGGCTGCCAGGTGACGGCGGGTTCGTCGGCGATGACGACACTCCGGCGCGGCCAGGCCAGCGCGCACAGCGCCCCGATCAGCAGGATGGCGAGCGGGATGCCACCGGCGACCGCCGCCTCGAGCACCTCGTTGTGCACGAAGCGGGTCGGCTCGTCGCCCGGCTGCATCAGCCGGGGCTGGTGCGCGGCGAAGCCGCCGAAGCCATGCCCCGACCACGGCGCCTCGGCGACCAGGGCGGTGGCGCTGCGCCAGTAGCCGAGCCGCACCGCGGCGCTGGCAGCGCCCGCCCCGCTCGACCACAACCCGACCACCGCCAACGCCGCGAGCGGCAATGGCAGCCAGCGCCACCAGCGGCCAGCCCAGGCCAGCCACCAGGCGATGGCCAGGCCACCGGCGCAGGCCAGCCAGGCGCCCTTGGCGTCGGTGCTGGCCAGGGCCAGCAGGCCGGCCGCCAGCAGTGTCGCCGCCACCCACCGCGCCGCGCCGGTCGAACGCCAGGCCAGCCAGCCGACCAGCGGCAGGACCAGGGCGAGCCACGCGCCCAGCTGGTTGGCCAGGGTGAAGGTGGCGAAGACGCCGCCGCGCGCGATGCGCTCGGCGACCTGCCCGCCCTCGACCGGCAGCGCGGCGAAGGCCTGGGCGCCGGCACTCTGCGCCGCAGCCATCGCCGGCAGGCCGACCCAGCGCTGCATCAGCGCCAGTACACCGATGATGGCGATGGCCCCGGCACAGGCTGACAGGGCGAGACGGCGCCGACCGTCGATGACCTGCAGCAGATAGCCGGCGGCGGCGGCGCAGGCGACCCAGCCGGTCCAACGACACCACGCCGGGGCCGGCTCGGGTGCGGCGAAGACGGCGGGCAGCAGGGCGAGCAGCAGCGCGACCAGCAGGCTGGCGCGCCAGCTCCAGCGCCACACCGGCAGCAGGCCGGCGGCGCGTTCGATAGCGACCAGGCCCAGGGCGCCGGCCGCCAGCAGTTGCCATAGCACCTCGGCAGCCTGGCCGGGGGCGCCATCCCAGCACAAGGGGCGCAGCACGATGAGCAGGACGACCAGCACATCGTGCAGCCGATCGAGGATCGGTGGGCGCTCAGCCATGGTCGCGCGCGGTTTCAAGCAGCACCAGGGCGATGCAGATCGCCGCCGCCTGGGCCAGCGCGACCACGCCGGACATCCAGTCGGCGTTGCGCAGCTGGAAGCTGGACGCAGCCAACGCGATCTGCAGCGCGATCACCGCGCCCAGGCTGGCGCGCGCGCCGACTCCCAGGCGGGTCAGGCGGTGGCTGATGTGGTTGCGGTCGCCCTGCATGATCGGCCGGCCACGGCGCAGACGCTTGACCACCACGGCGCCGGTGTCGAAGAGCGGGATGGCGCAGATCAGCAGCGGCGAGAGCAGGGCGAGCGGACTGCCGCCCTCGGCACTCGGCCAGAAGGTGGTCGAGAGGGTGCCGCAGCCGATCAGGAAGCCGATCGCCAGGCTGCCGGCATCGCCCATGTAGAGGCGGGCCGGTGGCCGGTTCCACATCAGGAAGCCGAGCATCGCCATGGCCAGGCACAGCCAGACGCGGGCCGCGCCCGCATCGCCGGACAGGACCGCCCCACCGGCCAAGGCGCAGAAGCCGACCACGGCGACCGAACCGCTCAGGCCGTCGGCGTGATCAAGCAGGTTGTAGGCGTTGGTCACCAGGACCAGCCAGGCGAAGGCGGTGATCCAGGCGAGGACGGGATTCCACGCGCGCAGGAAGTCGATCGGCAGGTCGGCGAAGCTGACCGCCCCGGCGCACACCACCGCCTGCAGCGCCAGCTTGAGGCGCGGCGGCAGCGGCCGGGCGTCATCGGCGAGGCCGACCACGACCAGCCAGGCCGCGCCCGCCAGCATCGGCCAGGGCAGCAGACCGCTGCCGTCAGGCAGCGGCAGCACCCAGGCAGCCAGGCTGAGCGTCACGGCGAGGGCCAGAGCCATCGCCGGGCCGCCGCCGTAGGGCACGGTGCGGGTATGCTGCTTGTGCGCTTCGCTGCCCGGCCGGTCGAGGAAGCCCAGCCTCACCGCGTAGCGCATCGCCAGGCGGCACAGCAGCACCGACCCGAACAGGGCGGCCAGGGCGGGCAGCAGCCAGGCGAGGGTCAGCGACACGCTGGCTCAGCCTGGAACCGTCAATCGGTTCGGCGTTCGGCGTTCGGCGTTCGGCGTTCCGCAGGGACATCCGCAACCCAGCACACCTAACTCCGGATGCACTGATCCCGCAACCACGAACGACGAACGACGAACGACGAACGAGGGCATATCCGCTCAGTGACCAGCCAGGGCCTTGGCGAAATTCTTCGGATCGACCCGGCCGAAGCCGCCGGCGGCATCGACCACCGTGCCCTTCAGCGCGGCAGCGGCCGGGATGCCGCACAGGGTCGCGACGTCGGCGGTGTCCTGGGTCTCGAACACCTTCAGGCCCTGGGCCTTGGCCCCGGCCACGCCGGCGTCGAGCTGGCTCATCAGCGCCGAACGCGTCCACGCGATCGACACGCCGGTGTAGCAGCCGTTCTTGCGGTCGCCGACCTCGTTCTGGCCCTGCACCACGATCGGCAGCAGCGCCTGCTTGGTCGCCGGATAGAGACCCGAGCCCTGCAGGCGGCCGTCGTTGGGCGACAGCGGCACGACCACGAACCACGCCTTGTCGCGCGGCGCACGGCGGGCGTGCTGGGTGCACAGGTGGAACACGCCGAACACGTTCACCGCGAAGACCTTGGCGTAGTCCTCGGCCTTGATGCCGACGAACAGGCAGGGGTGATTGATGGCGGCGAAGGGGAAGATGTGCGTCGCCGCCAGGCTCTGGCCCTTGAGGTGGTCGAGCAGGGCGTCGAGCTGGGCGAAGTCGCCCTGGTTGACCTGGGCGGGCAGCACGCGGCCGGCGCCGGCCTCGCGCGCCAGCGCCTCGGCGGCGGCGGTGATCTTGGCCAGGTCGCGCGAGCCGGTGATGACCACGCTGGCGCCGCCCTGCATCAGGTTGCGGGCGATGGCGTAGCCGATCGAGTGCGGGTCGGAGGCGCCGGTGACGATGGCGACCGCGCCGGCGAAGGACACGCCGGCCTTGGCCGCGGCGAGCAGGGCGGGGAAGCGCGGGTCATCGACCAGGCTGGGGTCGATGCGCGGCGTCCACGTGCCGGGCTTGCTGTCGCCTATCCAGGTGCCGAACGCTGCGCTCATGGGGTCTTCTCCGGGGCTGGTGTAAGCTGCGCATCGTGTGGGCTGAGCAGGGTTGCTCAAGCCTCCGCAGCGGCAGGATCCGGTCCATGCCGCACCCCTGCCGTCTCGCCCTGCTGACCGCCGCGGCCCTGCTGGGCGCCGCCGACGACGATGCCCCGCCGCGCGGCATGGATGTCGTGCCGCTGGTCAAGAGGGCGGTGGAACTGGTCACCCCGAGCGAACCCCCGGTCGCCGGCCGGCCGTGGTCGGACGATCTCGCTGCCCTCACCGACCCGGATCCGTCGGTCAACGGCCCGGCGGTCGGCCGGCTGGCCAAGCGCGGCAGCGCCGTGCTGGCCGACCTCGCGCTGATCGCCAACGACCGCGACTGGCAGGTGCGCCTGCGCGTCGCGCGGGTCGGGGCCGGCATCGGCGGCGAGGCCGCCGCCCCCCTCGTCCTGCGCCTGGCGCGCGACGACGACCTGCGCGTGCGGCGCCTGGCGATCATCGCGCTGCCGCGGCGAGCCGGTGCTGGCCCGGCTGCTTGAACTGCTCGCCTCGCTCGACGGCGACGAGCGCCAGACCGCCGCCCCATCGCTGGCCGCCTTCGGCGACACGCGGGCGATCCGTCCGCTGTGCCGCCTGCGCGCCGACCCGGATGCGCCCGCCCGCCAGGCGCAGGCCGCCGCGCTGCGCGAACTGGTGCGCCGCAGCGAGGCCGTGCCGGTGGTCGTGCCGCTGCTGCGCGACCTGCGCGGCGAGGAGCGCCGCGCGCTGCTTGAAGCCCTCGACGGCAGCCTCGACATCCGGCTCTGCCCGGCCTACACCGAGCTGATCGCCGAGCGCGAGGCGTTGACCGTGCTGCTGGCGGTGCGCGGCCTGGCCCACGCCGGCGACGCACGGGCCGTCGCCGCCCTGGCCACCCTGGCCGCCTCCGACCGGCTGCCCGAGCTGCGCGAGGCGGCCGCCGCCACGCTGCGCCTCCTCACCCCCTACCGCGCCGCGCCTGGCCAGGCCTGGACGCTGTGGTGGCAGGACAACGCCCCGGCCTGGTCGCGCCTGGCCAGCCGCGATGCGCTGATCGCCGAACTGTACGACCCGGTCGCCGCCCTGCCCACCGGCCTGGCAGCGTGGCAGCCTGAAGAACTCGGCGTGCTGATCGATCTGGCGCTGCCCACCCGCGCTGTGCCCGGCTGGGTGCCGGCGCGGGCCCTCGCCTGCCTGCGCACCCAGGACGCGGCGGCGTGGAGCGAGGCGATCGCCAAGGCGATCGTGATCCAGGACGACCACGAGCGCCGCCTCGAACTGCTGGTGCTGCTCGATGCGGTGGGCGGAGCACAGGCCAGGGGCCAGTTCGAACGCCTGCTGGCTGAACTCGACGCGCGCGAGGAGGCGGCCCTCGAGCGCTGGCGCACCGCCAAGCTGGCACCGCCCGATCTGCGCGCCGAACGCGCCCTGATCCGCCAGGTCCTCGACCGCACCCGCTGAGTTCTGGTCGCCTTGCCGAGCCGTTCCCGGCTGGCATCGTGGGGGAATGTCGCTGCGTCCCTGGAGCACTCTCCGTCTCGTCGTGATCCTCGCCGGGCTTGCCGGGCTCGCCGCCGGTGAGCCCGAGGAGGTGGTGCTGGCGCTCAAGTGGAAACACCAGTTCCAGTTCGCCGGCTACTACGCGGCGATCGAACAGGGCTACTATGCCAGCGAGGGGTTGAAGGTCGTCCTCACCACACCCTCGGCAGGGGTCTATCCCGTCCAGGCGGTGCTGTCCGGAGCCGCCCAGTACGGCATCGGCTCATCCGATCTGGTGCGCGAGCGGGCCGCCGGACGCCCGGTGGTGGCCGTGGCGCCGATCTTCCAGCACTCGCCGCTCATCCTGATGGCCCGCCACGACGGGCGTCGGCACTACCTCGCCGATTTCCTCGATGCGACGATCATGTCCTCGCCCGACGACCGGGCCGAGATCCAGGCGATGTTCGCCCGCGAGCACCTGCCGACCGACCGGCTGCGCTTCATCGACCACAGCTGGTCGGTCGAGCCATTGATCCGCGGCGAAGTCGATGCGACGGTCGATTATCTCACCAATGAGCCGTGGCTGCTACGGCAGCGTGGCATCGAGCCGCTGATCCTGCGGCCGTTGGACTACGGCATCGACTTCTATGGCGACACCCTGTTCACCAGCCGCGAGGAGGCCGAACGCCGCCCCGAACGCGTCGCTGCGATGCGCCGGGCGACGATCCGCGGCTGGGAGCATGCGCTGAACAACCGCGAGGCGCAGATCGAACGCATCCTGGCCATGCCCGGGGTAAGCGAGCAGGGCAAGACGCGCGAGCATCTGCGCTACGAGGCCGAGCGCATCGCCGAGCTGGTCCAGGCGACGCTGGTGCCGGTGGGGCAGGTCAACCCGGCGCGCTGGCAACGCATGGCGGACATCTACGCCGAGCGCGGCGTCATCCCCGCCGGCACCCAGCTTGACGGCTTCGTCTGGTCCCCGCCGCAACCCGGCGTCCTGCCGCGCTGGCTGCCATGGGTCGGCGGCGCCCTCGGCCTGGCCCTGCTCGGCGCTGGCGGCTATCTGCTGTGGGTGCGCGCCGAGCGCTGGCGCTACCGCATCGCCCTGGGCCGCGCCGATGCCGATCTGCGACGGCGTGAGCGCGAGTGGCGGCTGGTCGTCGATCATGTCGATCTGATCTTCTTCCACCTCGGCGCGGACGGCTGCTTCCTCATGTCCGAGGGACGCGGGCTGGCCGCCCTCGGCCTGCGTCCAGGCGAGGTGGTCGGGCTTGACGCCCGGGCCTACTACCAGGGCCTCCCGCAGATCGTCGCCGACCTGGACCGCGCCTTCCGGGGCGAATCGGTGACCGGCGAGACGCGGGTCGGCGAGGAGGTGTTCGAGACCATGTTCGTGCCGGTGCTGCGCGACGGCGCCGTCGAAGGGGTTATCGGGGTGGCGCATCGGGTGACGCAGCGGGTGCGCGCAGAGGCCGACCTGCGCGAGCGCGAGGATCAGCTGCGCGTGACCCTGCGCTCGATCGGCGATGCGGTGATCGCAACCGATACCGCCGGCCTGGTCACCGACCTCAATCCGGTCGCCGAGCTGCTCACCGGCTGGAGCCAGCGCGACGCGCGCGGCCGGCCGCTCGACGAGGTCTTCCGTATCGTCAACGCCCAGACCCGCGCCACGGTCGAAAGCCCGGTGCGCCAGGTCCTTGCCACCGGGCGCATCGTCGGACTCGCCAACCACACCGTGCTGATCGCGCGCGACGGCCGCGAACGGCACATCGCCGACTCGGGCGCCCCGATCTGCGGCGACGACGGCCGCCTGCGCGGCGTCGTGCTGGTCTTCCGCGACGTCACCGAGGAGACGCAGGCGCGCGAACGGGCGCAGCGCGACGAGCGCCTGCGCGGCCTCGGCCAGCTGGCCGGCGGCATCGCCCATGACTTCAACAACATCCTCACCGCGATCATCGGTGGGGCCGGACTGCTGGAGACGCACCTGCCCGCCGCGGACGACAAGGGACGGCGTCATGTCCAGATGATCGCCACGGCTGCCGCCCGCGCTGCCAGCATCACCCGACAGATGCTCGCCTATGCCAGACGCCAGCCGATGGTGGCGAGCGAACTGGACATGCACCAGCTCGTGCACGAGACGCTGGCGTTGCTGCGGCTGTCGCTCGATCCGCGCATCACGGTCGAACTCGACCTGGCCGCCGCCGATGCCCGCCTCGCCGGCGATCCGGCCCAATTGCAGACGGCGCTGATGAACCTGTGCATCAACGCCTCGCATGCCATGCCCGAGGGCGGCCGGCTGCGCATCTCGACCCGCCTGATCGACGGGCCGGCCAGGCTGGAACTGGCGGTCGAGGATAGCGGCGTAGGCATACCGCCCGAGCAGCTGCCGTGCATCTTCGAACCGTTCTTCACTACCAAGGCGCCGGGCAAGGGCAGCGGTCTGGGCCTGCCCTCGGCCCTCGGCACGGTGCAGCAGCACGGCGGCACCATCGAGGTCGCAAGCCAGGTCGGCGTCGGCACGACCATGCGGATCATCCTCCCGGTCAGCGCCGCGTCGGCTTCCGCTGAGCCGGCTCCGGCCGCGCCCACCTCCGGCCAGGGACGCATCCTTCTCGCCGAGGACGATCCGATGGTGCAGAGCACGACCTGCGACCTGCTGGCCGTGCTCGGGTATCAGGTCACGGCGGTCGCGGATGGCGCGCAGGCGGTGGCCAGGCTGCGCGCTGAACCCGGGGGCTTCGATGCCGCGATCATCGACATGCGCATGCCGGTGATGGGCGGCAGGGAATGCTTCCACGCCCTGCGCTCCATCCGCCCCGACCTGCCCGTGATCCTCGCCTCCGGCTATCATGAAGGGCAGGCCGACGATCTGCTGGCCGCTGGGCTGACCGGCACCCTGGCCAAGCCCTATGATCGGGCCTCACTCAGCCAGGCCCTGACGGCCGCGCTGGCCGGCACGCCGGATCGGCGCCCTACGCCGTGAGGCACTAGAAGAGGCTGGAGGCTGGAGGCTGGAGGCTGGAGGCATTGCACGGCAGGGAGTTGCAAACGTCGCGAGTTTCATCCAACTGATGACAGCTATGCGTTGTAACCCCTTCCCCCTTCGGTCCTCCAGCTTCCAGCTTCCAGCCTCCAGCTTCCAGCCTCCAGCCTCCAGCCCATAGCCGGCCGCGGCCTCAACCTACCAGAGCCTCGATCCCGCGCAGGGGAATGCGGTCCGTGGCGACGGTCCACCGCTCGCCGGCCAGCATGCCCAGGACGCGATCGACCGCGCGATCGGCCATGGCGGCAAAGTCCTGGCGGGCGACCCGCGCGACGGCGGCCGGCAGGACCGACGCCTGCCAGCGATCGAACAGGACGGCCACCCGGCGCTCGGGCGGCACGCCGGCGATCCACGGACTGGCGGCGATCTCGGCGTCCGATTCCCCCAGCAGACCCACCGTGCCTTCAGCGACGAACGCCGCGGTCACCGCTGCGGCGCGGAGCCAGGGGCGGCCGCGAGCGGCCAGAACGGATTCCGCCGTCTCCTGACGCAACCGGGCCACCGCGTTGCCATCCTTCAGGAAGGTCACCCAGCGTGCCACCCCGGCGGCTTCGCCGGCAGCGATCAGGGCGCGCACCGCCGCGGCATTGTCGGTGGTCACGGTCGGGGCTGGGAAGCCAGCAGGATGGCGGTCGAGGAACACCAACGGGAACTGGCGGCGCACCAGGGATTCGACCTGGGGATGGGTGCCGCTGAAGCCGGGGATGAGGATGGCGCCATCGGCCACGCCGCGTTCGAGATGGCTGAGCAGGCGCTGCTCGATCGCTGGATCGCCGCGATGCACCGCCATCAGGCCATCGTAGCCGGCGGCGGCCAGGCGCTCGACGCCGCGCAGTACCGGTTCGCATTCGATCGGATTGTCGAGGCCGCCGGCGAGGAACCACACCGTGCGCGTCGCCCCGGCGCGCAGCCGACGGGCAGCCTCGTTCGGCCGGTAGGAGAGCGCGGCAGCCCGCGCCGCGATCCGCTCGCGGGTCGCGGCGGCGACCCGGGGATCACCGGATAGCGCACGGGAGACGGTCGAGACATCGACGCCCGCCGCACGCGCCACGTCCTTCAGCGTGGTCACGATCCCGCCCCCCTGCGCAGCGGGCGCTCTACGCGGACCGACGCACCCGATGACGGCTCAGACATGGGGATACAGCCCCTCGGCCACCGCCGACAGACGCTCGGCGTCCACCACCATGATCTCGTCGCGCTCGGCACTGATGCAACCGTCCTGGTCGAGGCGGCGCAGGGTGCGCGACAACGTTTCGGGGGTGAGGTTCAACTGGCTGGCAAGGTGCTTGCGCATCGACGGCAGGGTGACGCGGCCACCGGCCCCGGCGTGCTGGATGAGATGCCGCGCCAGACGACCGGCGGCATCGCGCAGGGTCAGGTCTTCAAGCAGATCGACGACATGGTGCAGCCAGCCGGCCAGGCTGGCGAGGAGGTCGATGCAGCCCTGATGGTCGCTCTTCAGAAAGGCCTGGAAATCGGCGGCAGGAATCAGCGCGACGCTGGAATCCTCGACCGCCTGCGCGAAGGCCGGGCAGGGGAAACCGCCGATCACCGCCGCCTCGGCGAAGGTGGCACCGGCACCGGCGAGGTGCAGCACCTGCTCCTTGCCTGACGGGGCGAGCTTGAACACGCGCACCAGGCCGCGTCCGACGATGAAGATGCCCGGGCATTCGTCGCCCTGGCGGAACAGGGTAGTGCCGGCAGCCACCTCGTGCAGCCGGGCGGTGGCGGCCAGGCGCGCGCGCGCCGCCGGCTGCAGACGGGCGAAGAGGCGGCAGCGTTCGACGATGGGGGCGGCACTCATGGGCCAGCATGCTCCGACGACTTGATCCGGATCAAGGAAACCCCCGCCACCGGTCTGCTAGAAGGTTCCCACAACCCACAGGGAACCACGATCCATGAGCGTCTGCAACCAATGCGAACAGGCCTACACGTGCACCGGCTGCGAGATCAGCGGCCCGGCGACCGGCATCTGCGGCAAGAACGAGGACATCCAGAGCTTGCAGGAGATCCTGCTCTACGGTCTCAAGGGCATGAGCGCCTACGCCTGCCACGCCCGCCGCCTCGGAGCAGTGGACCACGAGGTCGATGCGTTCGTGCAGGAGGCGCTGTTCTCGACCATGACCAATGTGAACTTCGACCTCGGCGCGACGCTCGGCTTCGTGCTGAAGTGCGGCGAGATGAACCTGCGCGTGATGCAGATGCTCGACGAGGCGCACGGCCGCGTGCTTGGCAAGCCCTCGGTCGCCCAGGTCAAGGAAGGCACCCAGGCCGGCCCCGGCATCCTCATCACCGGTCACGACATGGTTGATCTGGTGAAGCTGCTGAAAGCCTGCGAAGGCACGCCGGTCAAGGTGTACACCCACGGCGAGATGCTGCCGGCGCACATGTACCCCAACCTGCGCAACCATCCCAACCTCGCCGGGCATTACGGTGACGCCTGGCAGAAGCAGCGCAGCGAGTTCGAGGCCTTCGGCGGCGCCATCCTCGCCTCGACCAACTGCGTGGTCATCCCCAAGGAGAGCTACCGCGAGCGCATCTTCACCACCCGCGAGGTCGCCCTGCCCGGTGCGGTGCGCATCACCGACGAGAACTACGCCCCGGTGGTCGCCAAGGCCATCGCCCTCGGCGCGCTGAAGGAGCATCTGGTCAAGACCACCACGGTGGGCTTCCACCACTCGGTCATCCTCGACCACGCCGGCGCCATCGTCGACGCGGTCAAGAAGGGCCAGATCAGCCGCTTCTTCGTGGTCGGCGGCTGCGACGGCGCCGAACCGGGCCGCAACTACTTCAGCGAGTTCGCGCAGGCCGCCCCGGCCGACTCGTTCATCCTCACCCTCGGCTGCGGCAAGTACCGCATCCGCAGTCACGACTACGGCACCCATCTTGGCCTGCCCCGGCTCATGGACATGGGCCAGTGCAACGACGCCTACGGTGCGATCGTGGTCGCGGTCAAGCTGGCCGAGGCTTTCAAGTGCGGCGTCAACGACCTGCCGCTGACCCTGTGCATCTCGTGGTTCGAGCAGAAGGCCGTCGCCGTGCTGCTGACCCTGCTGCACCTGGGCGTCAGGAACATCGCCCTCGGCCCCAACCCGCCCGCCTTCGTCAGCCCGAACGTGTTCAAGCTGCTGCAGGAGACCTACGGCCTCAAGCTGACCAGCGGCGACGCGAAGAAGGACATGGCGCTGGCGCTGGGACGAGTCGCATAGCTTTGAGCTTACAGCTTCGAGCTTGGAGCCCGCAGGACACAGCCACTATGGGAGCATCCTATGATCCGTGACCTGATCGTCATCGACGAAGCCAAATGCGACGGTTGCGGCCAATGCGTCACCGCCTGCGCGGAAGGCGCGCTGGCGGTGGTCGACGGCAAGGCGCGGCTGGTCTCCGAGGTCTATTGCGATGGCCTGGGGGCATGTCTCGGACATTGCCCCCAGGGCGCCATCACGGTGGTGAAGCGCGAGGCCCCCGACTTCGACCAGGCGGCTGTCGATGTCCATCTCGCCAAACAGAAAAAGCCCGCGATCAGCCTGCACAGCCAGGGCCATGCCTGCCCCAGCACGCAGATGCGTACCCTGGGACCGCGCGCCGCCGGCGCGCCTGCGAAGGCCGCCCCATCCCAGCTCGGCCACTGGCCGATCCAGCTTGCGCTCATCAACCCCGCCGCCCCCTTCCTGGCCGGGGCCGATCTGCTGCTGACGGCGCACTGCGTGCCGGTCGCCCTGCCCGATTTCCACGCCCGCTGGGTCGGCGGACGCGGCGTGCTGCTCGCCTGCCCCAAGCTCGACGATCTGGCGCGGCACACCGCCAAGCTGACCGCGATCCTGGCTCAGGGCCGTCCCGCCTCGCTGACCATCATGCGCATGGAGGTGCCGTGCTGCGGCGGGCTGGCCTTCGCCGCCAAGCAGGCGGTCGAGGCATCGGGATGGACGGGGCGGATCGACGTCGTGACCGTGCCCGTGGCGGGCTGACCCGCAGCGGGGCAGGAGCCCAATGGCGTAAAGGTAAGCCTCTGTTCCGAGATGCGTGGGTATCTCTGTATCGCTCCGATGACGCTCTCTTGACTACGGATCAGTTCTTCGCTGTCGCCTTCGCGGCGTAGGCCGCTGGGGTCATGTCG
>JFJP01038071.1_pt1 | contig 19887 bp, 13 predicted proteins | sample 431651 | NCBI WGS metagenome assembly JFJP01 (sample SAMN02602958, study PRJNA72255) | Microbial mat metagenome, whole genome shotgun sequencing project. | biome: fresh water; feature: sink hole; material: water; isolation source: purple microbial (photo- and chemosynthetic) mats found in...
AAAATTGAAAATGCAAGAAACAAAAAAGTACCTACTTATGAAGACTTGCATCCTAATAATAAATTTATTGAAAACAAGTTGATTGACTTCATTAGAAACAATGAAGATTTGAACAGATATATCGCTGAAAGAAAAATTGGATGGTCCAATAATCCAGAAATGATAAAAAAACTTTTAATTAAGTTAAATCAAAGCGAATTTTTCGTCGATTACATGAAGTCTCCAGAAAGAAGCATAGAGGAAGATTTAAACTTGCTGGTAAATTTTTATGAAACATGTATTTACAATAATGAAGATATTGAATTGTCTTTAGAAGATGAAAGTATATATTGGAATGACGATTTATTTGTAACACTAAATTTAGCAATAAAAACATCGCAAAACTTAGCAGAAAAACAAAGTTACAGCAGAAAACTTTTAAGAATGTACAGGGATGATGAAGATGCAGAATATGCAGTTCAATTATTGAGAAAAACCGTCATGAATCTAAAAATATATGGTGAATTAATTGAAGCTCATACCAATAATTGGGATATAGAACGTATAGCATTTATGGACATCCTCATCATGCAAATGGCCATTTCGGAATGCATCGAATTTCCTTCGATCCCCACAAAAGTAAGTATGAACGAATACATCGAGATTTCTAAATATTATAGTACTGATAAAAGCAGTACATTTATTAATGGAATTTTAGATAAAATTATCCATATATTAAAAAAAGAAGGCAAGATAATAAAAATAGGCAGAGGCCTCATAGGCGAATAGTAAAGACAGAGCATGCCCTGTCTCAACATAGTAAAAAGACAGTATATACCCTGTCTCAACAATTAAATTATATAAAATATGAAAACATTAATTTTATTAACAGCAGGTGGCAGCGGCCAACAAGCAAATCCTTATTCATCAATGATTATGCTAGTACTGATAATCGTTGTATTTTATTTTTTCATGATCCGTCCGCAGGTTAAAAGACAGAAAGAATTGAAAAAATACCGAGAATCTTTGAAAAAAGGTGATAAAATAATTACCACTGGCGGTATTTATGGTAAGGTTGCTGAAATAAATGAAAATACCATTACCATTGAAGTAGAAGAAAAAATGCATTTGAAAATCGACAAAAATGCGGTTTTGAGAGATCCAAGTGATTTAGAACAAACGAAATAAATTGATTACAATTTTAAAGAATATAAAAAAAATCATTTTCCGGCGTGGATGGAATCGTCGGGCAATGTTTTTTTTTATATTTCTTTTTATATCTGGAATATTTTGGGTTTTAAGTTCACTAGACAAGAGTTATACAACTATAATTAGTTATCCTGTAGAGTACATGAATTTTCCACCAAATAAAGTTTTGGTTGAAGATGTTCCCAATAAAATAAAATTAGGTGTTAGCGGACAAGGTTATAATATTCTGAAACTGCTGATTAGTGCAAATAACAATCCCGTGATTTTCAATGTTAATTCCTTCAGTTTAAACAGACTGGGCAGCGATGAAACAACAAGATTTTTTATCCTTACACAAATGGCTAAGGATAAAATAAAAAGACAAATCAGTGAAAATATTGTAATAAATGATCTGCAGCCTGATACCATTTATTTTACTTTTTCAGAACGCTCTATAAAAAAAATCCCAGTAAAGCCAAACTGTTTACTAAGTATTGAAAAGCAATATGTATTAAGAGATAAAATAAAAACCAATCCCGACAGTATTTTGGTTGAAGGAGCCCGCATTTTTTTAGACACAATGCAATATATTTATACTGAAATAGTAGAAACTGAAAATCTTTCTAAAGGATTTCAAAAAAATGTGGCTTTAATAAAAATTCCCCACATTAAATTTGATAAAGAAATGGTTACATTAAATATTGATGTTGAAAAATATACTGAGATTGAGTATACAATACCTATTCAAACAATTAATGTACCCGACTCGGTAAATTTATTAACAATACCTTCCGATGTTATTGTTTCATTCAAAGTAGGAATTAGTAAATTCGAAAGCACCAATTTAAAACAATTTAAAGCTACGGTCAATTACAATGAAATTGGACATAGCATAAATGAAAAATTGAAAGTAAGTATAAAAAACTATCCTGAATTTTTAGAAATAGTTAGCTTTAATCCCAGAAGCGTTAATTATCTGATTAAAAAATACAAGAAAGAAATAATTAATTAAAAAATAAATTATTTAATAGAAATGCAAAAAGTAGGCATCACCGGAGGAATAGGAAGCGGCAAATCATGGGTTTGCAACTTCTTTAAAATTCTTGGAGTACCTGTATTTTATGCAGACATTCAATCTAGAATGCTATTATACGATAAATCTATAAAAATACAATTGAAAGAAGTTGCCGGTGGTGAAATTTTTATAGGTGATGAAATTGATAAAAAAGTATTTGCCAACGTAATATTCAATAATAAAGAAATACTAATAAAAACCAACCGAATATTACACGAAGGAGTGAAGCAAAAATTCATTCAGTGGTCAAAATGGCAAAGAAGAAGTCCTTACGGAATAATAGAAGCCGCAGTATTATTTGAAAGTGAAAGTAATTTTGAACTAGATAAAATAATTACTGTTTTTGCACCTGAGGAATTAAGAATTGAACGAGTTATACAAAGAGAACAAACCGATAGAGAATCAATAATAATGCGGATGCAACATCAATTGCCAGAAGATGAAAAAATAAAAAAATCTGATTTCGTAATTTACAATGATGAGAGAAATTTATTGATTCCGCAGATTTTAAATATACATAAATCTTTAGTTCAGCAAAGCACTATTTAGGATCAATTATAACGTATCAAAAATGACAAAATTCGGAAAATGGATTGGAGGAGGATTGGGATTTACTTTTGGTGGCCCAATAGGAGCATTGATAGGCTTTACCTTAGGGGCTATAATTGATAACACAGAGATTATTACCAATAAGGGAAGTGCAAATAGAACCACGCGCGGCGACTTTTTGGTAAGTTTAACAGTTCTGATTGCAGCGGTTTTAAAAGCTGATGGAAAAGTACTAAAGTCTGAATTAAGTTATGTTAAAAATTTTTTAAACTCAAATTTTGGACGAGAAGAAACACTGGAAGCACTGCAAATGCTAAAAGAAGTGCTTTCAAAAGAAATACCTTTGCCCGAAGTTTGTAATCAAATAGCTACTCATGTTAATTACTCATCAAGATTACAAATACTACACTTTTTATTTGGAGTAGCTAATTCAGATGGAGAATTAAATGAAAATGAACTTAGAATTATTGCTCAAATAGCCAATAGCATTCATATAAAAGACAGTGATTATATATCATTAAAATCAATGTTTGTAATTGATAATAATTGGGCTTACGATATACTAGAAGTTGGTAAAGATGCTAATGATGAAGATGTTAAGAAAGCTTATCGTAAAATGGCAATGAAATACCACCCTGATAAGGTTAGCTATCTTGGTGAAGACATAAAAAAAGCTGCTCATGAAAAGTTTCAAAAATTAAACGAAGCATACGAAAAAATAAAAAAAGAGCGCAATTTGAATTAATTTTTGTTTATTTGCAAAAAAAAATAGAAGATGGATTTGAAAGAAATAATATCAGTATCAGGACAGGGTGGATTGTTTAAATATATTTCCCAAGCAAGGAACGGTGTTATAGCCGAAAATATAGAAGATAAAAAAAGATGTGCGATATCCGCATCTGCGAAAGTTAGTGCTTTAGGTGAAATAGCTATTTACACTGATGATGAGGAAGTCTCATTACGGAAGGTTTTTAGATCGATTTATGAAAAAACAAATGGGGGAAATGCCCCTGACGGAAAATCTGATGCCTCGGTATTAAAAAAGTTTTTTGAATCTATTTTACCAACCTACGACCGAGACAGAGTGTATGCTTCTGATATCAAAAAAGTATTCAATTGGTATAATATTTTAATGAAAAATAACTTATCTGAACTCTTTTTAAAAGAGGAAGAAGAAGAACCCATTGAAGGCGAAGAAAAACCAATTGAAGTTAAAGAATAGAAATTATTGATCTTGAAAAATATAAAAGCATAAGTAATTATTGACTTATGCTTTTGTATTTTGCTATAGCGGTATTCAAAAACTCAATAAAGGAATCAACATCTTTTGTATATGCCATAGGTTCTTCTATTAAATCCTTTGCATTTTCATCCCATATAACATAGTAAGGCTGTGCATTTTTCTTATATCTTGATATCTGGTAATCAGCATTAATCTTTCCAATAGTCTTTTTAACCCTGCCATCAAAATTTGAAGTTATCCATTCCTTTTCAGGTAATTCAGTTTTATCATCAACATAAAGAGCCAATATAACAAATTCCTCCCTTAATAATTTCAAGACCCTAGGATCGGACCATACATTTTCTTCCATTTTGCGACAATTAACACAACCATGTCCTGTAAAGTCAACAAATACAGGTTTTTTTAATTGTTTTGAACATTCTAATGCTTGAGACAAATCAAAATACCCTTTTAAACCATGCGGTAAATGTAAAAAGGAAGCATATTTTGGTTTCTCACAGAAAATTCCTTCATCAGATCCTGACTGAGTATGTAACATCTGTGACTCTGCACTTTCTCTAACAATTGAATGAATATTAAAATCTTGGGTTTCCATAGGAGGTAAATACCCAGCAAGAGCTTTCAGCGGCGCTCCCCACATACCTGGCACCAGGTAAACTACAAAAGTAAAAGTAATAATAGCAAATACCAAGCGCGGAACACTAAGATACTTCACATCGCTATCGTGTGAAAACTTAATTTTTCCTAATAGATATAAACCCATTAAAGTGAAAATAACAATCCAAAATGCTACATAAACTTCTCTATCTAATATTCTCCAATGATAAGCAAGATCGGATGTACTTAGGAACTTTAAGGCCAGAGCCAATTCAACAAAACCAAGTACTACTTTTACTGAATTAAGCCAACCGCCAGACTTAGGCATGCTTTGTAACCATTTTGGAAATAGTGCAAAAAGAGTAAAAGGAATGGCAATACCTAAAGAAAATCCAAGCATCCCTATTGTAGGTTCACTATACATTACCAACAAATCACCAAAACTATAATTTACACCCGGCTCAACGCCCAGTGAAGTAAGTGATTGTACAATTATACTTCCAACAATAGGGCCAGTACAACTAAAAGAAACAAGCACCAACGTGAATGCCATAAAAAATGAACCTGCAAAACCACCCTTATCAGCTTTTTGATCAGAATAATTAACCAACCATGAAGGCAGCACAATCTCAAACATACCAAAAAATGAAGCTGCAAAAAACAAGAAAATTATTGTAAATAATACATTTGGCAACCAATGAGTAGCAAGTGTATTAGCAAAATCAGCCTCTATAACATTGGCTCCTAATACAGTTGTTATTATGGTAAGCAATAGAATGGGCAAAGTGTAAATTACAACAATGGAAATACCAAAAATCAATGCACTTGCTTTCGCTTTCACCTTACTCTCCTTACCCATAAAAAAACTAACGGTCATAGGAATAATAGGGAAAACACATGGCGTAAGCAATGTAATAAGTCCAGCACCAAAAGCAATAAAAAAGAATAACCAAAGGGAGTCTTTCTTTTCATTTACCGGATTAGTAGTTTCGGTTTTTAACAACTTATCTTCACTGGATTTTACAGAATCGGCGAATAACGGAACCGAAGATAGACTATCTCTTGAAACTACAACACTTGTATCTATTTTCGCTGTTGATGCGGTATCGTTTTTATTGCTTGTCACAGAGTTAATAATTTTAAAAGAAAAATCAACATCTGTAGGAGCCAAACAGGTTTCATCGTTACAAACCATAAAGTTTACATAACCTTTAATTTCTGTATTTGAAGAATTAAGCAATTTAACTCTTTGTTTAAACTTGGCTTTTCCGTCGAAGGTACCAACATTAATACCAAAGGCTTTATCAAAAACTACATGGGCTTTGATAACTTCAACAATATTCCCAATCAAAGAAAAGGATTTGCTTTCATCGAAGGTAAAAGTTGTAGGAACGGGTCCTGCTCCATCTATAATATTTGAGTAAAGATGCCAGGGATTTTCAATTTGCGCATTGAAAAATAAATCATATGTGTCATCGCTTATCTTTTTTTGCTCAAACGACCATTTAACCGGTTGGAGTACTTGCGCATTAATATAAATACCTAAAAACAGGCAAAAAATGGTAAAAGCGAAACGTTTAAACATAGCAATTCAATTAAAATACAGCAACAAATATAACGGAAAGCAAACAATAAAATTGTTAAATTGTTTTAAAAGTAATTGATATTAAGGCAAAAAATAAACCGATCTAATTGCAGCATATCACTAAAATCGTATCCCCTTAATATCCTGAAATAATTTCAAGGCATAAACATCGGTCATTCCGGAAATATAATCTAATACCCCTCTTACCTGAGATGATAAATCATTGCTATGGGGTTTATATTGTACAGGAATCAATGCCATTACCTTTCTGGCATAGTGCGAAGTGGGTTCTAGTAGTGCACCCAAAAATTCATTTAATAACCCCCCTAAAACATTATACCCCGCAAGTTCTATTTCAATTACTGAACGATGATTATAAATTTTTTCAAATGATATTTCTTTACATTTTTTCATTGCATCAGAAGCCTTACCTTTAAAGCAAGAAACCAAAGAATTAGAAAAATTTCCATTCATTATTTTCTGGTAATTTTCAATAAATACAAGGATTGCCAAATCTGTCAGATAATTGATTAACGATGCTCTTAGAAATGAAATTCGTTCATTAACATCTGTTACCTGCTGATATATTTGATCTTTTTTCTGTATGAATATTTCATCTTCAAAAAATGATAAATAAATATCTTCTGTTTCGGCTGTACTCAAAATATTCAAACGATGTGCGTCTTCCACATCCATTACTTGATAGGCTATATCATCGGCTGCTTCAACTAAGTAAACCAAGGGATGCCTTGCATAAATTAAAGGAGCATCACTTTTTTTTATCAATCCCAATTCATTGGCAATAGAAGAAAACACTTCCTTTTCAGAACAAAAAAGTCCGTATTTGCCTTTAGTGAATGAATCTGAACCATAAGGATATTTTACAATAGAGGCCAGAACAGCGTAGGTCATAGCCATTCCACCTTCGCGCCTGCCATTAAACTGATGACTTAATAATCGAAAAGCGTTTGCGTTACCTTCAAAATGAATCAAGTCAGTCCAGCTCATTTCATCAACCTTCCCTTGAAAAGCAGAACCTGCGCCATGAGTAAAATAGCGAGATATGGCGGCCTCTCCGGAATGACCAAAAGGTGGATTTCCCAAATCGTGAGCAAGACATGCAGTAGCGACTAGATAATCAATTCCTAAAAAATACTCCTTGTCAATTCCTAATTCTAATTTAGGAAGCTGCATAAATAATTTATTCGCCAAAGATCGGCCAATGGAAGCAACCTCCAAACTATGAGTCAATCGATTGTGAACAAAAACGCTACCGGGTAAAGGAAAAACCTGGGTTTTATTTTGTAAACGACGGAAAGCGGATGAGAAAATGATGCGGTCGTAGTCGCGTTGAAACTCCGACCTTGTTTCAGCTATTCCATCAGGAATTTTTTCAGAACCTAATCTCCTTGCTGAAAGCAACTTTTCCCATTGCATCATTATTTAATAATATTTACAGTTCCTTTAGTTGTTCTTTCTTTGCCATCATAACCCAATACCCGCACAACATAAACATAAGTATCTATAGCTTGTTTTTTACCATTAAATGTTCCATCCCAGCCATCATATAGATTGGAAGCGGTATACACTTTATTTCCCCAACGGTTAAAAATACTAAACTCTATTAATTCTTTAATGCCCCACCCTTTTATGAATAGATAATCATTTACGCCATCTCCATTGGGTGTAAAAGCAGCAGGAACATGAACGCTATATTCTTTTATTATGTTTACTGTATAGGTGTTGCTCCAAGTAAAACAATTGTCCTTAATAGTAACAGTGTACATAATTGAATCTTCGGGTATAGCTGTAACAACAGGACAATTATAGCAATTAAGGAATTTTTCAGGGGACCAAGAATAAATAGAAGGATTATTGGAATAAGCATTAAATGTTAAAGATTCACCAATCACAATTTCTGCAACCAAAGGATTTAATTGCCTTGGGTATTGTTGTACAAAAATCGAAGCATCTTTTGTATTAGAACAATTAAAATCATCTGTAACTTTTAAAGAGTATACAACAGAACTGTCGGGTTTAGATAGAGGTGCTGAAATACTGGCATCATCAAGCCAGCGGTTAGGTGTCCATTGATAAGCAACTATCTTATGTCCAGAACTTGAAGAAAACTGCACTGTTTGATCCCTACAAATTGAATCCTCGAATGTTAATTGTAAATCGGGTAATGCTTTTATTTCAATCATCTTGTTCGTAGTATCTTTACAACCAATAGAATTGGAAATTAACTGAGTTATTTTATAGATACCCGATGAAGCAAATAGTTTTGGATCAGGTTGGAAAATATTTTGCAATTCTCCGTCTCCAAATAGATAACTAATATTGTCGGCGCCTTTAGCTTCATTTGTGATTTCAAGAGGTTCATTTATGCACAACAAAGTATCGGCAATAGAAAAACCAGAAATTACTTCATAAATATTAAGCGTTTCTCCTTTAACCGAAGGAGGATTGCATCCTTTATCATCTTCGATATACAAAGTGGGATTAATTGCACCAAAAATATTGTAATAATGAACAGGGCTAGTATCTTTAGAAGAAGTGCCATCACCAAAAAACCATTCAAATTTTGCCACATATTCTGATTCTGTAATGCTGAAATTTACGGGCTCTGCTTTACAAACATTTAAAGGTTCAATTTTAAATTTAGCTTGCGGACCTCTCACCAGCATTAATAGTTCAGAAGTATCTTTACAGCCGAAAGTTGACTGAGTAACTAAAGATGCAGTAAAAGAACCAGGGCGGGTGTATGTATAACTTGCTTTATCAAAATAAGAAAAAGTACTGTTACCATCACCAAAGAACCAACGACCTGATGCAATAGAATCAATAGCGCCAACATTCGTAAATATAATAGTTGCGGGATAACAATCCAACACCGTATCACTAACAGAAAATTTAGAATTGGTGCTTTGAATCCTTATAAAATTATTCTTTGTTATAGAATCTCTACACAAATCTTGAGTAACAACAAGTGATACGGGATAATTTCCACGTTGAGAATAAACATGTTGCATCGAAGAAGTTGAAGATATACCATCTCCAAAATACCACTTAAAAGAACTTACACTTGGATCATACAATGTAAAGTCTACTATTTCTCCCGCACAAAAATTCTGCTTAACTGAAGTAAAATCAGCAATGGGCTTAAGAATTTTGAATTGACTATTAATACTATTCGAACAAGCATAAGTATCAAAAACCGTTAAGGTTGGGAAGTAACTGACAGGGAAATTGCTATTGTAAGTATGCTTCACAATTTTATTGGTTGAATCCAAGTTTCCATCTTTAAAATCCCAAACAAATCGAACTATCGTTGTATCTGTGCTGGTATTACTAAACTGAACCTCCGTTGCGGGGGCACAGCCCGAAAGCTTATCTGTATTAAAAAGAACCTCTGGCTGATGCACCTGAATATTTTTTACCAATGAATCACTACAACCATTTAAACCAAATACCTCAAGTTTAATTTTATAGCTGCCTTTCTCCATAAAAGCAATGGTTAAACTATCATTAAATGACAATCTCGGATTTTGCTTATTATCAAAAGTCCATAAATAACCAGCTTTTAAACATTCATCTGAAACATCCTTACTTGCCGATGCATCGAGAATTACGGGTAAGCCTTTACAAACATTTTCTTTTACTGAAAAATTTGCTTTTACTTCTTTGATATGAACAATGCCTAATTTCTCTTTTGGGCAGGATGTAGTATCGTTACTAACGGAAACTTTAACGGTATAGGTACCTGGGGTAGCGTATTGATGAACTGCGGTATCTTTGGTTACTGAAGTTGTTCCATCTCCGTAATCCCAAAGATAATTAGATACCAATGTATCTCTTTTCTGAAATTTAACTCTGAAAGGATTGCCGCAATCAACAATAGGCTTAAAATCAATATAAGGACCTCTAACATAAATGAGGTCTTCCTTGGTAATATAACTAAAGCATCCATTATAATTCAAACGCATAGTAACATCAAAAAGGCCAGCAAAATTAGGATTCACAGCATATGTAAAAACATTTGTACCATCACAAGAACCTTCTAATCCAAGATTATCATTCTGGAACTGTATAGATTGAATTTTTCCCTGATCACTTCCAATATAAGAAAATGTTATGGAATCGCCTGTACAAACATTAGCCTTAGATGCGGTAAAATCTCCATTAAGTTTATCGCCAACTTTTATTTGCATACTCAACGAAGTATCTACACAACCCAATTTACTATATGCTAAAAGACGTGCGTTATAAATTCCCGGATTTACATATTCATGAATTAATTCGGCACTTACAGCCTTAGCTGAATCAGTTGCTCCATCACCAAAAATCCATTTAAATTTTTCAAATTTACCGTAATTGGTAAAATTTTCAAAATTTACCTTCAGCGGAGCACAACCAAATGACTTATCAGTACCAAAATCTGCAATAATAGGATTGTACATAACTGGCATGGTAAGCATGGCTTCACAAAAGTTTTTATTTGTGGCAACCAATGAAATTATATAATTCTTAACTGATTTTTCTGTATTGGTTGAAAAACTATCTGGCTTTTCATCACTCTTAATTATAAACTCAGGATTGGCAGCTGTTGAAATCTCAAACGGAAGCATGTCTCCCTCCCTAGTTAAGGCCCAAGCGTATAAAGTAGCTCCTTTCGCACTTATATTTTCAGGTTTAATATTTATAGGATACGAGCAAAACTCTAATTGAGGTATGTCGAAGGATACTGAAAATTTCTGTATGTAAAAGCTTTTGGTAAGCGTATCAGGACAGCTTGTTCCCACACCGGCAATCAAAGTAACTGTATATGTTCCTTGTATATCATATTTCAATTTCAGACCATTGATATTATCTGTAAAAAAAGTCCCTACGCCCGACAGAATCCACTTGTTTAAACTAGATCCTTTAGACTTGCTTTTAAACTCAATCAAACCTGCGCATACAGTATCTGCAGTATTATAAGGTCGTCCATTTATAGTAAAATCAGCAGTAGCACTATTAATAACAACATGGTTATTGGTAATTTTTTCGCCATAACAACCCCATTCATTTCTACCTATTAATTTGGTTTGGTATGATCCAGTATCGGTGTATGTATAATTATTAAAATTGCCTTTCACACTATCACCGGTTCCATAATAAAAAGTATAATCTAAAGGAAGTGCACTAACCGTTTGATTGGTAAACTTAACTGTAAGGGGCGGCTTACAAGCATAATTAACATCGGCAGTATAAAACATAAGTGCTTGCTTATATACTTCCATGTATGCTTCTTTAACAATATACGAAGAGCAATTATTGGTATCGGTAATATTCAGAAACACGTCAAACTTGCCATCGGCAGTATAATTCTTTTCTGGATTTTGTAAAGAAGATGAGGTGTTGTCTTTAAAATCCCAAAACCACTTTTTAATGGGCGCATCGCCAGGAATAGACAAGTCCTTAAATTTAGCATTTAAGGGTATACAAGCTTTATTATTTGCCGAAAAATCTGCGACAGGTAACTTAAAAACTCTAATAACAGACTGAAAAGTATCACGTTGGTTTCCTAAAACAGCAATCAAACTGAGGGTGTACTCACCCGATTCGGTGTATAAATCGGTAACAGTATCTTTATCATTGGGTATAAAGTTTCCTGTTTTCCCAAAATCCCAAAAGTACTTGGTGGAATCGGGAGCTACCGACTGATTAATAGCCTGCACTAAAAACGGGGCACATCCCGATGATGAAATCAATTTAAACTTAGCCTCTGGCTGAGCATGCAGTAGCGTTGCCATCAGCAGAAAAAGGCTGATAATGATATTTGCTTTATTCACATTGATCAATTTATTATGCAAGTATATTACAAAAAAATTAAAAAATAGTTTTTATTTTACAGTTTGAATGAATTACATTTGGAAGGTTTAAAAAAATAAATGGGGTTAAGGAAAAAAATAACAATTTTTATAGCGTTGACTTGTTTGCAAGCAGGGATTCTCGCTCAGGATATACATTATTCGCAGTTTTTCAATACCCCCATGTTAGTAAATCCAGCTTTAACTGGTCACTTTGGGGGCGACTGGCGCATAGCCAATAATTATCGCACCCAATGGCGTAGCATCAGCATACCTTATAATACCATTGATTTAGCATACGACCGACAACTTTTTTTATTCAACCAAAATTTTTCCGTGGGTGGATTATTGGTAAATGACCAGTCAGGCACATTAGGATTGAATATCAACAAGTTACTGATTTCAGCATCCTACCACACCTATTATAACAACCATAATATACATATTGGAATTCAACCTGGCTATGTATACAGGCTTATTGATAACGGAGGATTAAGCTTGCCCATGCAATGGGACAATAGTACGGGTACTTTCAATAATAATTTAGATGCAGGGGAAAGCATTGGAGAAAGGGCTTCGTATTTTACTTTAAATGCTGGTATACACTGGAATAAAAAACACGGCCGCTATATGTATTCTGCAGGATATGCCATAAACAACCTCAATAGACCTAAAGACAGTTTCTTAAATGGAGATAATACCGATAAAATACCCTTGAAGCAAATTTTAAACGCAGGTATTAGTTTTGAAACCGGAAATCTTGAATTTGCACCCAGCCTGATTATGATCAGAGCCAGAGCAGCATCAGAACAATTATACGGCTCATTGCTGCATTATAAGTTAAAAGAAAACAAATCTAAAATAAAAGGAGTAACAGGCGGTGCTTACTTTAGACACAGCATTCTCAACCAATTTGATGCCGCAATTATTTATACAGGAATAAGTGTTTACAAGATACATGCTGGTATTAGCTATGATGTTAATGTCTCAGCATTAAAAAATGTTAGTAATTTTAAAGGAGCTTTTGAATTTTCTATAGTATATACAGAATTGAGTACCATATTTAACAAATTTACAATCCCCTGTGACCGGTTTTAACACATATCGCACCATCGCTCTTCTATTAATGGCCATAACTTCCCATTTCATAATGGCACAGTTACCCATTGATACAAAAAAATTTTCGACACAACAGATAAAGAAATTTGGCGAAAGCTCGGTTCGTATTGGGGATATTTATTCAGCCATTGATTTTTATGTTTATTACACCAATAAAAAAGAAAAAGATTTTGAAGCATTATATAATCTAGGGCATTTATATCGGCAGGCCAGAGATTACAAGAATGCTTTAAGTTGTTATAAAAAGGTAGTTGAGAATGAAAATCAAAAATTTCCTGAAGCGGCATATTATTATGCATTAATGCTTATGCAAACAGGGAAATATGATATGGCAGCCATAGCATTTGAAAATTTTAGAAAATCATATAAAAATACCGAAGACAAATACTTTAAAAAAATGGCGGTATTGAATTATGAAGCATGCAAGAATGTAAAATGGTTGATGGAGCCTGAAGCAGATATTACTCTGACACCTATGGGCTCAAAGGTAAATCATGCTCATATTGATTTTTCACCTATTCCTTTTGATGAAAACACTATTGTGTACGGTGCATTAGAAACCGATAGTATTGAATATTTCACACAAGACGATACCCTGTTAAAAACGCCACGCAGGAAATTATTACAAGCAAAAAAGAAACAAAACATTTGGGAAAAACAAGGTGAGTTTGCCGGACCTTTCAACTCTGGTGATGCCCACAGCGGACACATAAGTTTTAGCAACGACAGAAAAAGAGCATATTACACTCAGTGTGCTAAAAATTGGCAAGGCAAAATGATTTGCAATTTGTACATGAGTAAGTTTGAAAATGGAAAATGGCAAGTGGCTACCCTCCTACCCTATAATGTTAATAATGCCAATTATACATCTACTATGCCTGCTGTTGGAAGCGATCCAAAAGAAGAAGGCGACATAATTTACTTTGTTTCAGATAGAGAAGGTACGAGAGGCAATATGGACATTTGGTATACAAAATATAATATCAGAAAAAACCGTTTTGATAATGCAAAAAATGCAGGCTCAAAACTCAACACAATAGCTGATGAATTATACCCTTGGTATGATTTTGAAAACCGCAGTCTTTATTTCAGTTCAGACGGTTATCAAGGATTTGGGGGCTTCGATATGTATCAAACTACTGGCGAATTGAAAAATTGGTCGCCCCCAAAAAATTTAGGCGTTCCCTTTAATACCCATTTCGATGATGTTGCATTCTCCATTGGAACAAAGAAAAGCGACGGATATATAGCTTCGAATAGGGATGGTTCGCTCAGTTTAAAAAATGAACATTGTTGCGATGATATTTTTTATTTTCAGTATAATGAGTTTATATATGTTGGTGTGCGGGGACAAGTAATTGACAAGGCAGAAAACACAATCCTATCCTATTTAAATCGCAAATTTAATTTAGGATTGGAATTAAAAACCGCAGCAACCCCTTTGGCAGGAGTTGGAGTCGATTTGTATTACATTGACATGCCATCACAAACTGAATATAAAATTAAAAATGAAGCAACCCAATCTGACGGCAGTTTCTTTTTCGATTTGGAAGTGAATAAAAACTATATGCTAAAAGTAAATGCTTATGACACTACTCATGTAATCAAATTTAATACCCAACAAGTTACTTTCTCAGACACTTTAGATTTACCTCCTCTAGGTGTAAATTATATTCCAGAACGCCCTTTGGCATTTAGTGTATATTTTGGATTTGGTGAGTATGAACTGAACCAACAGTCTATGCAGGTTTTAGATACTACATTGGTTGAAGTATTAAACACAATACCCGATATTGTAGTAGAAATCAGCACCCATACAGACAGTATAGGAAATGATAGTTCAAACATGGTGTTGTCTCAAAAAAGAGCAGAAAGTATTGTAAATTATATGATCCAACAAGGCATCAAACAAGATCGACTGATAGCAGTTGGATATGGAGCAACAATGCCAATAGCACCTAACAGTAATCCCGATGGCTCCGACAATGAAATAGGTAGAGAAATGAACCGTAGGGCAGAAATTAAAATTTTAGGTACTTTAAAGCAAATTAATGCCATCAATAAAAAAGAAAGCGATGAAGAAGATATTGAATAGAATTCTATTTTTTCTGTTGATACTATCGAGCAATTTGTTATTGCTTCATTCGCAGGAAGCAGATACAGTGTATTTTTCTTATTATCCTTCCAATGATTTGATGACTTTTGATAAAACCAATCCGGTAAAAAAAACAGAAGTTAAAGTAAGTAAAACATTTCAAATTACCATACACTTGCCAACTTCTAACAGTGTTCCGCAAAGCTTTTATGATGCGCTAAGCAATGCCAATAGTATTTTTGGTAACATTGGATTTAATTTCAAGGTATGTGACATAAAAAACATCATCAATCCTGAATTCAAAAAAATAGATAGTTATGAGGAAGCGGAAAAACTCAGGGTTCAGAATTATGATCCAGGTAGAATCAACATCTATTTATTAGATTCATTGGCGTTCAGCAAAAATCCGGATTTAAGCAATATGACTTGGGACGGCGGGATACCTTCAATTGAAAATCTAATAAGTTTATGGAATTTAAAGAAGTTTGTAGCGCTTGCCTATAGCCCCAAAAGTGATATTGAGCATGATGCCATCATGATGGACACCAATTTTTCAGGAAATTTATTAATTGAATTGTTGGGGATATTTTTCGGATTATATCGTACTGATAGCGATTTTAATGGCAAAGAACTAGTAGATGGAAGTAATTGTAATACTTCCGGAGATTTGATATGCGATACACCAGCAGCAGCTGATCTATTTGGAAAAATTGATATAAACTGCAACTATACTGGGAATGCAAAAGATTCAAAAGGTGCTTTCTATGTACCTCATACCAATAATTACATGTCGGGTGCTAATAAGAAATGTCGTTGCCATTTTACTGAAGGACAATATAACAGAATGCTTGTAATTAATAGAATATTCAAGCAACATTTAAAATAATCGAACCATTTCTGCCTCAAATTGTTTTCTTATAAATCAAGATCTAGATGAAAAAATTATTTATTTTGCTCATCCTTATTTCTTGTGCACCATCAAAAGATAAAAGCACTATGGAAACAAAAAAAGACGAATCGTTTTGGAAGGAAAAACTAAGTCCGGCTCAATATCATGTTTTGCGCGAAAAAGGAACTGAACGTCCCTTTACTGGCTTGTTTTTTAATCATTTTGAAAAAGGTGATTATGCCTGCGCTGGTTGTGGACAAAAGCTTTTTACATCAACGGCAAAGTTTGAATCCAGCTGCGGATGGCCAAGTTTTTATGAAAAATCAATACCAAATGCTATTGAAGAACGAATGGATAGAAGTTATGGAATGAACAGGACAGAAGTAATTTGCAGCAAATGTGAAGGCCATTTAGGGCATGTATTCAACGATGGTCCAAAACCCAACGGACTGCGTTACTGCATTAATTCAGCCGCTCTAATATTTTTCCCTGATACTATAAATAAATAAATCAGGGATGATTATAAATATAATCTTTCGCATGAGAAATGGCATCTTCAAAACGTTGAAAAATATTAGATTTTCCTACTAAAAAAATAATTCTTCCTTTCCTTAAATCCTTAAAAATACCATCGCCAACACCGGAAAGGTAAACCTTTGTTCCTCCAGTTTGAATTATTTTTATGGCTTCTCGCAAATTTTGTACCCCGGTTGAATCTATAAAAGGAACATGTCTCATTCGAATTATAAGAACTTTATACCTTAATCCGTTTGATTTCATAAGCTCACCATACTTTTTAGCTGAACCAAAAAAGAAAGGACCATTGATTTCGAAGATACCAATATGATGAGGAACATCGGTATAATTTTCTACTAGATCAAGATCTACTTCTTCAATTTTATAATGGCCAGCATCAGCCATTCTCTTCATGAACAACAATGAGGCCAATACGATACCAATTTCAATGGCCACAGTTAGATCAACAAGTACAGTTAAGAAAAATGTTACCAGTAAAACGATAACATCAAAAAATGAACCTCTGAGAATGGACCGAAACGTTTTCCATTCGCTCATATTATATGCTACAACAATCAAAATACCGGCAAGGCATGCCATAGGAATCATGCGGGCATATGCACCAAAAAATAGCATAATAAGAAGAAGCGTAATTGAATGTACCAATCCAGCTATAGGAGTTCTTCCCCCATTTTTAATATTTGTTGCCGTACGTGCAATGGCTCCCGTTGCGGGAATACCTCCAAAAAATGGAGTAACAATATTTGCAATACCCTGTGCTATTAGTTCAGTATTTGAATTATGGGTACTACCAATCATACCATCAGCAACTACAGCTGAAAGCAGCGATTCAATGCCTCCTAGCAACGCTATGGTCAAAGCTGGTGCCAAATAAAATGTCAAATTTTCTATATTGATATTGGGCAATGAAAAATCAATATTTGAAGGTAAGGTACCAAATACACTGCCAATTGTAGCTACATCGGTTTTTAAAAAATATACTGCTAATGATACAAATATAATAGCGAAAAACGAGCCTGGAATTTTACTGGTTAATCGTTTTGAATATACCGTTATAAGTATTGTTGAAGCACATACAATTATAGAGGAAATGCTAGCTAAATTTAGATTTTTAAAATAATAAACCCACTTTGAAATAAAAGCAGAAGGCACATTGCTAGTAAGCCCAAGAGCATCTTTTATCTGAATAGAAAAAATAACTAAGGCAATTCCACTAGTAAATCCAACTATCAGTGGCAGTGGTATAAACTTTAAGAGGGTACCTAATCTTAATAAGCCAAAACAAACCAAAATAAAACCTGCAAGCACGGTTGAGATTAGTAAACCGTCTAAGCCGTATTTTTCAATTATTGAATAAACAATTACCACAAAAGCGCCAGTAGGACCACCTATTTGAACACGGCTTCCTCCCAAAAACGAAATTAAAAATCCTGCAATTACAGCAGTAATTATGCCCTTTTCGGGAGATACACCTGAAGCTACAGCAAATGCAATCGCAAGAGGCAATGCTACTATCCCTACAACAATTCCTGATAGTACTTCGGCACTTAATTGTGAACGTTGAATGGCTTTTCTTTCAATCAGACTGAAAAGCTTGGGTTTAAAAATTTCCATAATTACCTTAACATCCTTATTTCAAGCCGCAAAGGTAATCATAGAAAAAGTGTAATCATTAGATAAAAATATGTTATTTAACAGATTATTGTGTAAAATTAAACTTAGAACTTAACTTCAACCATTAATTGTCCAACTCCATCAAATATAAGATAGGTATAGGTATCCTTAATCACTTTTCTAAACTTTATTTCTTTTAGAAGTGAATCGAAAATTAATACATTGGATGGTAAATCTCTAAAGCATAGCATATTATCAGCATAGCATGTAATTTCATAAGTAACTTTATTATCAGATGAAGTAACTGACTGTAATTGAACGGTAGAGTATATCAATTCTACATTTTTATTAAGCTCACTCCCCATCTCCACAATTACAGTATTCTTATCATTTGAAAGCATATTTTCTGGCAATTGATATGAATAAAGCAATTCTTTACCATTAATTGATATTTTATTAATAGTTCCCGAACCTTTGTATTCAAAATCAATCAATGCATTTTTATACTGATATTTTTTAATGGCTGCTATAGATTTAGGATTTCTCACTGACAATCCGAATGGTGTTCTACGCACCGCAATATTAGTCATTGCCCCCAGCCAAGCACCGATTGAAAAACCTTGAGGTCTGATATCATGATAAGGATCCCCATCGGTTTTATCTAGCATTTCTACAATGGTATAGGGCATTGGCAAATACTTTCCGGGACGGTAACACTGCTTTGCAGCATATTCAACAGCTTGAAGTATTGAATCTTCTGAAAAATTATCTATATCCAAACCATTGATAACAGCAAAATAACCCGCAAGAAACTGATCCTTTGTATTCACCATCATGTCAGAATATAATTTGGCGCGGTATGCGGGTAGATTTTCATAATCAGGAAAGAAGTATGGCAATGAGAGTCCCCAAAGATAATCGGTAATGTCCATTCCGTATGCAGGTGCTTGAATTTCCTTATTGTTTGCACCAATTAAAGTGCCATAAGAAGGTAAATCATTCTCTCGGTACATTTCTCTAATACCTGGTTTTAAATCATTAGCTTTATGAGCATAAAATTGTATTCTTTCAGAATTGGTTTGCATTGAAGCAAGCATCATATATGAGCTGTATGCAATAAGATTCATATAAAGATCATAAGACCGGTAAATATCTTCATTCTGATATTTAGCAGGCCATTTTGTAGAAGGATTGCCCACAGCGTGATCCCAGCCGAAACCTTTACTATCTTTCAGAGGGGACTCGCAATAATGATATCGCCCAAAAAGCTTTTTATTTGAATCATAGCAATATCTTTCAAGCCAATCAACAGATTCTTCCATAACCTTTAAATAATCACCTGACACAAATTTGCGATCGCCCGTTTGCGTCCAATGTGTAAAAGCCGACCAGATAGCATAAAAAGGGCCATCTTCCTCCCATTTGGTGATTTTTCCATTTACCAATTGTCCAAAAAATCTTCCTTTTGGTTCTTCATCGGTAACAGTAGGATTAAGCAATTGGTATTCTGTCCAAGTACTCAAAGGCTCTAACCAGCCAGAATTAGCAAGATAGGAAGAAAGCAT
>JFJP01005910.1_pt1 | contig 19886 bp, 19 predicted proteins | sample 431651 | NCBI WGS metagenome assembly JFJP01 (sample SAMN02602958, study PRJNA72255) | Microbial mat metagenome, whole genome shotgun sequencing project. | biome: fresh water; feature: sink hole; material: water; isolation source: purple microbial (photo- and chemosynthetic) mats found in...
AGTCGCCGCCGCTGATGGTGACCATGCGCATCGGCTTGCCGTCGCTGCCAACCGACTCGTCCAGCGCAATGTCGGTGACGATGCCCCGCATGACGATCTTTGGTTCTTTGACCCGGCTCATGCGGATTTCAACCACGTCCATCGGCTCCACAAGGCCGTAGATCGACGCATTGAGTGCGGCATGGTACTGGTCGCCCAGACGTATCGTGAAGCCGTTGCTCGGGCTGTTGACGGCTTTGTGTGTGGTGACAGAACTGCCATCGTTGAGAAACGGTGTCAGGTCGATGACGGTGTTGGTCTGGGTGACCGTGCGGGTCAGCTTGACGCTGATCTGAGGGGTGTTGACGGGAATCATGCACACGCCCCAAGGTTGCCGGTGACACACGCCCTGGCCACGCTTTGATGCGAGACAGGGGCAAACGACAAGCCGCTACCGGTTGACCCTTGAGCCAGGAATTCACCCGTTATCTGTATTGGCGCGACCGACACGCTCACGCTTTGTTGTGGTTTTTCTGGCTCTTTGGCATCGGCAGGACGCTGCACAGGCTTGGCGTCTGGTGTTGATACTGGAGAACTTCCCGGTGATGCCGTCATTGATTGATTGGCCTTTGCCATCTTGCTTAAAACCTCATCTGCGTAAGCCAAATGTGGAGCAGGATTATTGCGCCAGCCTTCACCACCATGATATGCAGCATAAGCAAATCTCAAATTGCCATTTTCTTTTTTCAAATGTTTTTGCAGATTAAGGGCACCTGCAAGAATTTGATGATTTGGGTTTGTTTTATCTGGTCTCTCGCCAAATCTTTTTTCATACATTGGATTCAATGAATCCCATGTTCCCTTAGTAATTTGCGTCAGACCACTTGCAGAAGTTGTTGTTCCATCAGGATTTGTTCCATGATTAATAGTTGGGTCAAATTGCCCATTTTCTTGCTGAATCAAGGCCAGCATGGAGTTTGACGCAAGACCAAATGTCTTTTCTGATTCACTAATCGCTGGCATGAATTTGGCCATGCTAGCAGCAACTTCAGATTTATTACCAGTTCCAGCAGTCACCCCCCTTAAGCCCTGACCGCCTCCAGTTGATGTTGGTTTTCTGCGCAATGGAATTTCACCGCCAGCGACTGATGCCGAGTCCGTCGCTGTCTTTGGCTCAGAATCAACACGCAGTTTCATTGCTGCTATTTCACCTTTCCCAAAACTGCTTTCAACATCATATGGAATAATCGCTTTATCTCCCAATAGACGATATTGGTCTTCCAACACCTTCATGCGACTTTGGCCTGTGATACCACTGCCTATAATCATCGACATCGGTTTACGAAGTTCAGCGATAGCATCTGAATTGATTTCTGCTATTGTTGCTGAAGACACGCTGCCTGATTTAATGTCTTTTGGCGATATGGCGTTTCTCGCTCTGCGATTTTGCTCATTTAATTCATTAAGATACGGACTATTAGGCGATACTTTTTTAACCAACTCTGACAGAAAGTTATTTGTCATTATCACCGCTGGCACCAGTTTCTGCCCAATCAGGTCAGTGCTGTTTGCCGTATCGACTGCGGCCTTGAGTATTTTTTGGCCGTCGGTTTCTTCACGCTTCATTGTCGTGGCAAACTTGACCAGTGCATCTTGCAGTTTTGCACCATCCGTCATGCCATCCATGCCTTTGATGGCGGCACTTTGTTCTTTGGTCAAGTCAGAGCGTTTTTTCAGGCTTTCGACGATTGACTTCAATCCTTCCGGCCCGCTCACATTGCCGTTGGCTTTGGCCGTATCTGCCGCAAGCATGTAACCATCAGCACCCATCTTCTTAAGCAACTCGTCGCCGTTTTCATACTGGCCCATCATGCTCGACATGCCGTGCAGTTTTTGCTGTTTGTGCAGCAGCAGCATGATGGATGCCTCCTGCACACCCATGCCAGCAAGCCCCTGCAAGGTTTCAATTTCCCGCTTCCGATTTCCGCCTTGATTGGCAACGATGCCGCCGATGACTTTTTCGATGGAAGATATATCGTCACCACGCCCATTAAACCCTTGGTCGCCAAGATACTGATTGGCGGGACTGTTGCTGTTGTAAACCTGATTGCTGGTGGCCCACGGCCCGGCCTCTTCGAGCATCGCCACCCCCAGCGGCCCGATCCCATCGCCGCCCAGCATCTTGTACTGAAAATTGCTGGACGCATCACCCATGCGCCCGCCAGCCCGGAACGACGCATCAAACTTGTTCATGATGCCCGCCGCGTTATCAACGGTCATGCCGGGCAGCTTTGTCCCCACCATTGCCGACAGCACCCCGGCGAAGGATTCCATGTTGGGCGCAATCATGCTGCGCCGCGCAGTCTCCGCGCCAAAGCTCTGCATGGCATGCATCAGTTCGCCCGCATTGAGCGTTGACCCGGTGCGCTTGAGCGCCTCGGCAAACTGCATCGCCAGCATCCGGGCATCTTGCTGTTTGTTGCCGATGGCCCCGTCCCGGCGCATGCTGGCCATGAACTGCGAGCCACGCGCCTCATCCAGCCCGACCGACTGCGCCAGGCCAACGCCTTCCTTGGCTTGGTTAACGTCGTTTACCTTTGATATTTGGGCAAATTCGGTTGTCAGCCTGCGCGACACCTCATGAGTCAGACTGAACGCGCCCGCAAGCAGCCGACTCTGATCGACCAGATCGCTAAATTTGTCTGCCGTGCCGCCCAGCGACCGGCGAAACTTGTCAATGTCGGTGGCCAGCACCTTCTCGCGGTCAACCCCTTCGCTGACGGCGCTGGCGGCCTTGTAAACGCCATAGGCCAGCGCACCAATCCCTGCCCCCGCAGCCATCCCGCCAAGGCCCGCTCCGGCCACCATGCCGCCCAGGCCGCGCCCGGCATAACCCTCCATGCCCATCTTCCCAGCTTGCGACAGCGCGCCGCCGACACCCCCGGCCAGTGGCGATACCTGCCGCGCCGTGTAGCCCAGCAGTTTGACGCTCTTGTCAAACGGGGTGTCTGGCTCCTTGGGTTTTTTGACTTCTTTGGCCTGCTTTGGTTCGGCTGGGTCTGGCAATCCGGTGCCTGGCTGCGCTGCCGGGCTTGGCCGTGTCGGGTACAGATCGGTGATCGCCAGACCGGTCGGGTTGTTGCTCAGTTTGGCAAGCAAGCTGGTCAGAATGCGATTCAGAAACTCCTGTTGCTTTTTTGCGTCCGAGCTGTAGGCACTGAGATTGATCTGCTCTGGGGATTTGATGGCCAGCGCGCCGCCCTGCTGGTTGGACAGGCTGTGGCCGACGGTGCCAGGCAGATTCTTGGTGCTTTTGACCAAGTTCTGAAATGTGTCTCTGATTTCTTCCAGCGATGCCAGATTCTGCTCATCAAACAGCTTTACCGGCTTGCCCAACGCTGCGCCCTTGGCTTGGACGAACTCGTTGAGCATCTTGATCAGACCGCTGAAATCAGCCGTCGCCTCCGTCACCGCCTGACTCAAGTCGGTGACCGCCGCCGTGGTGCTTTGCGAAGCCTCGCCGGTTTTGTCAATGGCGGTTGTGACATCCGTCAACTTGCCCGATGCGCCCGCCGCCGAGTCGGCAAGATTGTCCATCCCGGCAGCAGCTTGCCCGGTATCTACCTTCACCCCAAGGGATAGATCAGCCATGACTTATGTCCTCAAAATCATCATCGGGCAGTGCGCCCATTTCAGCCTCCATCGCCGCAAGCTCTGCCTCGAAGTTGTCGGTGCTGGTCTCTGACTCACCCTCTGGCTGGTCGTAGTAGTAGTGCGCCCAGAATTCCACCAGCATGGCCTCTTCGGTCATGTCGAGATAGCGGTCATCGGTAGGAGGAAGGTTGTACTTGCGCCGAAACCAAAAGCGCAACGTGCTGGTCAGCGCCTTGGCTTGATCTTTGGCGGCACGCTCAAGGTTTACGTCGAAAATCAGCTTCCGCAACACGAATTGCATCAAAAACTGATAGCAACTGTGCGTAGGAAGCCTCCTCATTCGGGTCAAGCGCCTCGATGTCCCAGCCTGGTGGCGCGACCACCGTCAGCACCTTGATGGCGGCAAAACTGCGGGCGTAATAGTGCAGAGAATCCGTGGGTGTTTTCACACCTTCTGTCAGGCGCGAATACTCTGCCGCAATGGCAAACTCATCGCGCATGGTGCGCCGACCGATGGTGAACGCGCCAAGGCCGTCCACCTGAACCTGGAAGTCGTGTGGTGATGCTGGCCTCATGATTAGCTATTCATTCTGAAATCGTTGGCATTCGTTACGCCAAGCGCCTTAAATTGGCAACTTGCGCTTGTGATTTGGTTGGCAGAAATATCCAGTTCGCCAGAATCATAACTGCATCCAAAATATGTTCTTGTTCCATTCATATCTTTGTCGTTGATCACAATTGAAAATACAACACCTAACAACGCTTCGTCGCCATGTTTCAGTGTCACTCCTTCTTGCAACAGTGAATTCTTAAACAGAACCATCGACTGAACCGACAAAGAATGTCTGGCAACCGTTGGAACCCACTCTTGAACATTAATATCACCAATTCCAGTCGCCTCGGTCAATCCGTAACTATCAGAGCACCGGATTGACTTAATTAGTCCGACCGATTTGCCGTTGATTTCGACGGAGATTTTGTTGCCTGAACTTACTTGCCGGTTGCTGGTTGTGCTTGCTGTTGCCATGATGTCCTCTAAGAGAGTTGGTAATGGCTTCTGATTAGGTTGTCACGACCATCAAGCAGGCACAAAAAAGCCCGGATGGAACCGGGCTCTCTTGGGTTGGTGTCAATCAGGTGCTGGTTGGGTACGGCACCGCATGGCACACAATCGGGATATAGTTGATCGGCAGGACAGGCGATGCCGTGAACTCGATGCGCATCACGTCGGACTGCTGCGTTACAAGCAGGTCTTTGAACGGTGGGTTTTCAGTGTCCCCGGCCAGCACACCAGGCCCACCAGGCTCCGGACGCGCCAAGTCATTCAGCGCAACCCTGATCTGCTCGGTGATGTTTGTCAGCGCCTGCGGGTTGTTCTTGTTGCCACGGAAATTCTCTGCCACCGCGCGCACCTTGCGCATCATGAAGTCGCACGCCACACCGACACTGACCTCGCGCCGGTTATAGTTGTCATTGGTCAACCAAGTAGAAATCGACTGCACCACGCGGTAACCGGTCGGCGTGTCTTCCAAGCACATTACACCGCCCTTGACCAGAAAGTCAGTGTCAGTTGGGTTGCGAAGACTTCTCTCCAGTCCGCTGATCTTGATGCTTTTATTTGTCATCGGAGTACCAGGATTGATACCGCAAAATGCCCCAGCAATCATAGCCGCCGCAAAATATGGCTCGAATAACACCAACCTTCCAACAGTATCGTAATCGTAAATGCCAATATGAACCAATGACACACGGTCTGAATTGATTGTTTTTGCCGTCAAAATTGCTTCAGCATCAGTGGTTCCTAATGCAGTTCCAACAATCGCGCGTCGCTCCTTGCGTCCAATGTTTGACATATAGCTGCAATGAGCATCCGTCATTGCAAATACATATTCTTCTGATGTTAACGGTACAATCCATTGAACATCCTCGCCATACAAAACATCAAATGCACTCGCCCAATCTTCAGTCGTTGTGGTTCCATCATCTCCGCCAGTTAACGCATTGAATGATGCATCCCCTTCATCGTCAACGGTTGGGACTGGCATAAATGTTTGTACGCCTGAAATAACACGATTAGCAGTAACAAAACCTTCTGAAATTGAATTAAACCATTCAACGGCAGCCTGCAAATTTGCAGTAACATTAAATTCAGCACCTTTAATGCTTTGGCTAGTGACGCAATCAAACATATTTTTCGTTTTTCTTTCGCTTATTGTGGAAGATGCAACAGATACCACAATACCGATGGAACTATTGGAAATCGCACTAGCAAGCGATGACACGGTGTCATATAAATCAAACGAAAAACTATGGGCTGTTGACCCAATAGTTATAACCATTGACGCATTGTTTATGGTAACAGTTGCCGTAGTTTCCGATCCTGAGTATTCAATACCCATTATATCGAGATAGGCATCCTCTTTGGTGTACATGACATCATTTGACAAAGTTGTCAACTTGAGTCCTTTGGCACCATCTTCAATTTTGACGTAGATTGCATTATCCAATACGCCATAATTTGTTGATTTGAGTAAAAGTGACCCAGCACCAAAAGAATCATCGACAGTCAGACTGGCCTGAACTGCCGGGTCAAGCCGAACGACAGTTATGTACGCTGGCCCGGTACTTTGGGTTGATGCATTGAACGCTGCGGATAACGCCTTCAGCAAATCACCACCCCGCAGAACAGCCTTTGCCTCAGATGGGGTTGAAAATCGAAGCGGCATAAGCGGCTTGCCGCCGTTGGCGCGACCGATGATTGCCAAATTGTTGCCGTTTGACGGCGGGCGACCATACATCCGAGAATCGTCAATTTGCGTCATTACAGCAGGCGAAATCCACTGACGACCATTAAAAAACAATGCCATTTTTACACTCCTTATGCGGGTTTGTGAACAAACGCCTCAAATGCAGCGTTAAAGGCTGCATCGCTAGCGCGATTTTTGTTTGCTTTCAGTTGCGTGAATTGAAAGCCAGCAATCAGCTCAGGAGAAAACTTTTTCTCAGATAGCCTGATGCAAAATTCATCCAGGCTCAATTTTGAACCAATTGAACCTGTTGGTTTACCCACTGTGCTGGGTGTTGCTTCATCGCTCATTTCTAACCCTTTTCAAAATTACAAAATCATTTCAGCAGCACAAACAGCCGCCAGTAGGACTGATTAAAACAACGTCAGTAATCGAACCATACGTTTCACTGGTCGCCGTTGCAGCCGTGCAACCAAACCTGATGCTGGTTTGATACACCGGGACATTCATTGACTGAAAATCCTCAGTGTCTTGAACCGACTGTATCTCTGGCATTTGCAAACCCATATCGTCAAACACCGACAAATTTGCCACCACAGCAGCCTGAAGCGCCCGGCGCAACAAATTACGCTCTTGGGCATTGAGGCAGGAAGCCATAATGTCAAGAGTTATCGCTGACAACCACCCCAGCGAATCGACCCATTGACCATCGACAAAATCGCTTTGCGACAGGAAATCGCCCAAACCCCGCGCCGCCTGTGACTCACCACCGAATAAGACTGTCACGACCGGCAATTCAATGCCCTGTATTGCAAACGGGATGGACAAGACAGGCAGGGATGGCTTGCTCAGGGGCAACTTGCCGCGAGCGATCATGTTGTTGAGCGTGACATCAAGGCGCTCTCGTACCAACTCCTGCGCATCGACACTCAGGTCGTCAAAAGTCGCCTGTGGCACGGCCTGCGCCACGGCTGACACGCTCCACAGCGCTTCAGGCAGTGCGCCATAGATGCGATAGAAATAGGTGATGCCGTTGACCAGCAAGCGGGCATCCGAAATTGATTGGTCGCTTCCGTCATGCACAACGAACGCAGCCGGGTCAAACGGCCCGGCAAAGTCATCCACCTCTTTGCGCAGGATGCGCCAGCGCGACTCGCCCATCGATGGAGCGACTATCAGCCTGACCGCGTTGCCGCAGCTCAGAGGGTTGACGTAAAGAAAGCGCATGCCGGGGATGGTGTTGTCACGACTTCGGCGGCCTGCCACGACGCACAGGTTCAACCGGCACGACAACCGGCTTGGTGACATTCTGCGTCACCACATAGCCCGGAATGTGCGCGAACAGCGCCGCCGCGTCATCACTGACACCGTGCGCCACCACACTGCCGTCAGGCTGGCGATCAAACCGGATGCCGTTGATGCACTCGCTGGCGTTTGGCCGGGTACACGTTACTGTTGCCATTTTGAATCCTTTCAAATAAAAATAGCGGCACTGTTTAGGTGCCGCTATTCGTGTGATTTACAGCCAGTTACTGGCCGACGGCGTTAAACCGTGAATGGCCGCCACGTCGCGTTCTTGGGGACGATGTTCTTGATATAACCGTGGTGCTTTGGCTTTGAAATTCTGAGGTAACCGAACAAAAACTGGAACCACGAATTCACCGGAACACCACCGATACCAAACGGCAGGGGAATCTTGGTCATCGGCTGGAATTGCCGCCAGCCGATAGCATCGCTGGAAGGATTCATATTCAAGCAGGGAACAGATACCGTGCCGGGAATATCGCGGTTCAGGTCGGTGTATGTGGTCGTTGCGCCAGCCTTGGGGATGATCTTCACCAGACGGAAGTCGGCAACTGCGTTGGTGCCATCTTGGCGCGAGCGGTAGATGGCGTAACCGGTTTCGCTGGCAGCACCCGAGGCGGTGATGGTCAGCACGGCTTTCTTGCCAGCCGCGACAGCCGTTTGGCTGGACAGGGTGATGGCCGTCAAGCCTTCACCGTTGCCGCCCAAGCCCGCCACAGCGTAGTAGTAGTTGCCAGCACGGGCAGCGGTGAACTGGCTTTCTGCGTCTGATGCAGAAGCCACCACAGTGATCGATGCCGGTTTGAATGCGACATTGGCGGTTGCAACAGCAGGCCAGGTCAGCTCAAGCGGCTTGGCCATCGGGAATTCACCGTGGTGCAGGAACGTGTCGATGTTGGTCTTCAGCACGCCTTCGGTCAGCCGGATGCCTTCAACGTGCGCGCCCAAGGTGGACACGGCGTTGGGTTGCGCGTTCCAACGGAAAGCCGGGTCAAGGCCCATGTTCAAATCAGTTTGGACGGCGGTCGGCATGAAGGTCTCAGTGATGCGACCCCAGTTGCCGTAGTCTTGAATGGCCGACTGCAAGCGGGTAAACGGCTCGATGGTGTTCAACGGCGCACCTTGCATGTCGATGATGTGGTCGCCGCCAACCTTACCGGCATCCACGGCAGCATCGATCTGCGTGAAGATGCCGTCGTACTGGCTCGGTGCAGCAGCAGCGTTGCCGTGGAACAGCAGGTATTCGGCATCGGTCAGCAATTGCAGCGCGCCGTTGCGCTCTTCAACCGCCATAGGCTCAGCCAGGTTCTTGCCGATGGTCAGGACGTAGCCGACTTGACGCAGCGTCATCAGGAACTTGACCATGCCAACTTCACGGCTGTAGTCGCCCTGCGCGGCCTTGACCACACCCATCTGGGTATTGACCGAACCGCCCAAGAAGCCACCGATGCCGTTCTGGCGGGTGTATTCATCGACGATGTTGGTGGCACTGGTGGATTGAAGCTTCTTGAACAGCACGAAATGCTCTTCTTCCTGGATGACCGTCTTCATGGCGGTATCGAGCGACTGCACGCCCAACGCACCACCACCGGACAGCGATGCGACATCGGTCTGGTAGTTGCTGGCGGTCAGAGCTTTTTGCAGCTCTTGAACGTCGCCCAGAGCGCCACCTTTGGAGCCACCAAGTACGGGAGCGCCACCGGCCTGTGCGCCAGCGAATTGCGCCATAAGTTCTTGCGGATTCATGATTGAGTTCCTCTAAAGTTTTGAAATGGTTAATCAGGGAAAATGCGGCTGAGCAATTCCCCGTCAATGGGTTCGTTGTGGCGCAGCGACACGTCGCACACCGTCAACTCTTTGCCGGAAATGCGCCCGGCGTTGAATGCCGTGTTGGCTTTTGCCATGAAGGTCTGCGGGGTCAAGGCGGGCTCGCTCTTGGCAAGTGCCGACGCAGGACGCTCATTGACTGTCAGCACCGCCTTGCGACCAACACCCTGCTTGCTCATGTTGACCACGGCTTTTTGCAAGGTCTCGATCTGGTCGGCCTGCGCCTTGAGCATGTCGGACATCAGGGACAGCGATTTGCCGAGGTGTTCTTTGTCTTCGGTCAGCACGGACTCGACACCCAAGATGCGTTCATTGATCGACTTGATCAGCGAGGTAGCGTCATAGGCTTTGACCGGCGAACCATCGCCGCCAACGACTTGAAACGACTTGCCGAGAACTTCATCGTCCTCATCTTCGTCGTCAACGGGGTCTTTGGATTTCTTGTCGGCATCTTTGTCGCCGGGGTCACCAGCGTCATCGGTATCGACACCGGCCTCTTTGGCAGCCTCAAGGACTTTGTCCTCTTCAGACGGCTGAGCCTTGGCCAGAATTTCCAACTCCGCCGCCAACTTTTCAAACTCGGAACTCATCGGTTTCCCCTTTTCAAACTGGATAAAAATCTTGCAGTCATCGCCAGCGCCTCGCATGGCTCAATTCCGAGCGACGTGGAAGCAAAGTCAGCAAGCGATTTCAGGACTTGCACGTCAGCGAATTTATTGTCACGACCAAGAATCGCCCGCTTGTTTTTGACGCGCCGCAGGTTGCGGGCGAGGTGCTCGTCCAGTTCTTCCTGCGTCACAGGCCCGGTATCAAGCGACTGCTTGCCCATTGCGCCACCACCGGTAAGGGTGGAAACATCAGTGGCGTAGCTGGCCTCCAACGCCTTCTCAAGCACAAAGCTGTTCAGTGATTTGCAGAACGTGCCAACCGGCACGGTGCTGACCGTACCGATATGGTGGTTGACAGGCGTGCGAGACAGCGCGACGTTTGTCCAGCGCACCCGGTCAACGACCGTCACCTCGGCCTTGGTCAGCGGGTCAATCTGCTTTGACCGCGCCAGCACAGAGCCACCGACAGACGGATACCACCGGGCAGGCGGTGAAATTTGCGTGAGCGATTCCCAGACCATATTTGCATTGGTCGCCAGCCGGGACTCGCCGCTGTAAAGCTGGGCTTTGACAAACGTGCGCTTGTCGTCAATGACCGCATCGACCGGGAAGCCGATCTCTGCCTCAACACCCTCCTGCGTACCACGGCGCAGCAGCGATAAGTGGTCAAGGTCGATGTTGCCGTGCGCTTTGAATATGGCAGCCGACTCGGCCAGCGCCTTTGCCAGCACACGCTCGCCCTGTTGGTCGATGCCCTCGTTGCTGGCCTCGAAGTAAATGATGCGGTTGCCCCCCTCGGTCGCCGGGGTGGCCTTGAGCATCAGATCGAATGAAACATGGTCTTGCATAGATCAACGCGAGATTTCAGCGCCCGTGGCGGTCATCATCATCCTCATCATCATCATCATCATCATCCTCGTAAGGCTGAATATTTGATTCATGGTAGGACGACCTGGAACCATCTGGATGCTTGACAATATGGAAGTGACCACTTGGGGCGGTTGAATGGATAACCCCCTTCTTGCCAGAGCCTTGAACATTGCCTGTAATCTTGACGCTATCGCCCTCCGAGAATTGCTGGCGGGAAGATTGAACTTTATTGTCATGCGCCTGCACCACAGCGCCGTCCTTGCTCGTGTAGGCTTCGATGTGCGACTTGAGCAAGTCGAACTTTTCAGAAAAATTCATGATTCATGCCTTACAGAATCAGGCCGCAGCCATCAGGCCCGCAGTCTTGAGTGCCGACAGAAGCGACCAGCGCAGCAGGCCCGCTGACTTGCGAATTGATGGCCGCAGCAAGCTCGGCACCGGCGGCATCGCTGGTAACGGCGGTTTTCAGGCGTTTGACGGTTTCAACACTGAGTGTCATGATGGGTGTCCTGTGTGATGTGAATGACTGACCGGTATGTTGGTGTCACGACCATTTCAAAACATCGACCCCGGTCTAACATCAATTCCCTTAACTCTGATTTTCTTTGAAGCCTGCGTAATGCAGTACGCTCAGATTTATGCTCTGACATAAGCGTGTAAATAGAAACGTCGTTACATTGCCCTAATCTGTGAACTCTGGCACTGCGTTGGCCCCACGTCTTTGCCGTATCAGGCACGTCATGCTGGCACAGCCAAGTTCCGCGCTGCAAGTTCAAACCCACAGCAGCCGCATCAGAGCAGACCATGATGTCCGCCTTCGGTTCGCCCGACTCCGGCTGGAACAGCGCCGACTTGTTGGCCTTTTCCTCGGCCGAATCACCACCGGTAATGCTGGCCACCTTGTGCCCTTTGGCCTCCAGCGCCTTGATGATTTGCGCCACAGCCGCCCGGTTGTGAGCGAACACCACGCCCGGCTGGCCCTTGTGCTTCTCGGCCAGTTCCAGCATTTTGCCGATCTTGCTGTTGCCCTTTTCAGACGAGTTGATGACCCGCTTGATCGCAGCATCCTTGGTTTTGCCTGCCTTCTTAGCGATGCCCTTGGCGATGCCTTCGTGCTTGTCATCCGGCGCATCAGCGAACGCCTCTGGGCTTAACGCCTTGGCAGTGGCCACGTCAACCGTACCGCCAGAGTGCGCCGATTTGAGCTTTTCCACCATCTTCTCAACGTCGGCAATGGCCCCTTTCTGGTGGTCTGACAGCGGCACGGTGATGTTCTCGTATTTGGCCTCCACGTCCGGCTTGATGGTGTTGCTGATGCCGTACCGCGCCAGTTCGCGTTTTAGGCCGGCCTTCGCTGCCATCGTGTCGCCGCCGTACATCCGCATGAACGCATCACGGTCACTGTAGCGCGACCTGTCCATTTTGGCAAGGTGATCTTGGATTTCTGAAACATCGTTCTTTGCCAAGTCGCCAGACATATTGCACAGGTATGGCGTGTTGTCGGACACCGCATCAATGACGTTGGCCCGCGCCGAATTTTCTTTGCCCGCCCGGTTGACGATTTCATGCGCCTCATCGACAAAGGTGGCCCCGAAATCCATGCCCTCCTTGTCCATGATGGCCTTGGCCCACGCCTTGCGCTCGTCAGGCTTCATGGCCGCGACCTGATCGCTCATGGCATCTTCGCTGATGCCCGCGTGTTGCGCCCCCAAGTGCAGCATATCCGCCCTGAAACTTTCGTGCGTAACGACGTTGAAATGATTGTTGGCATCTTTGTACCCAGCGATGCGCTCGGCCTTCGATGCCCCCGGCTGGCAATGCCACTTGAACTGGCCCGGCTCCAGACACCGTGTCGCCTCGCCACCGTACTGCTCCTGCACCACGGACGGAACAAGGTGCAGCGCCCGTTTGATCGCGCCGGTTTTGATCAGTTGCGCCGTGGCCCCTAGCGCCACATTGGTCTTGCCGCTGCCAGCACCATAAGCCAGCATTACCCGCTTGTTGGCCTCAATGAGCTTGACGGCCCGCTGCTGTGGTGCGTACTTGCCCGACATCGAGACATTCCACAGTTTTGTCGGCCTGCCGGGTTTGAAGTTTGGCCCGACCGCCGACATCATCCCGGCAATTTTCTGCTCGGCAGCATGGCCCACGGTGAACCTCTCGTCGGCCCCGAGCTTCGTGGTTTCGTGCTTGGCCGGTTCATCCCCGCCGCCGAACAGGTCGCCACCCAATTCCTCTGTCGAAAAGAAGCCCATCTGAGCCTGCTCGAACGCGGCCTGCGCCTCTTTTTGAGCCTCGATCTTGTCGGCCACCGACCCGCTGGCGTACTTGCCATTGATGCGCTCACGCAGGGAATCGATCAACGCCTTCTCTTTGGCCTGCCGCGCCGCCCGCGCCTCCGGATCAACCGCGTCCAGATGGTTGATCGCGCCCTGAATGATGGTCTTGCCGACCTTCAGTGGGGTGTTTGGGTTGAGCTTGTTGTGCGCATCGGCAAAGCCAGAAATAACCTGCGACCGCACCAAATCCTGCACCGCCGCGACAGCCTTGGTCGGACTGCCCATGATGGTGACGTACTTCTTCCAATCCAGTTTTGCAGCGTTGACCTTTTCAGCCAGATCGTCCCGGTTCGCCTTCCAAGCGTGCCAATCCGGGTTAACCGACGTTTCGCCAAACATATCGGTCGATTCTTTTTCTGGCTCGTTCTTTTCAGAATCAGCCAAGTCGGCCTTGAGCTTGTCGGCCCCCGCGTCCTTCTTGCCGACATTCGCCGCCCACCATTTCACCAGCCCGGTACGCTCTTGCGCCGTCAGGTCGCCCATCGGTTTAAACGCCGCCACCCCCTCTGGCACAGCCGACAGCGCACGGTGCAGCGCATCTACCGATTTTTTATCGACCTCGAAGTTTTGCCGGTGCAGCGCACTGGTGCCCGGCCCGTAGTTCGACTCAACAAAGTCGTCGGCCATTTTCTCGAACGACTCCGTGAGCGAGTCGATGGGCTTCATCTTGCCGTCTTCACCTTTGAGTGGAGCCACCTCGTCCAGCGCCGCCCGGTACTTGGCCTGGTCGCCCGCCTTGGCAAAGAAGTCAGCCGACTGCACGTCCGCCAGAATGTCCTCCAGACCATTGCCATCAGCGACCCGGCCACCAATGTAATCGCGCAGCGAAGCGGCCAAATCAGCCCCAGGTGCGAACGGTTTCGCCAGCTTGATCGCCACACCCGGCTCGACCTTCATGGCCAAGTCAGGCCGGTTTGCGAAGCCCTGCGGCAGCCAGCCGTCCTCGTCATGCCCGCCGCTGATGATGTCCAGATTGCGTTTGATCTGCTTCAAACCCTCAAAATCGACCGGTTTGGCCAGCCGGTCAAGCCCGTCACCGCTGACAGTGGCGATCAAGTTGTCGCCCACCTTGTCCAGTTTGTAGTCGCCCGACTTCAAGCCCAGCGCGTGAAGCTGGGTGATGGCGGTCTTGGCATCGACCTTCCCGAGCGACACCTCGATATGGTTCTTCTTGCCTTCGCGCATGGCCTGCACCAGCGCGGCATTGGCCTGCAGGTCGCCGGTAGCCTGACCCAAAATGCGCTTGCCATCGTTGATCGCCTCGCGCCGCTGGTTGTTCAACTCCTGCGCGTGCGCCAGATCAAAGCCGGTTTTTCCCTCGGGCATTTCGATACCACCAGCCGCATCGGCCAGCGCCCGCGCCTTTTTGACAGCACCCTCCTGTTTGTCAACCTGCGAGCCAACGTGGTAGTCCTCGACCCCCTGCTTGATGGCATCGTAATCCTCACCCTGGTAGTCGCTGGCGATGCGCCGCGCCAGCACCTGCGCTGCAGCATTGATGCCCAACACGTCCACCACCGACCTGTCGATCAACGGCTCGCCACCGACCGCCGTGGCAAACGCATTGAGCGCATTGAACGCGCCCGCGCCGACGTGGCCGCCCAACGATTCCTCACCGCCCATCTTGTCAATCTCGGACAGCAGACCCGCCGCGCCGATGGTTTTGATGTCCTGCTCCATTTGCTTTCTGGCCGCCTCCTCAACCTGCGCGTCCGTGACCTCCAGCAAGTGCGCCTTGGATTCAACCACTGTGGCATTCGCCAGTTCCATGCTGGCATTTTTCGCCATGCGCTCGGCCATTTGCAGCGCCTTGCCCGCCTTGACCAGCAGTGCGGCCTTTTGCGCATCCTCCAGCACCCGCACGGCAGGTTTATGGGTTTCAGGGTTGGCGGCCTTGAACGACTCCAACTCCTTGCTGATGTTTTCAGCAGCGACCTTTTTCTCGATGGTTTTGGCCTGCTGCTCGGCCACCTTGGCTGGGTCTTTTTCAACCCCATGAACGTCGGTCAACTCCTTCTCGACCGCATCCGGGGTCAGCCCCTTGGCCTCGGCCCGGTCGCCATACGACGCAGCAAAGCCCAAGCCTGGCGCGCGGTCGGACACCGGGTCAAGGTCGGACACCGAGATCACGTCCTCGCTTTTCGATTCCAACGGCATATCGCCCAGACCCGACGCAGCCAAGGCATCGTGGTTGTTGAGCAGCATCTTGCGGTTGACCGCCACCGCATCCTTGGCCCGTTTGAACAGGTCTTTGTCATGGTCGCGCCGGGCTTTCAGCACCGCCTCGTCCGACAGCCCGTCGGCCTCCATCTTGGATTCGTCGAATTCGTGGTCTGTCCAGCCCATTGCCTCGGCTACCGTTTTCACGAACTCCTTGCGCTTTTGCTGTATCGCCAGTTTGAGCTTGTCCTTTTCCTGCTTCTTGGCCCCGTGGATGCCAGCCGCCTTGTCAGCCGCCGTTTGCGCATTTTTCTTTTCCTGACGCTCCTTCTCTTTGGCCGCCAGCGTGTCCTTGTAATTCTCGCCCGGCTTGAGCGTTTTCATTTTCAGATGGTTCAACGACCCGCCAGCGCCACCGATCACCCGCGACGACCCGTCCGACTGCGGCATGATGAGAATCGCTTGGTGGTTGCTGTGCAGCGTCACCCAATTTGCGCCCTCGGGAATTGGCGGGTAGTCGGACTTGGCGAGCATGGCCTGTCCGAAGTCGAAGCCATCAAACTCGACGGCTTTTATCATCGTCGGCTTGTCGAACGTGGCCCGCGCCTTCGACACGAACTCGTCCACCGGCATGGCGGTCACCGGCCCGAGGAACCGGAAGTCGTTGTAGTGCTGCAGGAAGGCGTGAACGGCATCGGCCTCAGATTTGAAACCGATAAGACATTTATCTTCGTCGTAGCGCGACCAGTCGCCCGCCTTTCGCTGGTGAACCACATAGACCATCGGTGCATCCTCGACCGGCCCCAGGTAAACATCGACGTGATCGCCATCGACAGCCGTGGTTTGCCGCAGATACCCATACGGATAGATCATCTTGGTTTCCCAAGCCTTGCCCTTGGGGTCAACCCCGCGCCGCACGGAACCGGCCTCGTTCTCGATGCTGATGGTCATGCCATGCCATGCGACCTTGCGCTTGGCGTAGTTGCCAGCTTTGAGCTGTGCCTCGGTCGGTTCAGCCTTGCACAGCGAATCGTAGTCGGGCAGCGAGTAGGTCGGCGCATGGCCGAGAGAGTCGAAGTCGAGTGTTTTCATCCCTCAAGGATGCAGTCACGACGCCATCACATCAGCGTGCTGGGCTTGATTCCAGCTACACCGGCCTGGTTGGAGCGCGGTGCCACCCACGGCTGCGGGGTTACAACCAGGACATTGCCCCTATGCCGTGCAGCGTCAGCCGCTTGCCATGATTGTTGTGGATGTGCTGGCGCGCCTCATGCTCTGCGTTTTCGCCGTGAAACACCTTGACCACATTGCCAGCAGCATCACGAACCTGAAACTTCTTTGGCCGATGCGCCTTGATTTCACCACTGAAAATATCAGGCGTGAACAGTTCAGGGTTGCGCGCCTGCTCTGGCGTGAATTTCATTTTTGGCGCAGACATACGCGGTCGGAACAGGTCAGGCGTGTGCGCATCCCGCCCGCGAGCATTGGTAAACCCACGAACCTGAATGACCCGGCCATCAGCCGTCGTGCGCGTGTGGGCAGCGACATACGACTTGAAAAATGCCTCGGTTACGAACAGCATAACCATTATGAAAGCCTTTGCTTTGCCAGCCCAATGACCTGCGCGAGCTTGCCGCGTTCCAACACCAGCGACTGGTACTCCTTCGCCACGGCATCATCGAACATCGCCTGTGGCCGCAACTCGTCGAGCTTGGCCGACACCTCGCCGTCACGCGCCAGCGCACGGTCAAGGATGCGCTGCTCTGCGGCTTTCGTTTTGGCCGACAGCGCAGCAAGGTCACCGAGTAGCTTTTTCATTTTGATTTTGACTGGTGAGCCTCGTACTTGGCCCGTAAACCGTTGACTTCGGTCGCACTGTCAGCATGGACGCGCCCTTTGTCATCCAGCCATACCCGATGACCACCCTCGTCCGTTCCATCATCCTCGTTGAAAGCTCTGGTTGGAGTCCCGTCGTGCAGTGATGAACCTGTTTTGCTTGAACTCAGGTACTTCTTGCCAGCGAAGTTAATCGCATGGGCATCGGTTGGCTTTCCCGTATGCGGGGTCTCCTTGTACCCGGTTTGCCTTGACCAATTTCCATTAACCATCTTTGACGGCTTCCCGACAACATTTGGGTGATCGTAAGCAGCAGCAACCCGCTTGTCGTCATGCGCCTGCACCACAGCGCCGTCATTGCGCGTGAATGCCTCGATATGAGACTTCAAAAGGTCGAATTTTTCGCTGTCCATTGCAGAATCCTTTGTGATTGAACAGCCGCAACCATAAGGTCACGACTGGTCATCCCCTGACTCAGCCCGGCTATCAAACCCGGCCCCACGCCCGCGCTTGCGCTCAATGCCGACCTTCGCCACAGCAGGGCGGAAGTCCATGCCAACGTCGGCCATCTCAGCCATCAGCACCGCAATGACCGCCAACTGGTCTGGCACCTTTACCGCCGTGCTGTAGTTCGACACCGACGCGCTGTTCATGTTGAGCAGCGCCGCGAACTCGCGCAGCGTCAGCCCGGCCTTACCTAACTGCCTTTTGAATTCATCGTAGTTCATGGGCGCGAGCATACCACAGGCAACGCAGACCAACAAGAACTTCACAAACAGAAGACTTTACAAATAGAACAACTTTATTTTCACAACACATAAAAATGTGTTGACTCTACCGATTTTTAGGCTTACACTTCAGGCATTGCAACAAACCAACCGAAGGAAAGCACCATGAACGCCTTTAAACAAAACCTGGCCACCCTGGCCGCCAACATCAGCCCGGCCCTGCTCAAAGAGCTTGGCGCGAAAAACATCAAGCCGGTCAGCCACCGCACCGTGCAGTTCGACTGCCCACCTCGGGCAGACGGCACGAACCGCATCAAGGTCACCATCGAAGGAGGTGAATTCATGGTGCGAGGCTTCAAGATTGAGGAAACCGATGTCATCTACGGCATCGAACCGGGCAGCGTCGCCACCGCCCTCAAAGCCATCGGCAGCGAACTGCCGAATGTCCCCACCAAGTTTTAACCACCACAGAAAGAAAATCATGAGTCACGACATCGACTTCAGCACCGGCAAGGCCGGTATGGCATACGCAGCAGGCAGCGCCGTCCCTTGGCATGGGCTTGGGCAGACCGTCAAACCCGGCGCGACCATCGAAGAATGGCGCACCGCTGGCGGCCTCGATTGGGATGCCGTCAGCACGGACGTGATCTTCAACGACAAGAACGACGAATATGCGTTCTGGCCGGACAAGCAAGTCCTCTACCGCAGCGACACCGGCAAACCCCTGTCGGTGGTCAGCAAAGACTACAAGACCGTCCAGCCCGGCGACATCCTCGGCTTCTTCAAAGAACTGGCCGACAAGGGTGACTTTCAAATCGAGACTGTCGGCAGCCTCAAAGAAGGCAGACGCATCTGGGCGCTGGCCCGCATCGGCGAAAACGCCAGCATCATGGACGACCACATCGCCCCCTACCTGATGGTGGCTACCAGCTATGACAGCGCAATGGCCACCACCGCTGCCTTCACTGCGGTTCGGGTTGTCTGCAAAAACACCATGCAACGGGTACTGAAGAACGAGGGTGGCAAGCACCAAGTCACCATCCCCCACAGCGCCATGTTCGACGCAGAGAGTGTCCGGCACGACCTCGGCATCGCGCTGAACTCATGGGACGGTTTTGTCATCAACGCCAAGAAGCTGTCTGGCCGCAAGGTCACCGACCCGGAAATGGATGCCTTCCTGCAGGAAATGATCGAGCCACCCTATGGCAAGACCTACTCGCCCGACCAGGTGCGCAACAGCAAAGGGTACCAGCGAATCGTCGGCCTGTTCAAAGGCGGGCAGCTTGGCTCCGGCCAGGATGCCATTGACGGAACGGCATGGGGTCTGCTCCAAGCCACCACACAGTACATCGACCACGAACAAGGTCGGCTGCCAGACAACCGGCTGGAAAAGGCATGGTTCGGCCCCGGCGCGAAGTTCAAGGAAAAGGCCATGAACAAGGCGATGGAACTGGTGTAACAAAACCGCGCTGGCAATCGAACCATTGCCAGCGCAACAGGAAAACAAAATGATCTCAATTGACCTCAAAAGCCCGAACGGCAACGGTTTTGCACTGATTGGTTTTGCCATGCGCATCGGTAAAGAGTTGGGCATGCCAAAAACCGACATCAGCGCCATCACCACCAAGATGATGGCTGGTTGAGTTTGATAACGACCCACGGAACAACAGCATGGAGATGGAATGACTCAAGCCGAAAAGGAGATCATGCAGGCGCTCATCGAAGCCCTGCGTTAGTACATCAACAACCACACTACAAAGGAACAAACCATGTGGATTTTTTCAAACCAAGGCTTCGTGAGCGTCGTCCAAAAGCCAGACGATAAAGACACCC
>JFJP01027394.1_pt1 | contig 19886 bp, 18 predicted proteins | sample 431651 | NCBI WGS metagenome assembly JFJP01 (sample SAMN02602958, study PRJNA72255) | Microbial mat metagenome, whole genome shotgun sequencing project. | biome: fresh water; feature: sink hole; material: water; isolation source: purple microbial (photo- and chemosynthetic) mats found in...
TCACAGAAAGCTCCTTTTGTTTAGAAAAGTCAAGAAAAAGCTCCTTTAACTCCTTTAATTTCTCTATTTTCTCCAATAATCTCTCGATTCCTTCAGCAGAAAGTCCATTAAAAGAGAAATTTAGTGATAAAATCTCGATTTTATCACATTTTTCAAAGGTTTTATTGAACAAAACCTCAAGACTATCGTCTTTTAGGCCTTTCCAATTGACTAATTCCCTTATTTCGACATTCTGGTCCTCAATATCGTAAAAATATAAGAAATTCCCCTCATTTACGCATTCTGCGTATTGATTTATCAGGAAAATCTCCAATTTCTTCAGCTTTTTCAAAGAATTTAATGATGTGTTAAAAATCGTGAATTCCTTGTGGAAATTATCGAAAGAATGGTACTTAAATTCGATAGAAAGCTCATTTACATTAGAAAAATCCCCGATTATCGATAGTTCTTTTGGGCATTTCAAAGGGAAATTCAGCATAGAAATATCGCTTTGTATCACTGTGATCTTCTTCAAGCGATTTCTGGGCATTTTCACTAGATCATATAGGTCTTTTACGGTGATTTCTAAGCTAATTAGGTAGGAAAACTCGCAATTCTGAGAAATATGGCTTAAAAGCTTTGAGATTTTATCATGGAATTTGCATCCGAATTCCGAAAAAAGGCATTTTATCGTGTTTTTTTGAAGGAAATATTGGAAAACATGAGGAATTTTGCGAAGATTTGCCTCTGTTAAAGGGGATCTGGATAAGGGGCATTCAGATTTGTAGGCAAGGCATTGCAGGATGCACTTGCGACCGAAGGTATGAGGGGGGTTGCAGGAATCAATCATAGGGTCACTGAAGATGCCAGTGCAGATCGGACAGGTTAAGGCCTCAAGGGATTGAAGGGTTTCAAGGGCTGAAACCGTCTCGAAGGCTGAAAGAGTTTTCTCGAGATTTTGAGGGCGATTTGGAAGAATTTGAAGGCTGGAAGGAATCTCGAGATTTTGAGGGCGATTTGCAAGAATTTGAAGATTTTCGAGATTTGAGGGGTTTTCAAGATGTTTGAGATTTTGAGGGTTTTTAAAAGGAGGGCTTTGGTTTTGGGGGGTAAAGTCAAAGAGGTAATCTGGGAAACAAAGGCCTTCATTGAGGATTTCGAGGATTGTGGGTATGTCAATGAGATGATCGGTTTGTGGGTCCATAGCGAGAAAAAGTAGCGAAGTTTTTATTATAAAATGAATTTTTTTGAAATTTTTTCATTTTTTGAAATTTTTATTGGAAAAAATCAGATTTTCGTAGAAAATAACAAAAAACCTTTAAAAACAATGAGAAATTCGCAAAGAAATATGAATATGCATGATTTCGAGCTTATAAAAGTCCGAGATTTCACTAAAAGCACCTCTCAGAATGACAGCGAATTGGGAAAAGGCTCTTATGGGAAGGTGAAACTCGTAAAGGAACGAAATTCTAATAAATTGTTCGCTTTGAAAATCGTAAAAATACTTTATAAAAGCACAAATTTTCAATAAAATTTGAAAATAGTTGGAGAAATCGATGATAAATTCTGATAAAATGAGGGATTCATTGAAAAATGAGATAAAAATTCAAAAGAAACTCCACCATCCTCATATAATTCAATTACATCATTTTTTCGAAGATCTCCACAATATTTATCTCGTTTTGGAGTATGCGGAAAACGGAAATTTATCCAGCCTTTTGCAAAGGAAAAAACGTTTTTCAGAGAAAGAAGCCTTTATCTATTTCATACAGGCCTGTTTAGGAGTCGATTTTCTTCATAAAAAGAACATTATTCACAGGGATTTAAAGGCAAGCGTTTTTTTTCAAAGAATTTTATCATAAAAAGAGATAATTTTAGTATTTTATCTTTATTTTTTACATTTTATCATTGAATAATTTTCATTGATTTTTATGAAAAGCTCAGCCTGAGAACATTCTTCTTGATTCCCATAACAACGTGAAGCTTTGCGATTTCGGCTGGAGTGTTTCAAAGGACTCTCCCAAGTTTACGATCTGTGGGACCGTAGATTACATGGCCCCTGAAATTATAAAAAATCAGCATTTTGATGAGAAAGTGGACATTTGGTCTTTAGGGGTACTTCTTTATGAGCTTTTACATGGGAAAGTGCCTTTTGAAGGTTCTTTTATGAAGGAAAAGCTGAAGAATATACTGAATAATGATAAGATTCAGTTCACAAATCAGATTTCTGATAAAGCGAAGGACTTATTGGAGAAATTACTGAAGAAAAAACCTGAAGAAAGGATCGAATTTCGAGAAATCTTCACAAATCCTTGGGTGGAGTCTTTTGAGAAAATCTATTGTTTAAATTTGAAGGATTTTGTCTATAAAACTGATAATTCTCTGATAAAAAAGGAGAATTTAGTGATAAATACCTGTAATGAGGAAGAAAATATCAGGAATTCCTTTGATAAAATTCCTTCGGAAAATGAAAGAGAAAGTGTTAACAGAAAAGAAATCCAGAGGTATATCATCCAGAAAAACCATATGAAGGGAGGGGTAACCAAGATTAAAGGGGATTATTGGGAAAATGAGATGAGTGAAAGGAAAAGCCTTAGAAAAATATCGGAGAAAGGCTCAAATTTGAAGAAAAATCAACAGGAAAAAACTGATAATAATGTAATTTTATGGGTTTTTGGGAGATTTTAAGGGGGTTTATTGAAGAATGGAAGTTTTTTCCAAAGATTCTTGGGGAGCTTGGGCTTTTGTTGCACGAAAAGGTAAAATGGGAGATTATTTCATGATTTAATAATTTCTGAATTTTATTTTGAGTTTTGTGTTTTTTTACATCAGTTTTTTGATAAAAAAAACTTAAATTTGTTTAAATAAAATTAAAAAAAATTTTATAAATTAAAAGAAAGAATTTATTTTATCGTTTTTATTAATCAAAATGAAGAATTTATTCCTTGTAAATTAATAATAAGTATTTGTGCTTCTGTTAGAAATATCTGAAATTCTTCGTTTAATTGCTTTTTGCAGTATTGCAGTATCATTTATTTGTATATTTATTTAAAGGAAAAATTTGAAGTTTTTATCAAAATTCAAATTTTTAATGATTTTCATTTTTTTTTCAGAAATTTTTAATTATTTCATTTTTTCTTGTGATGAGATGAATAAATCGCCAGCATCCTCGCCAAATCTATTTTGTCATATGTGAGTATTTATTGCCTGATCCCACTGAAAAATTCTTCCTTTGTCTCTCAAACAGCAAATTATTAATAATAAAGAAAAGAAAAATAAATTAAATCAAAACAACCAAAAAAAATTCAGTTAAAAAAAGTCTATTTTTTTTAAATGTCATTTTTCTTTTAAAACATTAAAAAAGGATCTTTCTGAAATTTAAAAGCGCTGTATTTTTTTTCGCTCCGAAATAAAACGCGATGATTGTTAGTGTGCTTGCGAAGAAAAGCGTCATTCCTATTTTCTCATAGTTCCTTTGGAAGAAGCTATCAGCTTTTTTTAACTGCTCAACGACTTCCGAGCTTAATCCTTTGGCCCTAAACAACAAAATAACCTATAATTTCATTTGATTTTTCAAGAAAAAAATCAACGGTTTATCTAATAATAGATAAATAGAGCTCAAAAACGGGCTTAGATCGCCTAAATCCTTTGAAATTGAACAGATTTCTTTGAATCCTAGAGCATTTGCTTTATTTCTTTTGATTTCCTTGATGAATTTAATGAAGAAAAAATTGAGTTTTATAAAGGAAAATTGAATTTAATGAGGAAAAATCGAATTTATGAAGGAAAACCTCGCTTTTAAAGTTTCTGATTTGAATCAGAAAACTGGGAATTTTCTTATCGATGATCTTCGAATTTGCTGCTAAAAACTCCTCTAATTCCTGTTCTTTTTGAAAGACTATTCCCAATAAATCTATTCTATTTTATGACAAAATTTCTTCATTAAATCGAGAAAATTCCTTACTTTTTCATGATTTCTGCGACATTTTCAGATTCCATCTCTATTTTCGGGATTTCTGTGAGAATAACTAGTTTTTTATGTCCATTAGGCTGAAAACTGATGTAGTTTGCACAGCTATTTGTGGCAATGGTCGGTACATAATTGAGATTTTCTTCCTCATTGATTTTTTTCAGGAATTTATCGAAGATATAAGACTTTAAATAAGGTTTTTATTGGTAATTTTCAAAAATAAATTCAATGATTTTTTTTGAAAAAACTCAATGAATAAAAAACCTTTCCGGAATTCGGAGGTCCTATAAGCCCTATGTGAACAATGGATTTCTTCGACATTTTACATATTTGTGAATAGGTCATATTATTCTTGCTAATTCACAAACGAATCTCCCTTTAAATTAACTCCTCTTAATATAATACATACTTCAGGTTATAAAAAGCTTCATAAATCGGATTATCAAAACCAATCCCTATCAAATAATAATAGGCCTTTTTGTAGTCAAAATATGCTAATAAACTGATAAAAATGGCTTCAATTTCATTGATCTTTTATCAATAATCAAAGGAAATACCTCCATAAAGCCAACCACGCGTCTATTTTGATTATTTCTGGGGTTTCGAGGGGAATTAGGCTGTCTATTTGAGTCCATGGGATCGAATTATCAGGTATTGGGTAGAAGATTTCTTTGAAAGAAGAGAGTTTCAAGGTAACCCCATCATCTTCGCTGAATCTTTTGTAGATTCCTTTCAAAAAATCCAGAGCTTTAAAGCTCAGATTTAAAGAAAGTGATAGTCTAATGAAAAAATTCAATTATTAATGAAAAAAACAAGGAAAAAATTCAATAAAACTTGAATTCGTCTTCATTTTCTCGAAAAAAATGCGATTTCAGCGACAAGTTATCATCATATCCGAAAAACCTCAAAATCGACTAAAAAAACATCGATAAAGCTCCCCTTTTACCCTAAAAATACCCAACAAATCGAGAATTTCATAAACTCCACAATGCATTTCTTCTGAAGGATCAAAAACCCTTTCAAAGTGATCCCTTTATCGCTATTTTCATTCTTTCCCCAAATCCCCTTTAGAACTAGAACCACAAGAAATTAATACCTCATCTTTTATCACGTCTTTTATCCCCCTTATATCCTCCTGTGTGAGCTCCCCCTTGAACACTTCAAGCTGTAAATAGTTCAGCTCATCATCTGTGATGAAATTATCGCAATCTTTATCAACAATCCTGAAAATTCTTGTCAAAACCTTTTGAAATTCAACTGTTAAATTCTAATAAAATTTTTTATTTTTCAAAGAACTCCTTGGGATAAACCTCACCTTTTCGTTAAAATCGAACAAAGGAGCCAAAGGGAATAGCACAACCCTTTGCGCACAGTAAATAACCTCAGAAATATTCGAGGATTTCAACGCAGAACACTCTAAACCCACTTCCACTTGCTAGATTTAATGAAGAAACCACAAGGAAAATAGGGAAAAAACCTTGTATTCTTTCACTAAAGACTTGATAACCTTCGAAATCTTCGCTTTTTCTATCAGTGATTCATCGAGCTCGTTCTCGAGGTCTATTTTGTTCCCGACCACTACCACTGGCGTTTTCTCAGCGATCTTCTTGATTTTAGGCAGCCAGAAGCTCTGAAGGCGCTCAATGGTCTCGATTCGACTGATATCGTAAAGGAGGACCAGAACTTGGCTTTCACGAATTTCTTGATTTACTTGAAATTCGAGTTTTGGATCGCCTTTTTTTTTTTAAGGTTTTTTATGGAGTTTTTTTTGAAATTAAAGAAAAAACTCAAAAAAAATATACTTGATGTATCGATTATGATGGTTGTTACGTCGAAAGCTTGAGGACACATTTCAGGGGGGAGCAAGACAGGACCTATCACCTTTTCCAACTAAAAAATGAGGGTTTTGGCAGATATTATTAAGAGAAACGGTACTTTTTCAGGCAGGGATTCGGAAATTAAAGTTGTTATTAAGGAGGTCTTGCCGACTTTTTCTAAGAAAATAAGGATTTTATGGGGTTTTTAGAAAAAAAATTACCATCGCCGAGAATGGCAACTCTGATTTTTTTATTATTTTGAGGCATTTTCAAAAAAGAGAAAAAAGGAAATAATCGAATATAGTATTTGCTTGAGTTTTTTAATATTTTAAAGGATATTTATTAATATTATTATAAAGAATCTCAACATTAAAAAAATAAAAAATCGCAAAAAAAATTAATTTTTTCTGAAAACTTGAAAAAACGAGAAATTGAAATAAAATTAAAATAATTTAGAGAAAAAAATCAAAATTGAAAAAAAAATTTGTAAAAAATTTCGCACTAACTACTTTTCCTTAGATGAAAAAACGCATAAATATTTTTCAATTTTATTAAATACGATAAGATATGTTGTGTTCCCTATAAATGACTCAGACTTTTTTATTTAAATTATTATTCAAATAAGATCTTCAAACTTCCTATGCGTTCAAGTAACCCTACAAATCTGGCCAATTTCAACTACAAGGAATGGTCTCCCGAGCTTGAAAACATCACCCTTGCAGAATACATCTGGATTGATGGTACCGGCAAGAGCCTGCGTTCCAAGACCAAGGTTTACCACGAGAAAATCACTAAATTAGAGCAATTAGAATGGTGGACCTTCGATGGTTCTTCCACAATGCAAGCAGCCACCTCCCAATCCGAGATCTATGTGAAGCCAGCGTTTTTCTGCAAAGACCCCATCCGTCGAAAGAACTCCATCCTCGTGCTTTGTGAGTGCTACCTTTCAGATTTAAAGACCCCTGCCAGATTTAATTTCAGGTATATTTGTGAAAAAATTATGAATGAGGCCAAAGAGCATAGACCTTGGTTCGGTATGGAGCAAGAGTATTTCCTCTTCACCAGGACAGGCACCACCCACGAATGGCCTTTAGGCTGGCCTTTTGACGGGTTCCCTTTCCCCCAAGGAAGATACTACTGTTCCATTGGTGATAACAATGCTTTTGGAAGAGCAGTTAGTGAAAGCCATTTGCGTTGTTGTTTGGAAGCTGGTTTGAAAATCGCAGGAACGAACGGGGAAGTAGCTCCTGGACAATGGGAGTATCAAATCGGTATAGCTGAAGGCATGGAATGTGGAGATCACCATTGGATGAGCAGATATATACTCGCCAGGTATTTATTAATTTAAAAAAAAAAATTCAAATGGATTATTGGAAAGATTGGGTGAAGAATTCAATGTAACAGTGAACACAGAACCTAAACCAATTGCCGAAGGAGACTGGAATGGAAGTGGTTGTCACATGAACTTCTCAACAGAAAAAACTAGGGCAGAAGGTGGCTTAAAATACATCTTAGAACATTGCATGAAGAAACTACAGGCCAAACATAGAGAACATATCGTTCTTTATGGAGAAGGAAATGTTAAGAGACTAACTGGACATCATGAGACCTCATCCATTGATAAATTCAACTTCGGTGAAGGAAACAGAGCCTGCAGCTGCAGAATCCCTATACCCACACATAACAATGGCAAAGGGTATTTCGAAGATAGAAGACCCGCATCGAACATTGACCCTTATTTGGCATCGGCCATCATGGTTGATACCATTTGTTTGAACTCCAAGTATTGTGATGAGTTGGTCCAAGCTTATAAGAACTCAATCGAGAATAATTTCTAAGAGCATTGATTTTAAAGAATTTTAAAGAATTTTAGAATCAGAAAAAAATTAAAAAATTGAAAAAAAACAAATTTAAATTTTTTTTTAAAAAAAACGACAATTTTAATTTTAATTTTTTTTTGATTTTTGTAAAAAGTGAGAAAAATATAAAAAAATTAATTAATAATTTTTTTCTTCTTTTATTTTTTATTTATATTCAATTCATTCAGCAAATCGTCCAAATTCTCTTCTTTCTCCCCACCATTCAAATCCACTTCACCGCCATTCAAATCCAATTCTTCCTCATTTTCTCTTTGATTCAACTCCTCTTCTTTATTATCTTCTTGCCCCCCTTTTTCTTCAGCTTTCTCTTCATTTTTTTTCTCTAAATTCTGAGTTTCTTCAATAGGCTGAACTTTTTGATTCTTTGCTAACAGAATCTTCAAAAAGCTTAACCCCAAAAATATCAAAATACAGCTGAATCCAATAATAATATTCACTTGTGATAAAATAAAATACTTTGTTTCAGTGCATTTCGAGCTTTGAAGCCATTTGATTCCCAAAGCATTCCAAATAATCGAAATTATCAAATACATCATTAAAAGCACAAAACTGATCGTTATATGTGCTAATTGCATGATGAACTCCATTAAAATATTGCAATAGATTAAAAGAAAAATGTAGTTGATGATGATAGTGCCTGATAAATATCGATCAAGTTCTTCATTAGCAGGAGCTTTGTTCTTGCAAAGCAGGTAATTCGCACCTTCGAGGTTATAAACCGCTGCTGTTGCCAAAGAGATCACAAGGTTTAACACTGCAGGGATTACAGGAACCATATAAATAATTTCTGATCTTTCATAAAGAAATAGTGCAAAACCTTTGTAATTTTCATTCTTCATCGATTAAAAAAATCAACAAGTTTCAAAAAAAAATTAGTAAAATTCAATTTTATTTTAAAAATCCGAATTTATAACAATAAAAACTTAAATTTCGACTTAAAAATACAATACCATCTCCCAAATCAAACCCCCTGTAAAAATGAGTGTTTTTTTAACTCCTCCACCGAAACCCTCATCTTTTGATCACGAACCAAGCAGACCTCAATGAACTCCCTGAGTTCCCTCGAGATTCCGTTTGGAATTATTGGTAGTTCTTCTGATAGTCCAATCTTCATAATCATTGCAATGGGGTTATCGAATTTATACTGGCTCCAAGGCGTTTTACCAGTCACCATCTCCAAAACAGTACATCCAAAGGACCAAACATCAGACTTCCTTCCGTATTTGGTCTGCCGAACGACCTCAGGAGCCATCCAAGGTATGCTTCCTGTTATATTGTTGCTTTTATCAGTTTTAGAGCTTTTTATAGAAATCGTCAAACTTTTTTCCAATTGTTGTGCTGAGCCAAAATCAGCTAGTTTGACAGTTCCGTTGTTCGAAACTAAGATATTGGCTCCTTTTACGTCTTTGTGAATGACTTTAAGGGAATGGATGTAGGAAAGAGCGGATAGGATTTGTGAGGAGTAGAGTTTGATGGTTTGTTCAGGAAATGGACCGAATTTCTGGAGGAGGCTGGAAATGTTGCCGCCGGACATGTATTCGAAATAGATGCAGAGGTTGTCGTCAAGCTCTTCGAAATCATAATAGGTTATGATGTTTGGGTGACGGATGCTTTTCAGGATCGCCAGTTCGCTCTTTAGTAAAAACAAAAGGAAAAAGATCAAAATTGAAGAAAAATTGAAGAAATTAAATATTTTTCAACCTGAATTTCTTTGAAACAAGAGGAATCAATGCCGAAATTTTTATTAGCATGAATCATTTTAATCGCAAAGATCTGTCCAGTCAAACAGTTCATCCCTCTATAAACCTCTCCAAAGGTCCCATACCCGATCAAATCGCCTTGCTTCCAGTTAATTTTCTTTCCTAAAATCTTCTTTTTTGAAAATCAATGTAACCAAAAAAAAATTCACAAATAAGAACTTCGTGGTTTTTATCAATAGAACTCGCTTGTGAACTGACTTCTTTTATCAAATGAAGATCAGAAAACGCATCTTCTTTAATTTTTACTGAATCCTCAAGGAAAATGCTCTCATTTTGCTGTATATTCTCAATACACAAGGAATTTTTCTTTGGAATCTCCGGTTTTATTTGAATTTTCTTCACAAAAGGCGCTTTTTTCCTGATTTTAATGAATTTTTCAAAGAAATTCGTCTGATGTTCCAAAAAGAAGATTTTTAATTGATTTTCTTTATTAAATACTTGTTTTTTGATCAGAAAGTGGTTTTTCGCAGACGAGTTTTCCTTTGAAAGAGATTCTTTTGGGCCTTCTCGACTCACTAAAGCCGTTGTTTGTGTTGAAGCCGAGTTTTTTTCTTCAAAGTTTAGTTTTTCTTCATTAGAAAAAGGCTTAAGTTTTGCGAATTTCATTCGAAAAGCCTCTTTATTGAATTTTTTCACAGAGATGAGGTCCTTTAAGAAATCTTCACTATTTTCTCGAAAAAGGGCCCTTTCATGAAGACTTTCTGTCTGAGAATTCTGCGTAAGGTGCTTTCTATTGTAAAAAGAAGGCTTTTTGCTAAGGGATAATAAAGAATTTCGAGGTTTCTTGGAATTTATCGTGCTTTGGTTCTTTAAAGAGATCAAAGGCAAAGGGTTTTTCCTTTGATTTTCAGTGGTTAAAGCTAAAAAAATAACTTTTTATGGGTTTTTCAAAGGAAAAAGACTTGTTATTATTGAAGAAACTGAAGCTTGTTTGGAAATAATCGGCAGATTGTTCGATTTTTTCACAGGATTCAATGTATTTTGACTTAAAGTTAAAAGAATTTTAAAAGAAATTCAAAGGAAATTCACTGAATAATGGCCACATGAAGAAAAGTCCAAAAAAAGAAAATAGATAGAAAAAGTAAAGAAAAATAATAATTTTTTATTAAAATACACAAAAAAAGCTTTTGCATTAAAAAACCCCTTTTTTCTGAATAAAATCGAATTTTTTTTAAGCAGACCCCCTTTTTCCTGATAAAAATAAGCTTTTCTTCTAAAAGCTGTTTTTTTATATTTTTTTTAAATTTCCTTGCGAAAAAAAACACAAAAAAAACCAAAAAGCGCCAAATCTCCTGTCCATTCCTCCGAAGAGGAAAATGCAAGACACCCCCTCCATACCCTTTCAAATCCCATTCATAAACGACCTTCCCCCCCAGTTCCACTTCAATATAACCCAACCCCCTGCAACCCCAATGAAAGCCAAAAGAATCATTCAACGATTAGAAATCCCCGCAATATATAATGAATCAAAATCTATCACTTTTCTCATTTTTCCTTCCAAAATCCCTGAAAATCTTCAAGAGACCATTAAAGATAAATTTATTGAAAAAACCCTCGAAAATAATGAAGAAAAAATTCTCGAAGAGAAACCCAGGCTTCGAATTATGATTTTAAACCACGAAATCCCTGACTATATGCCTTTAAAAAAGCCCGCAAAAACGCGAAAATTCATTATAAACAGCTTGAACTCGATTTCGCTTCACAACTCCTCAAACTTATTCACAAATCCTGAATTTGTGAACTTTTATGCCCAATCGCCGATTTCTGACAATTTCAAAGAAAAAGCGCCTTTTTTTTCAAGCGAAGAAAACGCAAAAACCTTGAAAAAGAAGACTTTATCATGCAATTGTAAGAAATCGCACTGTTTGAAGCTTTATTGTGAGTGTTTTCTTGCGGAAAAGCTGTGTTCTTCTGACTGTTCCTGTGCAAATTGTTCGAATCTTGCTAAATTCGCCGAAAAACGACGTGTTTTGATCGAGAATTGCAAAGAAAAAAACCCTTTGGCTTTTGAGCCAAAAATTCAAAGGAAGATTGAGAAAACCTTTCAAAAAGACGAATTATTGTTCACGAAACACAATAAAGGATGTAATTGCAGGAAGTCGAATTGTTCGAAAAAATACTGTGAATGCTTTCAAGCAGGGGCGAAATGCAGTGAGCTTTGTAAATGCGAGGATTGCAAAAACGCTGATTTTACAAAGAATTCATTGGATTTCAACAAAAATTTCAAGAAACAAAATTATCTTCTGAAGAATTCTGAGAAAAACTCGAATTTTAGAAATTTCAATGAAGAAAATCAAATGAAAATTAATGAAGAAAAGTTCGGAGTTTTGAAAGGCCTTGCCACCACGAAACACCAGCTAAATAGCTTCAATTCGTTCCATAGCGTGATGAACGACGAGAAAAATGAAGGAAATTTTAAAAGAATTCGTGAAGAAAATGAATGGGATTGGGAGTTAAAGAAGAAAACTTTGTAAAAATCAAAAGGAATTTTCCTTTTTTTATTTATTTTTTTCTTAAAAAGTGTTTTTTTTGAATATTTTCCATTTTTCAAATGAATTTTATTGAAGAAAAACCCCGAAATTGGAATTTCCTTAATTTTCTTTAAAAAACCTGTTTTTTTCTTTAAATTTCAGAAAAATTCTACCAAATTACAAAAACTTCTCCAATTCATCCATAAGTTCGTCCCCTCCTTTCTCAAAGACCAGATTGAAGATATCAGCGATATTCTGCTTGGTTTTCACATAGCCATCCTGATGAGCGATAGTCTCTTCCATCACCTCTATCTTCTTCTTTTCTTTCCCCTGTAATTCTTCACAAAGTTTCTTGATATTCAATTCTTCAAAATCGATTTTCTTCAGTAATTCCTTTTGTTCTTCTGTAATTTCCGGGATTTTCACCTTTAATTCTTCAATAATTCCCTCATATTCGAAGAATTTGTTCTCATTTGCGATGATTTCTTCGTTTTTATCCACGATTTCCTTTTGTAAATTCAACGTTTGGACCTCGAATTCTTTGAATTTCTTATAAGAATCTGAAAAAAGGTCATTTATCTTGCTTTTATTAAAGGAATTCGGCTGTTTGGAATTTAAGTTCAAATACTCGTTCTTTAAGTCCATTTGTTTCTTATTCATTTCTTCGATTTTGGCGTCAATTTCTTCATGTTTTCTTTTGAAATCCACGATATTCTTCAGTAAATCGTTGTTTGAAACCTTCAAAACATTCATTTCGTTTTGTAAAGAAGCTTTTTCTAAAGAAAGCCTTTCAAAATCCACCCTGAATTCCTCTAGTTTTTCCTTTGAAATCTCCGCATTTTCCCCATTTTTTTCATCGATTTTCTCAAATTCCTCGATTTTCTCAAATTCATCGATTTTTTCAAAAAGATCATTTTTTTTTTTTCCACTGGCTTTTTCAAAGTTTTTTTCATCAGTTTTTTCCGGTTTTTCTTCTAAATTCTTCAAGATATTTTCCTTGGTTTTTTTCAATTCATTGCGATTTTTCTCAATATCTTTCCTCAATTTACAGTTCTTCATTTCAAACTCCTTGATCTTCTGCATGATCCCTTCGCAATCGCCATCGTTTTTCTCAAGTCCCTGAGCTACTTCCTTGATTTTCTCTTCAAGCCCGTCCTTTGCCTCCTTCACTTCCTTTATCTTCCCTTCGAAACTGATCTTTTCATCATAAACACTGCTGTATTTATTCGAAAACAACGGTCCAGGAACCACTAATTTTTTGCTGTATTCGCGATTTTTCCGAAATTATTCTCGTTTTTCCTCACAATGTCTTTATTATTTCCGCTTTTACTGCGACTTCGGTCTATCAGTCGGTCCAATACTCGGTTTTCCTTGGGAATTCGTGGGTCAATCGCGCTTTTTGGCTGGGATATTGAGGATTTCGGGGTCGGAGTTAAAGACCTTTGGCTTTTTTTCGGGATTATTGCTAAAATCGCTTTTTTAATTGAAATTTCTTTTTTCGGGCTTTTTTCAGAAGAATTTTTCACTTGTGATTTTAAAGGCGATTGCGTTGAATTCTTGATTTTATTCAATAAAACACTGCTGTTTTCTTCTTCTCCAATATATTTCAAGCCTAATTTCATCGTGATTTTGGCTTGATGTTCAGCTGATTTCTCCATTACCAATATGATATCATTTGTATATGGCTTTTCAAGAGCTAGAACTGCAAATTGGGCTAAATCAATCCTGCCGAGACCTATACAATGAGAACTTTGGCCAGTGTGAAGAAAAAGCTCAATTTGTATGAATTTCTCTTGGTATTTGTGCTTGAATTCCTCGAAGAAAATCGAAGTCATTAGTGTTAAGGATTCATTGAGCTCAGTCTCGTAATTAGCTTTGGGACGTTGCAGGGATTCAAGGCTTTGGGGACCGGATTTTATTGATAAGGAAATGCGGGAGGAAGGGTTCGAAGAGGACATTGAAAGCGTCTCGAAGAAGAAATCTGCTTGGAATTTGTGGGCTTTCAGAGCCGCTTTGGCTAGGATTTTGGAAAGCATTTGAGAAAATTTATTTGATTTTTTTATTGATTAAGGAAAAATGTACAATGGTTTTTTTTTTGAAAGAAATTTGAATTTGAATTAAATAAATTTGGCGTTTGTTAAATTTTAAAAGGAATTTGGAGGGAATTTTGTAGGAGATTGCAAGATCTAATGAATATGTTGCTTGTTTATGGTGGAAAAACTAAGGAAATCAAGGGAAAGTAATAACAAAACAAAAAATTAAATGTTTTTAAGCTCCAAAATAAGACTTTTTAAATGAAAAATATCAGTAAAACTCTACATTCAAAATAAATGTATTTGAACACTTATTGGATAATGATCAGACAATCCGCTACATCTCACATCGTATTTTTTGTTACAAATCACTGGGTTTTCCACCTTCAAATCTCCCTTAATCCATATATAATCGAAAAGAAATAAACCATAAATAGAAAGATCACCCAAAGGGCAAGTAGTTCTTTCAAAAAAACTAAACTTTGAATGGCTATCTTCAAATCCATTAAACCACAAAGGAAAATTGACAATATCAAATGATCCAAACGGTGCATTTAAATCCCCTACAATCGCAAAATAATCAGAATTTCCTGTCTTTTCTTTAGAATGTTCAATGATCTCATTGATTTGTTGCCATCTGATAATGAACCCATGTATCACGCTGAAGAAAAAGTCTTGGCCTGATTCCAAATGAGTTGAATAAGCAGTCAATATCCTACCATTGATCAATATATCAGAAACCAAAGCCACTCGACCACCCCATCTATTATCGTATTTACAGCATTGTGAACGAAATCTTATTTGTTCTAAATTCTGCATTGGATATTTCGAAAAAATAGCGTTGCCCATTGTGCATTGGTGTTCATCACCTTCCTGATAATTTTCCACATATTCTACAGCATATCCATAAAACAAACCGAATTTTTTAGCAATTTCTAAAGGCCCATCTGTGTATTCTGCATATATTTGGCAATCACGAGCGATTTCCGTTATTATTAAAATATCAGCTGAAGCAATCAAGAAAGTTTTTTTTGAGATTCTTTCTAAAATTTCGATGAAATTCAATTTTGTTGAGTCTGTTCCTCCGTTTCTGTCCAAATTGAAATTTACAATGGTTATTTGTGAATTGTTAGAGGCGTTGGAAGGAGAAAAACTCAAGGGATTGAGGAAATTTCCGTTTAAGATTGTGCAATTTAAATCATCATTGGAAAGAGGTTTTGGACAAAGGAAGGGAAGAGATATTGTGAGATAAAGATTTTGCAAGGATAATAAAAAAAAAAATATATGCATTTATAATTAATTTAAGTTTATATTCAATAAAAATTGAAAATTTCAAAAAATATTTTTTTCATTAAATCAACTATTTTTTAAAAGATTATTTCATTTGTTCCATCTTTTTTTGATTGTTATAATACCTCCACAAGAATTTTCTGCTCGTTTCAATCGCCAGAAGCCCGAAAAACAAATAAAAAGTTTTTTTTCCTTTGGTGTTAATTGAAACAATGTGTTCATCCAAATATTTTAAAAAAAGACTTCTATTCTCCCCTGATATCACTTTAGGTTCAAAACTTAAATTTCCTTTTAGATCCTTATTTAATTTCCCCATAAACACAGTATGGCTTTCAGGTTCGATCCCATATTCTGTAAACAGTATTTTCTGCCCCATCAAACTCTTCAATCTTTGCACCGGATTTAATTGAATAATCATAGCTTTCTTATCAAATTGATCAACAGTTTCTATTTTCTTTAAATTAAAGAGAAAGACTTCATTTTTCTTATTATTTATCTCAATCGTCTGTCCCAGCATGTTTCTGACTCTAAAATTTAAAACTCCTTCATTTATTTTCCATATTTTATCCTGTTGATTTTCTTTATCTTCTACGATCGAAGAAAACAAAACTGTATTTTGTTTGAATTTGGCTGTTTTCTTGCTATCATCGTCATTATCAGTTTGTGCACAAAGAGCAATTAGTTTGCCTAAAGGTAGATCTGTCAGATTTTGAATATAATCAAAATCGAAATCTTCTCCTTTTTCAAGATCTTCGAATAAACTCCGAAATAATTTCTCTCTTTGATAATAAATAAAACCTCTGATAAACAGAAAGGTTGATCCTGCTAAAATAAGACCAGATACTATGCTCATTTTATAATAATTAAAGAAAAATCTATTAATTTTCCAAGAACTTTTTTAAAAACTCAAAAAACCGTTCTCATCAATAAATTTTCTTAATAAATTATAAAACAAACGCAATGCAAAATTCTTCAAACCGACCATATTTCACCCCTCAAACAAATAAACAAGGAATAAGTCCAGTTTCCGCCAAACAACAGTACTTAAACTACGGTGCTATGACGGAGAGATTGATGACTCCTCCACAAACCGAAATTAAAATCTCCAAAACCATCTATAAAAATGGTAATCCGACCCCACCAAACACCAGACATTTCCGTAGTGAATCCTCCCACACTTTTGTCATCGAAAAGTCCGATTCAGTGTCATTGCGCCTCCAAAACCTGAACCAAACGAAAGTCCAATTATATAATGATCTGAATCAAATGAACAATGAGAACAAGGCTTTAAACGGAAAGTTGCAGAATCTTCAGAACCAATACCAAAGCCATAACCAGACGACATATAGCAAGGATAATCTGATCCAAGAGCTGATGAAAATCAAGGAGATATTGGATAAATGCGATTTCAGAAACGATCAGGTCTCGCTTCAATACAGTGAGCTCCAAACCATCCAATCGATTATTTATAACATAACAAATAATCTCAAGCTTTTCGAAGAGAAACTGTCTCTGTTATGGAACGAAACTGAACGTTTGGGCCGGGAAGTTATTGATTGGCAAAACACCTGCACACATCAGGATGCAGTCTATCAGATCCGGATTAATGACCTCACACAGCAATTTTCACAAAAGACTTTCCAATCAAACATCACAATAAATGATGCAGAATATACGAATAGGATCAAAGGGTTAGAAAAAAGGGTAAATGAGCTTGAAGTAGTTATCTTAAAGATAAATAATGAAAAGGAGAGCATTTTAAAGGAGATGAAGGGAGGTAGTAGTGATTTGTATGGGAAGATAAAGGGGAGTCAAAAGGAATATGATGAAAAAATCCTGGTTTTAACATCACAAATAGAGAAATTGCTGAAGATTGTGGAGGAGAAAAATCAATTGATAGATAGTCTTCGCATGAATTTCAATAAAAATTCAGGTGGAAATTACAATAAAAGTAGCAAAAATTCATTTGATAATTACAACAATAATTCAATTGATAATTCATTTGATAATTTCAACAAACCCTTTGAAACTTCAAATAAAAATACACCTAATAAAAACTCCTACAATAACAACAAAAATTACAATGAAAATTCCTATCAAATATCTTCTGAAAATCACCCTGAAAGCTTCACTAAGCCTTATCCCAATGAAAAAACCAAAGCTGCAGGTCAAATTTCATCAGAAAATACTCCTAATTTTATTCATTTGCAGCAAGTGAACAAAGAACTTATGCAAAGCATTCAGACAAAGGTGCATGAATGCAATGAAACCAAGCTGCTTTGTGGGGAGTTAAAGAAAGAAAAGATGAATTTCTTGGAGAAGATCAAGTATTTAGAAACACAAATAGCTCTATTCAAAGAAGACGTCTCTAAATCACAGGATAAAAAAGCTTCTTATGATAAAGACCTGAACAAATTACTTGAAAAAGCTCAAATGCAAATAGAAGAACTCTATAGAAAAAACCAAGATCTTGAAGCATTAGTCGAAAATCTAAGAAAAAACGAGAGAAATTATCAGGTTTCTTTGGAGAATATGAAGGGGGATTTGGGCCTTTCGAATGAGAAACATGAGAAAATCAAAAGGGAGTTTACAAATGAAAGAATAGCAAAGAACAATTCAAATGAAAATGAGCTTAGACAGGCACAAGATCAGGTTTTTGAGCTGAATAGAAGGAATAAAAGCTTTGAAGAGATGATTGTTCGGTTACAGAATGAAGATAAGGTGAATAAGAACTTCATATTGGAAATTGACAATCAATTGAAGGGGTGGAGGGATAAATATAATGAAAATGAAAAGAAGTTTGTGGAAAAAATTGAGGCGGTTCAAAAGAATTGCAACGACGAAAAATACAATGAAATGGTTATTTTTTTAAAAAAAATTGCTTTGATGAAAAAATCTTAAAGATTTGTTTTATTAAATAGAGTCAATTAGAAAATAAATTCAAAGAAGAAATCACACTTCGCGAGCAGAAATTCAGTAAAATCCTAGAAAAAGGCCAGAATCAATTAGAGGAACTGCATCAGAAAAAGCAAGAACTTGAACAAAATCTTGACAAAATGAGAAAAGAAGAATTGAATAATAAACTTCTCATTGAACAACTTCACACTGATACAACTGATTACAAATTGAGATTAGAAACAACCGAAAATAACTATATGGATGAAACCAGAAAATCAAACGATAAAAAGCTTTCTTACGAAAAAGAACTCAAGCAAGCCAATTTACAAATACAAGAATTAATAAGAAAGAATAAGAATTTCGAAGAAACAATAGAACAGCTTCAAAATGAGGAACAAAACTACAAGAACACCATAAATGAGCTTAAAGAACAATTAGAACGATGGAAGGATAAATTTGAGCGAAATGAACTGAAATACAATGAAGAAATCGAAGAAGTTCGCATCAGTTACGACGAAGAAAAAATGAATGAAATTGTAAAGGAATTTTTTCTTTAGGGTTTAATATAAAAGGCTTACTGTGAGATTGTTTTTAGGGAGACATGGAAATCAAATATAAAGCAGAAATAGAGGTCAGAGATACAAAGCTTATGCAACAGGCAAATTTGATTGAGGAGCTTGAGGCAAATCTGAAGAAATCCTACTCAGAAAACAAGGAATTAGAAGAGGATTTGTATAAGATGAAAGATGAATTATCGAAATTTAAGCAAATAGTCGAAAAAATTGAAGAGATTTCAAGGGAAAAAGAAGAGCAATTAGAGAATAAAATAGAAAGCTTTAGGATGAAACTGCAGGATTTTCAAGAGAAGGAAATAAGGATGAATTCCGAGAAAAAGTCTTTGGATTTGACTGTAAATCAAATAAAAGAAGAGCTTGATGCGAAACACAAGGAAAATGAGAATGTTTATGATTTGATTGAGAAGCGGAATTTCGACATCGAAAATCTAAAAAAAGATGTATATCATTAAAAATTTTCGTTTGGAAATATATAAATCTCTTATAGTTAAGGGTATTAAAAGAAGAAAATTCCCAATATAAAATCCAAGTAAAATTGACAAAAACAGATGAATTTACTAAAGACGAAGAATTGATGAAATTAAACAAAGAAATCATCGAAACGTTTATTCACATTTTTTATGAAATTTTCTGAAATTTTTAAAAAGAAACACTATGTGTGAAGATTATAAATCAAGAATGGAGATTATGAACGAGGAATTAGGGCGAAAAAACAGTGAATTGCAAATTAAAATCGAGGAATTGGATGCTATTAAAAAGGAATATGAAAAGGCGATAAAAGAGTTTAAGGATACCGATAGTCCAGTTCGCAGAGCCAGTACATCGAGAAAAGTCCTTTATTTTTATTGAATTTATTTATAATTATTTTTAATAAAGTCAATTGCAAGAACTTCAATTATAAAGAGTCAAATATCTCAGGAAAAAAGACATTCGAAGGAAATAAATGGAAACATTCAAAATAATATGATTCTAGAAGAAGAATCTGAAAAAAATCAGGAATAATGAAAAAATTTAAATATTTTATTAATAAAATGTTATAAAAATAACAAAAATTTAAAAAGACCATAATTTTAAAAATACAATTATTTCTATTTGGATTATTTGTTTTTTTTGGAAAATTTTATCGCTTTTTGGAAAAAAATATTCACTTTTTGGATAAAAAAAATCAATTTTGGAAATTTTAATCGTTTTTTGGATAAAACTTACATTTTTT
>JFJP01001920.1_pt1 | contig 19874 bp, 18 predicted proteins | sample 431651 | NCBI WGS metagenome assembly JFJP01 (sample SAMN02602958, study PRJNA72255) | Microbial mat metagenome, whole genome shotgun sequencing project. | biome: fresh water; feature: sink hole; material: water; isolation source: purple microbial (photo- and chemosynthetic) mats found in...
GACCGTGAAACGCCCCAGCGCCAATGATAGTAGGCATCTCGCCCGCGAAAGTAGGTCATCGCCAGACTCCCCCTCCAAAACGCCCCGCTTCGCGGGGCGTTCCCTTTTGTACGCGTGTAAAGTTCTGTGGCTCAAGCGTTCACTGTGTTCACAGTGGCGTCTAAGTTCCCCGATTTCAGTATGATCTTAACCAGATTGCCTGGTTGCACGGCATGAGCATCGCTAAGGACTATGCCCTCTCTGGTTTGAACAATGCAGTAGCCTCTAGAGAGAATGTTTACTGGATTGAGTTGCTGTAATGACCTCAATGCACTCTCCAATTTGCCTTTTTGAGTGCCAAGATTTGCCATCATGGTTGAGTCAAGTGCGGTAAGTAAATTGAATAGACCAATGCGTCTGGAACTGCAATCCGGGCGTAGATTTTCAATACGAATTTTCTTGAATGTCATTTCATGCTTTAACTGCTGATATCGGTAATTGATACTTTTCCTTGCCCGTGTCTGCAATTGAATCACCATATTCCTGTTTTGAGTAATTCGGTTACCTGGATGTAATAAGTGTCTCGACACTCCGTCAAGGTGTTGCATGGATTGATACATCACTCTTTTGATCGAACTGTTCATTCTTGAAGTTAGGTTCTCAACCTTGGAGCGTGTTTCAGCTTGGTCTGGCACAGCCTGTTGCGCGGCAGCGGTTGGCGTTGCAGCGCGAATATCTGCGCTGAAATCGGCAATTGAAAAATCGGTTTCATGCCCAACGCCGGTAATTATGGGGACGCTTGATGAACGAATCATTCTGGCTAAAGTTTCATCGTTGTAAGCATTGAGATCTTCCAGGCTTCCACCCCCTCGTATTAATAGAAGAACGTCACACGCATTGTGTTGAATTGCTGCATTTAATGCTTGCGTAATACTCTCTGCGGCTTCTACCCCTTGAACCGTAGTTGGGTAGATCACAATAGGGCTAATGGGCCAATGATTTTGTAGTGTTTTCAAAGCATCCTGCAGTGCAGAAGCTTGCAATGAAGTAATGATGCCAATCCGTTTTGGATACTCAGGTGGCGATCGCTTCAGTTCGTGCCGAAATAGTCCTTCTGCTTCCAGTCTTGCCTTAAGGCGTAAAAAAGCGGCATAGACATCCCCTTGCCCAGCATGCCGCATGATGTCGACAATGATCTGATAGTCGCCACGTGGTTCATATAGCGTGGCTTGCGCACGCACTTCTATCTTGTTCCCCTCAGTCGGCGTCCAATCCATAAATTGGTTTCGATTCCGAAAAAAGGCACATTTGACGCTGCTTTGTTGGTCTTTCAAGGTGAAGTACCAATGACCAGAGCTGGCTAGTGTCAAGTTGGAAATCTCGCCTGCAACCCAGCAGGAAGGGATTGCTCTCTCGATTGCGAAGCGAGCTTGACGATTTAGTTCAGTGACGGTTATTACGGCTGACACAATCTCTCTACATGGCATTTTTGGGTGTGCCAGCCAAGTCTAACTGTTTCGTTAATTTGCTGCGCTCAACAAGGATTTTTCTCTTGTCCAATTAGTGGTATGTTGCTGTCTTTGCGACGGCGGCTTTTGCCGCCGTTATGTTTTTTATCAAGCGGTTGGAAACTGTATGTCTGATTACCTGATGCAAACCTATGCTCGGCAACCCGTTGCATTTGAAAGGGGTGAGGGCGCTTGGCTGTTCGATACGAATGGCGAAATGTATCTTGATGCGTTGGCCGGGGTCGCGGTCAACGGTCTTGGCCATGGCCACCCCACGTTGGCGCGTGCTTTATGTGATCAGGCAGCAAAGCTGATCCATACTTCGAATCTCTATCGCATCCCATTGCAAGAAGAACTGGCGGCGCGTTTATGCCAGCTTTCCGGCTTATCCCGCGCTTTTTTTTGCAATTCTGGTGCGGAAGCAAACGAGGCAGCAATCAAGATTGCGCGTTTGCATGGCCACAATAACGGCGTTGATAGCCCGGCTATCGTTGTGATGGAAAAAAGCTTCCATGGTCGGACCATGGCTACTTTATCCGCGACGGGTAATCGCAAGGTACAAGCTGGTTTTGAACCCCTGGTTTCCGGTTTTGTTCGCGTGCCATTCGGTGATTCGGCTGCTGTTGAGGCGCTGGCTGCGCACCACAAGAATATTGTCGCGGTACTCGTTGAGCCGTATCAGGGTGAAGGTGGAGTGCAGATTCCGCAGGCCAATTATCTGGCTGAATTAAGGCGGATCTGTGATGAGCAATCCTGGTTGCTGATGCTGGATGAGGTCCAGACTGGCATTGCGCGCACCGGTACCTGGTTTGCGTTCCAGCACACGGATGTCATGCCGGATGTGATGACCTTGGCCAAAGGGCTGGGCTCGGGCGTACCGATTGGTGCCTGTCTGGCGCGTGGTGTCGCTGCCGAAACCTTTACACCAGGGAAGCACGGTTCGACTTTTGGCGGCGGTCCCTTGGCCTGCACGGCTGCATTGACGACGTTGTCGGTCATGGAGTCTGAAGGTTTGCTAGATCACGCAGCTAAATTGGGCCAGTTCATTCGTGATGATCTTGCCATGCGTTTGCAGGGGCAGTCGGGTGTCGTTGAGATTCGTGGGCAGGGACTGATGATCGGCATTCAGCTGGATCGGGCTTGCGGCGATCTGGTCAAGATGGCATTGGAAGAGAAATTGCTGATCAACGTCACTAACGACAGTGTGGTTCGTTTGCTGCCGCCTCTGGTGATGACTCAGGCTGATGCTGAATTACTGACCGAGAAACTGGCGCGCTTGATTCGCATCTTCCTGGGCTGAACGACATGCTCGCCTCGATGAAACATTTCCTGCAATTCAAGGACTTGACCCGCGCTGAACTGGAACATCTGTTTCTTCGTACACGAGTCATCAAGGAACGCTTCAAGCGTTATCAGCCCTATCACCCGCTGGCTGATCGCACGCTGGCGATGATCTTTGAAAAGAGTTCGACACGCACACGCTTGTCTTTCGAGGCTGGCATGCATCAGATGGGTGGCTCGGCGATTTACCTGAACACGCGCGATACCCAGCTAGGGCGCGGTGAGCCGGTGGAGGACGCCGCCGAGGTGATTTCTCGCATGGTTGATGTGGTGATGATCCGTACATTTGAACAGGAAATCATCGAACGTTTTGCCGCCCATTCCCGGGTGCCTGTGATCAACGGGCTGACCAATGAATATCACCCCTGTCAGATTCTGGCTGACATCTTCACATACATCGAACAACGTGGACCCATCCAGGGTAAAACGGTTGCCTGGGTCGGCGATTCCAACAACATGTGCAATACCTGGCTGCAAGCGGCTGAAGTTCTCGATTTCAATGTCCATGTGTCGACTCCGCCTGGATATGAAGTCGAACCAGAGCGAGCCGGATTGCTTTCCACCGCGCATTACGAAGAATTTCTTGATCCGATGGATGCTTGTCGTGACGCCCATCTGGTTACCACTGATGTCTGGACCAGCATGGGGTTCGAGTCCGAAAACGCTGAACGGATGACTGCCTTTGCCGATTGGCAGGTTGATTCCGAGATGATGGCGGCGGCGGCCAAGGATGCGTTATTCATGCATTGTTTACCGGCACATCGCGGCGAGGAGGTCGCCGCCGATGTCATTGATGGCACGCATTCCGTAGTTTGGGACGAAGCCGAAAATCGATTGCATGTACAAAAGGCGCTGCTTGAATATCTGTTGCTTGGCCAGGTCGAGGATTGATCCATGAATATTGCCTATATCAAGGAAACTGACTCTTTGTATTTCGAGCTAGTGCCTGAAGATGCAGCACATTCATGGGAAGCCCAGGAGGGTGTGGTCATCAACCTGAGCGCGGATGGCCGTGTGATTGGCATCGAAATCGAACATGCCAGCCAGAAAGCCGATCTTTCTCTGCTGCGGGTCGGCAATTTCCCCGGCGAAGTACATGCCGTGGCGGGTTCGTCGCACTGACAATTTCTTGCGGCGCGCGTGGTGCCGCATCGTAGTGAGTCCCAAGGAAAAATCATGAGTGATAGCAAGCAAACTGCAATTAAAAAAGTGGTATTGGCCTACTCAGGCGGCCTCGACACCTCGGTCATTCTGAAATGGCTGCAAGACACTTATCAGTGTGAAGTAGTGACGTTCACCGCCGATCTCGGTCAGAACGAAGAACTTGAACCGGCGCGCGCAAAAGCGCTGCAATTCGGCATCAAGCCGGAGCAGATTTACATCGATGACCTGCGCGAAGAGTTTGTGCGTGATTTCGTTTTTCCGATGTTCCGGGCGAATACCGTCTATGAAGGCGAATACCTGCTCGGTACTTCGATTGCACGGCCGCTGATTGCCAAGCGTTTGATCGAAATCGTCAATGCCACCGGTGCTGATGCGATCTGCCACGGGGCCACCGGCAAAGGCAACGACCAGGTCCGCTTCGAGCTTGGCGCATATGCGCTGAAGCCGGATATCAAGGTGATCGCCCCTTGGCGCGAGTGGGATTTGTTGTCGCGCGAGAAATTGATCAACTATGCCGAGACGCATGGCATTCCGATCGACATGAAGCACAAGCAGGGTGGTAGCCCGTATTCGATGGATGCCAATCTGTTGCACATCAGCTACGAGGGCCGCCACTTGGAAGACCCCAATGCTGAAGCCGAAGAGGACATGTGGCGTTGGAGTGTTTCACCGGAAAATGCGCCGGATCAAGCCGAATACATCACGCTCGATTATGTGAAGGGTGATGTGGTGGCGATCAACGGCCAGGCGATGAAAGCGCATGAAGTGCTGGCTGAACTCAACCGCTTGGGCGGCAAGCACGGCATCGGCCGTCTCGACCTGGTCGAAAACCGTTATGTCGGCATGAAGTCGCGCGGCTGCTATGAAACGCCCGGTGGTACGATTCTTCTGAAAGGCCACCGCGCTATCGAATCGATTACGCTGGACCGCGAAGTTGCCCATCTGAAGGACGACCTGATGCCGCGCTACGCGAGCCTGATTTACAACGGCTACTGGTGGGCGCCAGAACGCAAGGCCTTGCAAGTGCTGATCGACCACACGCAGGAAAACGTCAACGGCTTTGTCCGGTTGAAGCTTTACAAGGGCAATGTCATCGTCGTTGGCCGCGATTCAAAGAGCGACTCGCTGTTCGATTCCACCATTGCTACTTTCGAGGACGATGCCGGCGCCTACGACCAGAAAGATGCCGGCGGTTTCATTAAGTTGAATGCGCTGCGCATGCGTATCGCGGCAAAATTGAATGCAAGGAGGCAATGAACATGGCGCAGTTCGATCAGGTTTCAGTCATCAAGAAAGCCAACGTTTACTTCGAAGGCAAGTGTGTTTCACATACGGTGCAGTTTGCCGATGGTACAAAGAAGTCGGTCGGTGTGATTCTGCCGGCACGGCTGACTTTCAACACCGGCGTGCCGGAAATCATGGAAACCGTCGATGGCCGCTGCCGCGTGCTGTTAAAGGGTGAAACCGAATGGAAGGAATACGGCGCTGGTCAATCGTTCAACGTGCCGGGAAATTCCAGTTTCGAGATCGAAGTCGCTCCCGGCGAGTCGTATCACTACGTTTGCCATTTCGGCTGAACCATAACCCGAAATAAAACGGCCCGCATGCAAGTGCGGGCCGTTTTGTTGCAGGGCGTTTGCTTTCTACCCGGACAAACCCCGGGTAGAGCCACTTACAACGCGCGTGAGATCATCCGCACTGAGTCGTCCTCGGGATGCGCTTCCACCTTGAAACCAAGCCCAGTGCACAGCTTCAGCATTCGGGTGTTGGTTTTCAGGACTTCGCCTTCAATTGAACGCAAGCCTTTGCCGCGTGCCAGGTCCATCAGCACGTCCATCAGTTTATGACCAATGCCTTGGTGCTGCCAATGATCGTCCACCACCAACGCGAACTCGCATGAAGTGCCATCCGGGTTCACTGCGTAGCGGGCGACGCCAAGTTCCACCTGTTTGCCATCCTCCTCAGTGACCACCAGCAGTGCCATTTCTCGGTCGTAATCGATCTGGGTCAGGCGGACCAGCATGCTGTGCGAGAGCTCCTGCACCGCATCCATGTAGCGGAAATACTTGGTTTCAGAGGAGAGTCCACGGACGAATTCTTGCGTCATGTCTGCGTCTTCCGGACGAATCGGGCGGATCGTCACATCGGCGCCATTCGGCAACTGCCATTGCGTGACCAGATGCGCCGGATAAGGGTGAATCGCCATGTGGCTATAGCGATCAGCTGAAGGCGCTCTTGGTCGAATGATGATACGAGCGTCTGCCGCCAGCGCACCGTGTTCGTCGACCAGCAGCGGATTGATGTCGAGTTCTTCCAGCCAGGGCAGGGCGCAGACCATTTCCGAAACGCGCAACAAAATGTTTTCCAGCGCATTCAGATCCACCGCCGGCCGATTGCGGAACTTGCCGAGCAACTTGTAGACGCGGGTGCGCTTGACCAGATCGTCGGCCAGGTAATGATTCAGCGGGGGCAACGCAACGGCACGATCCTGAACGGCTTCAACGTCAACGCCACCAGCGCCGAACATGATCACCGGACCCAGCACTGGGTCGGTTGCGACGCCGATCAGCACTTCGCGCGCATTCGGCCGTGTCACCATCGGTTCAATCACCACGCCATCCAGCTTGGCATCGGGTTGATGCTTGTGAACTTCCGCCATCATGCCCATGAACGCGCCGCGCACGGCCTGGCCGCTGGACAAGCCGAGACGCACGCCGCCGACATCGGATTTATGGCTAATTTGCTGCGAATTGATCTTCATCACCACCGGGAAGCCCATCTGCTGTGCCATCAGCATCGCCTCCGTCGCGTCACGCGCAATCAGGGTTTGAGCCACTGGAATATTGAATGAAGCCAACAACGACTTCGATTCGACTTCGGTCAGTGTATGGCGACCTTGCGCCAGCGCGCTTTCGATAATCAGGCGGGCGCCTTCGACGTCCGGTTCGGCTTGCTGGGTCAGCGAAGCCGGGGTCTGCATCAATTGACGCTGGTTTTCATAGAACGCGGAAAGGAAGGAAAACACCTCAACCGCCGGCTCCGGCGTGCTGAAGTAGGGAATACCCGCCTCTTTGAATAACTTGCGGCCTTCGGCAACCTGACTTTCACCCATCCAACAGCTGAGAACGGGTTTGTTCGATTGCTTCGCGACCTCAATCACGGCCTGAGCCGCTTCGGCGGGTTTCGTCATCGCTTGCGGTGTCAACATGGTCAGCACGCCATCGACGCCGGGGTCGGCCAGGCAGGCTTCAATGGCAGCGTGATAACGCGCTGCGCCGGCATCGCCGATGACGTCGATTGGGTTGCCATGCGACCAAGTGGGTGGCAGGGCTTGATTTAGCTTCTCCAGCGTCGGTTGCGACAGTTCGGCGAGCCGAACACCCACGTCGATCGCCAGATCGGTCGCCATCACGCCTGGACCGCCACCATTGGTTACGATGGCGAGACGGTTGCCGGTCGGTTTGATATGGGTCGAGAGCGCACGCGCGCAAGCAAACAATTGCATGATGGTCTTCACCCGAACCACACCGGCGCGACGCACCAGCGCATCGAACACGGCGTCGGAGCCGGCAAGCGCACCGGTATGCGACTGGGCTGCTTTGGATCCGGCTTCATGCCGACCCACCTTGATCATCACGATCGGCTTCAGGCGCGAAACGTTGCGTAGCGCGCTCATGAAGCGGCGCGCGTCGCGGATGCCTTCGATGTAAAGCAGGATGCCTTTGGTCTGTGGGTCGTATGCCAGATAGTCGAGAATCTCGCCGAAGTCGATGTCGGCTGAAGCGCCGGTGGAAATAACACTGGAGAAACCGATTCCATTCGACTCCGCCCAGTCCAGCATCGCGGTGCACAGCGCGCCAGATTGGGAAACCAGGGCAAGATCGCCGGGCAGGGCAGTGCCGAGCGCGAAAGTGGCATTCAGTCCGATGGCCGGGCGCTGGATGCCCAGGCAGTTGGGGCCGATGAAGCGGATGCCGTGCTTCTTTGCCATGTTCGATATGGCAATTTCCAACTCGATGCCTTTCGGTCCAATTTCACGGAAGCCGGCCGACAACACAACCACATAGCGCACTCCGCGCTTGCCGCAATCATCCATGATCTGCGCCACGGTGGTTGCTGGTGTGGCAATGATCGCCAGGTCAGGCGTTTCCGGCAGATCGCTGGCATAGCCGTAACATTTTTCACCGAGCAGAACTTCGTATTTGGGGTTGACTGGGTAAACCTGGCCGGTGAAACCGGATTTACGCAGATTGGCGTAAATCACGCCGGCAACGGAATCTTCGCGTGCGCTGGCACCGAAAACGGCAACGGAACGGGGACTTAGCAGGGGATGCAGGTAATGGCTGGACATAATTATCGCTTTCTGAAAAAACGTAAGGTGAAACGTTGAACTTGAATCTCACGGACATCCTAAGCCACTTCGGATTACAGTTCCATGCAGCAGGCCGTATAGTTAATATTGTATTTTGCATCGCATCAAATTTCTCATGCACACTGCCTATATCTCCCACCCGGAGTGCCTGAAACACGAAATGGGCCATTGGCATCCGGAAAGTCCGGCTCGCTTGCGCGCCATCGAAGATCGACTGCATGCCGCGCATCTTTTCGATTATCTGGTGCACCACGATGCCCCGCTGGTTCATCGCAACCAACTGGTACGCGTTCATGACGCCACCTATATCGACGATGTCGAAGCCGCATCACCGTATGAAGGCACCTATGAACTAGACCATGATACGGTTATGAATCCGCACACGCTGGATGCTGCTTACCACGCTGCTGGTGGCGCCGTGATGGCTGTGGATCGGGTTATGCATGGCGAAGTCAACAATGCTTTCGTCGCGTGTCGACCGCCTGGTCACCATGCCACCCGCAACAAGGCAGGTGGGTTCTGCCTGTTCAATAATGTTGCGATTGCTGCCGCGCATGCCATTGCTATGTATGGCTTGAATAAAGTCGCCATCGTTGATTTCGACGTACATCACGGCAACGGCACGGAAGACATCTTCAAGGACGACGAGCGCGTTATGCTCTGTTCTACCTTCCAGCACCCGTTCTACCCTTTCTCGGGCGCTGATACTTCCAATCCGCATATTGTCAATGTGCCGCTGCCTGCCGGCACTACCGGCAAGAAATACCGGGAAGTGTTCGAGGTTGAGGTGATGCCGAAATTGGAAGCCTTCCAGCCGGAAATGATCTTCTTCTCTGCTGGTTTCGATGCCCACCGCGAGGATGACATGGGCCAGTTCGGCCTGATGGAATCGGATTACATCTGGGTGACCGAACAGGTCATGGCGGTCGCAGCACGGCATGCAAAAGGGCGCATCGTTTCCTTGCTTGAAGGCGGCTACGACCTAAGCTCACTCGGCCGTAGCGTCGCGGCGCACATCAAGGTGCTAGCTGATTTGTAGTACGGTTGAATGAGCTTCCCCTGAATTTCCATCACCGCAAGACCCGATATCTGGGATTGGACAAGAACAGCAAGCTGCGCATCACGCTGTTTGGTTTGGTTAATTTGGTGCTGGCTCATCTGTGGTTATTGGCACCTGATGCCCAAGATGCGTCCGCTGGGCAATGAAGAACCGGAAATGAACCCAGAAAAACATCGTTCACGATTCCACGAGGGCAATTGGCAGCATCTGCCGCGCAAATTCGTGTTAGTAGTGCGTTTTGAAACCCTGGATGCGTTGAAGTTTGTATTTTTTTGAGCGCGGCCCTAAGTAACTAAAGTCACTGAGTTACTTGAATACAGCCATTAGTCTGTTGCCGTTCCCATAGGGAGCTGAATCCTGATCCACTTATTTGGAGAATTAGCATGAATTCAAACGTCGGCGGTATTGATCGTATTTTGCGTATTGTTGTCGGTGTAGCTTTGCTGGGTGCAGCTATTGCAGGCATCGGCTTACCATGGACATGGATAGGTGTGGTTCCCCTTGCCACCGGTCTGTTCAAGTTTTGCCCGTTCTATCCGCTGTTGGGTCTGAGCACCTGCCCGGTGAAAAAGAGCTAACCAGCGCAAAAATAGTACGTGGCATCATCAAGTAATCAAGCCGCTTTATCGCAGTAGAGATATTTATTGCATGAATGAAGCCATAAATTGGGACAAAAAAAGCCACCCGAAGGTGGCTTTTTTTGTGAAAAAACTGTTTAGATATACAAACAAATATCCGTTTCACCAGCAAACTCAAAGAAAGTGGCCGCACCACCGTATTCAATGCCATCAATGAAGTCACTATGTTCGAAACCGAATAACTCAACAGTCATCTGGCAGGCGATGAATTTGACTTCGGCCTCCTGACACAGTTCGCGCAACTCAGGAATACTGGCTACACCGTTATTTTTGATGGTCTGCTTCATCAACACAGTTGCAACCGATTCATAACCCGGGACTAGGGATTGAATCGCATTCGGCATGTTCCAATTGATGCTGCGGAACCACTTCGGACCAAACGGCATTTTCATCGGCATACCTGGATTACCCAGGGGGCTTACCTTGAGACCAGAAAGATCTTTACGAAGCATCTGCAGGCCATAGAAGGTAAAGAAAATTTGGGTTTCATACCCCAGGGCGGCGGCGGTAGACGCCAAGATGAACGGGGGATAAGCCCAGTCCAGAGTGCCTTTGGTGGCAATGATCGCCATTTTCTTTTGATCGTCCATCAGATCACCTCTTCAAATCTTGTGATTAATGACAAAGTCGAAACTGGGCTCAAAAACTTACTTCTTCTTGATGAAGAAAGTGTATTCGCTACCCGCTTCAGCAGAAGCCAGGAGTTCGTTACCGGTTTGCTTCGCAAATGCAGCGAAGTCCTTCACGGAGCCCGGATCAGTCGAAACAATTTTCAAGACTTGCCCACTTGTACAATCATTCAAAGCTTTCTTGCAGCGGAGGATGGGTAGCGGACAGTTGAGACCGCGGGCGTCGAGTTCTTTATCAAAATCCATGATTGCTCCTTTACAAAATCAGCAAATACTAAAAAAAGACGGCGTAATTTACCCGTGTTACATAGGGATTGCAACGACGCATGCCTCGGAAAAAACCTGATTGACTCAACCAAGCATGGTCAGTGGCTTACCTGAGCGCGCCCAAGCCATGATCCCGCCAGAAAGATTGTGCATGTTATCGAAACCTTTAGCTGCCATGAAAGCACATGCTTGCGCTGAACGGGCGCCAGAGTTGCAGTAGATCACAACAGGCTTGTTTTGCGGGATATCAGCCGCACGCAACGGGAGCAAATGCAAAGGGATATGGATAGCACCATCAATCACCCCGCGCGAAACCTCACCTTCCGTCCGTACATCAATCAAATGGATCTGGCCTATCCCAGCTTCGAGTGTTTCGACATCAAGTTCTTTGATGTTGTACATACCAAACATTGTAAGCACTCCGATATAGTATATTAGATGTTGCTAATATAAATGATTTTTCCTTTTTTTTCAAGTACATCTGTACTTTCAGCGTGCATGAACGGTAGGTAAATTATGTCATGCACACATTGAAAAACGTATGGCGCTGCTGCGGCGGCCCGGGGGTAAGCTAGGCTAGCTTTTAGTCAGACGTCAGAAATTCCAGGGCCCTTAGCAAGCAAGCTGGGCAAGTCTGCCAGGAAATGTATAATCCGCCGCCGCATTGTCGCTGCAGTAGCTCAGTTGGTAGAGCAACTGATTCGTAATCAGTAGGTCGGGGGTTCGATTCCTCTCTGCAGCACCATCAAATACCCAACAGTCGAAGACCTCCTCCGTGACCCATCCGCAGATGCTTTCCCACCTCCAAGCCGATATGGCGGAGGTTGACAGGGTTATTCGTGAGCGTCTGCATTCTGATGTTTCCCTGGTAAGACAAGTCGCTGAGTACATCATTCATAGTGGTGGCAAACGACTTCGCCCGGCACTTGTGGTCATGGCTGCCAAGGTCTTGGGCTATCAAGGCGCGTTACACCACGAAATGGCAGCTGTCGTTGAATTCATTCATACAGCGACACTGCTGCATGACGATGTAGTTGACGCTTCGGACTTACGCCGCGGTCGCGACACAGCCAACGCTCTTTTCGGAAATGCAACCAGCGTTCTGGTAGGCGATTTTCTTTACTCGCGCGCATTTCAAATGATGGTTTCAGCCAACAATATGCGCGTCATGGAAGTGCTTTCGGACGCAACCAACATCATTGCTGAAGGCGAGGTTTTGCAGTTAATGAACTGCAACGACCCGGATATTGACGAAGCCGCCTATTTGCGAGTCATTCGCTATAAAACAGCCAAGCTTTTTGAAGCGGCAGGCCGCCTCGGTGCCATTGTTAATGATTCACCAAGAGACATTGAAGATGCTCTGGGTCGTTACGGGATGCACTTGGGGACAGCATTTCAGATCATCGATGACGTCCTCGACTATTCTGGCGATACTGAACTGATTGGAAAAAATGTGGGCGATGATCTGGCTGAAGGAAAACCCACCTTGCCGCTGTTGTTCGCGATGAAACATGGCACACCGGATGAAGCAGGCATCATTCGGAAAGCGATTGAGGAAGGCGACTCCAGTAATTTCCAGAAAATTCTTGAAATTGTGCAAAAAACGGGCGCTCTGGATCATGCCCACCAACAGGCAAAGGCAGAATCAGCATTGGCTCAAGCGGCAATATCCGCATTCCCGAGTAGCCAACACAAAGACGCTTTGCTAGAATTATCGACCTTTGCAGTCACTCGCGGATACTGATCCAGCAGTACGTAGACTTTTTAAGCCTAAGTCTTCACTGCACTCAGTCAGAATCGTCAGATTTTGCTTTGATCCGCGTACACACACCTAATCGGGGTGTAGCTTAGCCTGGTAGAGCGCCACGTTCGGGACGTGGAGGCCGGAGGTTCGAATCCTCTCACCCCGACCAATTATTTAAAGCACTTAGGCCGCATCCTGGCCTGACTCACACACGCAACGTGACCAGATCGTGACCTCCGTCCAGCCGCATGCACGATGGCTTTGAGGCGCTCCGGCGCCAATTCTGCATAACGTTCGGTCATCTGAATGCTTGAATCCCCGAATTTCTTGAATCGCGACACTCAAACGTAAAATAAAGTGGCGCCCACGGCGGGAATCGAACCCACGACCTACCGCTTAGGAGGCGGTTGCTCTATCCACTGAGCTACGAGGGCAAATTTTCATGCCAATTTCAAGCCGATCAGGCTAAAAAATGGCTAAATCAAGAGCAAAAAAGCAATACAAGACCTTGAAATATATGGATTTTCTTGGTCGTTTCGAGGCCTCTAAGCCCCTTCGGCGTGGACCCTACTATCCACTGAGCTACAGGGGCATGGCTGATAATCGGCACAACACGACCAATGCTGATTGCGCTTGAAATCGGTGCAGATTTTAACCCACACAAGCAGCTTGATTTGTCGAAATTCCCGCGCTTTCGATGCGCCACAAGCTTGTCAGGGCATGAATATTGAGCTTGTCCCCCCCTCTTCAGAAGCCAATAATCAAAGCATTCCCCGCAACCCAACAGAAAGAGCTGTCATGAGCTATCTCACACAACAAAACCGAGCTGATATTCGTGCCGCATTGGAAGCCCAACGTGGCAAATTGATCAAGGCGATGCAAGCCGCTTTGGAAGAAAGTGGCCAGACGCAATTCTCCGAAGTACTTGGTCGCGCCTCGGGAGATAGTGCCGATGAAGCTCTGGCGGTGACGCTGGGTGATCTTTCAGCGGCGCGACTGGATCATGAAGTACGCGCGCTACAAGCGCTGGAAAACGCGCGATTGCGGCTTGACGATGAAGAATTTGGTCTGTGCGTCGATTGTGAGGCCGAGATTCCCGTTGCGCGCCTGATCGCCAACCCGGTATCGACACGTTGCATCGCCTGTCAAAGCCATTTCGAGCACACCCACGCTGGTCAGCAACACGGCTCTATCTGAAGCCGTTGCAGATTGCTTGCGGGCGGATCAACCGCCCGTTTTTCTTTTTTGGGCGCAAGCCCGCCAGTTGATAAGTCTGCATGCCTTACCTCACCCTAGATAACGTTTCCCTCGCTTTTGGCCATTGGCCGCTTCTCGACGGCGCTTCCCTGGTCATCGACAAATCCGAACGCATTGGCCTGATCGGCCGCAATGGCGCCGGCAAATCCAGCCTGCTGAAAGTGGTTGCCGGCGAGATTCACGCCGATGATGGCGTGGTCTGGCGCAAGCCTGATTTGCGCCTGGCATTTGTCGCGCAGGAGCCCAGTTTCACCGCTGGCCATACGGTTTTCGAAGCCGTTGCGGCTGGCGCGGGGCCGGCGCATGGGTTGTTGAGCGCTTACCATGCCGCCGCGCACGAAGCCGCCAACGGAGAAAGCCACGCGATGGCCGAGTTGGCTCGCTTGTCGCACGAACTCGAAGTGCATGATGTCTGGCGTCTGAATAGCCGGGTGGAGGAAGTCATCGCCCGCTTCGACCTGCCTGCCGATGCGTTGGTTGAGACGCTTTCCGGCGGCAACAAGAAGCGGGTCGCGCTGGCGCGGGCACTCGCTTCCGAGCCGGAATTGCTGTTGCTCGACGAGCCGACCAACCACCTTGATTTCAACGCCATCGAATGGCTGGAAAACCAGCTGGCCGAGTTTGTCGGCGCGTTGCTGTTCATCACCCACGACCGCGCGTTTCTTGACCGCGTCGCCAATCGCATCATCGAACTGGATCGCGGCCAATTGCGCCCGTATCAGGGCAATTTCTCGGCATATCAGATCAGGAAAGCGGAACAACTGGAAGTGGAGGCGGCGCAAAACCGTAAGTTCGACAAGTTCTGGAAGCAGGAAGAAGTCTGGATCCGGAAAGGCGTTGAGGCGCGCCGGACGCGCAACGAAGGCCGCGTTTTGCGTTTGGAGTCGCTGCGTCGCGAACGTGCGGCACGCCGCGAACGACTCGGCCAGGTTGGTTTTGCGCTCGATGCCGGCGCGCGCTCCGGGCAGTTGATCGCCGAGTTCGATCACGTCAGTCACGGCTATGGCAACAAGGTGCTGATCCAAGACTTCAGTACTCGCATCCTGCGTGGTGACAAGCTCGGCTTGATCGGCCCGAATGGCGCCGGCAAGACCACATTGATCAAGCTGATCCTGGGCGAAATCGAACCGACTGCTGGTCGCATCAAACGCGGCACGCGTCAGGAAGTGGCTTATTTCGACCAGTTTCGCAACCAGCTCGACGATGAAAAAACGCTGATCGAAACCATCGCCCCGGGTTCCGATTACGTCGAAATCGGCGGCCAGCGGAAGCACATCATTGGCTATCTCGAAGAGTTTCTGTTCCCCGCCGACCGCGCCCGCGCCAAGGTGTCATCGCTGTCCGGCGGCGAACGCAACCGGCTGTTGCTGGCGCGTCTGTTTGCGCGGCCGGCGAATATCCTGGTGCTGGACGAGCCGACCAACGATCTGGACATTGACACGCTGGAATTGCTCGAACAACTGCTGCAGGACTACGCTGGCACGGTGATTCTGGTGTCGCACGACCGCGCTTTTCTCGACAACGTGGCGACCCAATCCATTGCCTTTGCCGGGAGTATAGGTAACCCCGGTCAATTACTTGAATTGCCCGGCGGCTATTCGGATTGGCTAGGCTGGCGCGAGCGGGTGGCGGCGGAAGCGTCTGCCACGGCGCTTACCACAGAAAAATCTGTGTCTAAACCCGCAACTAAAACCACACCAGCAACGACAAATCCCACTAAAGCACGCAAATCAGGGCTGTCATACAAGGAACAGAAAGAACTGGAAGCGCTGCCGCAACAGATTGCCGAACTTGAAAGTGAACAAGCCGAGGTTGCACGCCAACTCACCGACCCGGCGGTTTATGCCGACCATACTCAAGCGGCCAAGCTGAACACCCGTAGCGCCGAAATTGAAGACAACTTGCTGACCCTGTTGGCGCGCTGGGAGGAGCTGGAAGCGAAAAACGGGGCGTGATCGATGCCGCAGTGATTGGTAAGTCTCACTGCGTCAATTTCAATGCGTCAATACACAGCTATCCTGTTCCCCGACAACAGCCAGATTTTCCAGCTCTTTCAACACAAGACGGCTGGAGGATTCCATCTTGTCAGCTTCGCTCAAAGCCAGATCCAGGTTGCCATCGTAAAACGCCTGTACGGCGGCGCGACCATGTGAATGAACGTCCACATGCGGCGGTTCGATCGTCTGATACGGCTTCAGTTTCGAGAAGCAAGCATGCCCATCGCCTTCGTAATACCATTTCCCAAGGCGGCATTCGTGGTGACTGGCAAAGTTTTCCGGTCGCTTCTCCGACAAACCCATCAACACCTTGTAAATCTCCATCTTGAAAATGAGATGGTCGATCTTGGCTACTTCAACAAATGAACGCAGCGCCCGGAAGCGGATAGTGGCCCGATTGCCTTCCGCAATCGAGAGCAATTCATTCATGGCCGTGTCGGCGCGCATCGCGTCCTGACTGAACGCCATGGCTTGCTCTGGTGAAATCTCGATTGCGTTTTTGGCCTGCGAAGCTTCATTCTGAATCGCTTTCACCAGGTTGTAGATTTCGGCTGTCGAACCCGCTGTGCGCTCGGCCAGTTTTCTGACTTCATCCGCCACGACAGCAAAGCCGCGGCCCTGCTCGCCCGCACGGGCGGCCTCGATGGCAGCGTTCAGGGCAAGCAGATTGGTCTGATCAGCGATGTCCTTGATCAGTCCAACGATGCCGCCAATCTGGGACGCGCGCAAATTGAGGTCATCCACGGTTTTGGATATCTCTTGCGAACGACTCGACATGACCTGCACATTTTCGTTGACCCGATGCACCGAGGTAGCGTTCAGCGTGGCGGCATCCGCCGTCTGGTCAATGATTTCGGCTTCCTTCTTCATTGCCGCCGCCAAACTGCCCATTGATGTCTGGCAATCAGCCATCGATTGACTGAAGCTGAGGAAACGCTGGAACAAGCCCTTGTCGTAGTGATCCCGCAGCGCATATTCACTTGTGCCGTTGGCTACTTCCACCGCAGTTCGCTGCTGGTTCTCCTGTGCTAGCGCAAGTTCCTGTTCTTTTGTCACCAGCGTGGCGCGCAAGGAAGCGATTTCAGCTTCGAGCCGTTTTGAGTTGCCGAACATTGCGTAGCCTCATGGATGCGACAGAAGTGAGATCGCAGATTACGCAACAACCCAAGCCACCGCTAGTTCATTTCAACCAATGGATTGACTCAACAACACAATCAATATCTGCCGAGCAGGACTTCCAGCACGAATTTAACCCCGACATAAGCCAGCATCAGGCTCATGAAACCGGATAGCGTCCAGTAAATTGCGGTGCGACCACGCCATCCGTAAACCTGACGGCCAAGCAACAGGCCACCAAAAATAAACCAGGAAGCGATGCCGAAAACGGTTTTGTGGTTCAACGTGACCGGCTTGCCAAAGATTTCTTCGGAAAAGAAAACACCTGAGATCAAGGTCAAGGTGAGCAACAGGAAACCGACCTGAATCATGCGAAACAGCAGTTTTTCCATGGTCAGCAGCGGAGGCAAGCCGGAAACCAGGGTCGGCGGTACGGCACGATGCAAATGTTTTTCCGCCAACGCGATCAATCCCGCGTGCAGCGCCGCAATGGTGAACAGGCTGTAGGCGGCAAATGCCATTGCCAGATGCAGCTTGAATACTGGCAGCGCACTGTGCGCGGCAGTATGCGGCATCGGCGCTATCGCCTCGACCAGCACCGCCAGACCGGCGAAGGCCAGCACAAATCCGTGCACGCCAGCCAAGTGGTAGCGCCAAGAGGCGGCGGCATAAATCAGCACATTCAGCGCAGCGACTGCTGAAATCGAAGTCGCAAATCCGAGGCGAATCCCCTCGCCACCAAAAACACCTTCATTCAGAAGATACAGGTGTAGAAACAGAGGAATGATTGGCAGCAGCCGGGGTAACCAGTCGGTTCGGCAGCAACCCGGGCGTCCCGGCCAGAACCAGGTGGCCAAAGCAAAATACGCAAGGGCGCAAACGATGAAGAGCAGAGTTTCCAGCATGGTCGGACGCGGCTGATTTGTTAGACTGATGCAGTTTATCCCATCGCTCCCGGCCTATCTCATCATGTTCGACAATCTGACCGACCGACTTTCCCGTGTTGTCAAAAACCTGCGCGGCCAAGGCCGCCTGACCGAGGCCAATATCCAGGACGCGCTGCGCGAGGTCCGCGTTGCCCTGCTGGAAGCCGACGTCGCGCTGCCGGTGGTGCGCGATTTCATCGCCAAAGTAAAGGAACGCGCCCTTGGCCAGGAAGTGATGACCAGCCTGACGCCGGGCCAGGTACTGATCGGCATCGTCCACAAGGAACTCACCGCGCTGATGGGCGAGCAGGCGGCGCCGCTGTCTTTTGCCTGCCAACCGCCGGCCGTATTCCTGATGGCGGGGTTGCAGGGCGCCGGTAAAACCACCTCCACCGGCAAGCTGGTCAGGGTGATCCGAGAGGCCGGCAAGAAGCGCATTCTGGTGGTCAGTTGCGACGTCTATCGCCCGGCCGCAATCGAACAGTTGAAGATGGTGGCGGCGCAAGCTGAAGCCGATTTCTTCCCGTCATCACCAGATCAGAAACCGGCCGACATCGCCATCGCCGCGCTGGACTATGCGCGCAAGCATCTGTTCGATGTGCTGATCGTCGATACCGCCGGCCGTCTCCACGTCGATGCGGCGATGATGGATGAGATCAAGGATCTGCACGCGTTATTGAAGCCGATCGAAACCTTGTTCGTGGTCGATGCCATGCAGGGCCAGGACGCGGTGAATACCGCCAAGGCGTTCAACGAGGCGCTGCCGCTGACCGGCGTTATCCTGACCAAGCTCGACGGCGATGCGCGCGGTGGCGCGGCCTTGTCGGTTCGCCAGGTCACCGGCAAACCGATCAAGCTGGTTGGCGTCGGCGAAAAGCTGAATGGCATTGAAGTCTTCCACCCGGAACGCATGGCCAGCCGTGTGCTCGGTATGGGCGACGTGCTATCGCTGCTGGAAGAAGCGCAACGTTCGGTCGACAAGGACGAAGCGCTGAAGACGGTTCAGAAACTGAAGAGCGGCAAGGGCTTCGACCTGGAAGACTTCAAGTCGCAGATGCAGCAGATGAAGAAACTTGGCGGCCTGTCGTCGCTGGTCGACAAACTGCCCGGTGCCGGCAAGATCGGCGCCGGCGAGTTGGCGCAGGGCGAAAACCAGATGCGTCGCATCGAAGGCATCATCAACGCGATGACGCCGCTTGAACGCCGCAAGCCGGAACTTCTCAAGGCCAGCCGCAAACGTCGCATCGCCGCTGGTTCAGGCGTTCAGGTGCAGGACGTCAACCGCCTGTTGGCGCAGTTCGAACAAGCCCAGAAGATGATGAAGTCGATGGGCAAGGGCGGCCTCGCCAAGATGATGCGTGGCATGAAGGGCATGATGCCGGGGATGTAATCCCCACTGCATGGGTGCGGCAGATTCCTGCTGTTTCAAGGTTCAAGGATGATGCCCGGCGGCTAAAGTCATCCCAATACGGGACGGTGCCAAACCGCCGCAGCAGGTGCTTGATGAATATCCGGGTCTTCTTCGGCGTCAGGCGCCGATTTGGGTAAACCGCGTTGATGGGATGGGTGGGCAGTGTATAGGTAGGCAGCAGCCGGACCCGTCCGCCATCGCGAAGATCCTTCCACACATCCCACAGCGGGCGCAGCGCCAGTCCGAGATCGGCATGGATCGCCTCGCGCAGGGCATTGTGCCCGGACCACCCTCATCAGTCAGGCTGAGCTCACGCCCGGCCGCACTGAGTCTTCCCCTTCACTGCCTGGGTAAACACCTTCAGATCAGAGATGTTCTCTATCAGCATATTCTCAATAAATAAGAAACATTTTGTTAACATGGCAGTGTATTATCAATCTTAAAAAGATAATAGAAGATGGTGCT
>JFJP01005501.1_pt1 | contig 19869 bp, 16 predicted proteins | sample 431651 | NCBI WGS metagenome assembly JFJP01 (sample SAMN02602958, study PRJNA72255) | Microbial mat metagenome, whole genome shotgun sequencing project. | biome: fresh water; feature: sink hole; material: water; isolation source: purple microbial (photo- and chemosynthetic) mats found in...
GCAAAACGCCGTTGCAGACCATGAAAGACTGGTACGCTTCCCATCCTCATCTCTTTCATAAGCGTCCTTATGATCGTCCGGGATGTGACACGTAATCGGATGCTGTCCTTATGATGATAGTTCTTGAGAAGCACATGAGCGAATGTGTCTTTGACGGCGTACTCCATCAAATGCTTAACCCACAATTCGGTATCGGCGCGGAATTCTGTGTCTAGAGGCTCTGGGCTTAGTAGCCAAAGTTCGATTTGGTAGTTGTCGTGAATCAAGGCAACGGCATGGCCCATAGACGGAGCCTTAGCGACGCGGAGATAGCGGGAGTGGGCTTGGTACTGATTGGCGTGGACATACTGCTCAAAGGCATCTGTAACGGAATGATTGAACACTGCCTGTGGCGTACTGTCTGACGCTGGTCTGTTTCGGTCTTTCTTCTTGCTGCCTGTCAACCTCTTGAGCCATGAAACTTTCTGAGTGGCAGAGTCAATTGCGCCCGCCAAACCATACGGCTTCATAGCGACGCTGAGCGTCAGGTATTTCTTGACTGTCTTGGGACACGTGGCGAGCAGGTCCTCAATGGTTTCCCAATCCCAAAGCTGAATGGAAAATTGTCCGTTTGCTTTGCGTTGTTGGTTGAGGTGTGCAACGTGCTTGTTCAACTGCTCGGAAGCGGCACCTGAAAAAAGCACGAAATAAAGATCAATATATGGGCGAAATCTTGCTGCCACGGCAACCGCTGCATCAATCTGCTCAGGTGTTGGCGATTCGACATCTTTGCCGTGCCATTGGCAATTGATGCCAATAACGCAATCAGTGTCCTTCAGTAGAGTCCAAAAGCGGACTTTTTCGGAACGGTCAATGGACCTGAAATCAAAAGTGAACGAAGTGCGCCAGTGTTCATCAACCAGGCTGTGGCACAGTTGATGAAAATGCTCTCGGTTGAGAGGTCGTGACAAGTGGCCGCGTAAATCTTGCATGCGTTACACAGCGAAGCTACCTGCTGCGATAGTTTGTCGCTTGATGCGTTCGAGCAGCTTTTTTGCGCAATGGACTACATAGCTCATGTGCTTGCTCTAGGACTTGAGCAGCGTTGTAACAGCATCAGTCAGGCTCGCCAAAGTGGGCGCGTGAATTTGCGTAAACGGCAATTTAAGCTCAGTGCAAACGGCCTTTGCATGCGTCAATTCTGCTGCGGCCAATTCGGAAATGGCTTGAATATCAGGTGTCCCCTTATCTCGCAGAGCCAATCTGCTGGCGATGATACTTTCATCCTCCGTGAGGAGAATCACACCAGTCGGGTGCAATTCCTTAAACACCGATGTCGCCAGTGGAGTCAAAATTCCCTGCGCATTTCGCAGGACAAAGTGACCATCTAGCAATATGCTCGGATGGGTCAAGCGTCGTTGACCAACCGCACGTATCAATGCCAATTGGTTGTCATCCAGATCGGAGGTCTTCTTGTCCGTTCCCCATGTGGCTTGTCCCTTTTCTTCTCGGATAAGTTGGCTCGCAGTAAAGTGGCTGATTCCAAGCGCGTTAGCAACAGGTGCACCGAGAAACCCTTTCCCAACGCCATGCACGCCTGCCAAAAATATGACGCTCATTTTTTCACCTCTGATACCAAGAGTTGTTCAAGCTTTTTTAATTCCTTTGGTGTTAGGTATCTAAAAGACTGGGGAGCAGAAAAAGGCTTGAAAACTTTCGTTGGTTGAACAGGCTTGCCATACACGCGGACGTTCTCAAGCATGAGTGCAAAGCCAGTTTTCTTTGACTCGAAGTAGGCAAGCAATTCTGCCTTTGTTAGTCCGCCCCCATTGCCCTTTGAGATATCCCAAAGTTTGGTTGGGCTAGCTTCGATGGTTTCCTTCACGTCAGCCAAAGCAACAATCATCTGCACGGGGGATGAAGAATAGATGGCGATGGTTCCTACGTTCTGAGCGGGAATAGTGCGGCGTAGCTCGACCAGCTTGCTGCCTTCAACTATGAGGTTGGCGAACTTCGGCTTTACGGACAGCAAGATCGCGCTACCGTTGTGAGTGTCTGAGTATTCTGGAAAAAGAGTCATCTGAAATTTTTGTAATCGACTGAATTGGGCCTGACACGATGCCTTCTTGTGTCAAGACCTTATATGGAATGGATGAAAGAAAATGACTTGCTAGCCGGAACAGCATCACCTTGGTGGGAGTCTTTGCCATTGTTTCAATGTCCCTTTGGCTGTAAACCGTGCGACGGCTGACGATCTGCATGATGTTCGTGGCGTTGTCGTGTACCTCGTACCGCTCTACGATGCCTAGCGTTGTCAAAGCCTTCTCGTCGCCTGTCCGGTAAAAAAGAACAATGTCCCCAGGCTTAACTTGGTTTGTCGGTGCTTTGCACAGATAGGCTTGCTTGATGGCGTTTCCAGCAACAGAATTGCCACTGAATAGTTGCCCTTGGCGCGCCAAATCAGGGAAAAGAATTTGATGGTATTGCGGCTGAATGGGGACAAGAAATTTTTGAACGGAAGCATCATTCCGATAGTGAGGGAAGTACAGCTTTGCGTAGTCGAGTGCCGGAACGTCTTCAAAAGGCGGTGAAGACGGGTGAGCTTTAACAAGCATGATGTCGGTGCCATACATGCCGCGCCGTTGAAACCCGAAATCGCTCAGTAGCTCCAAAAGGTAAAACTGGTCGCCGCTTGTATGGACGAAAATGTTTTCGCATCGGTTATCTGTGGCGAAACGAAATGCCGCCTTCAAGAAAAGCTCGCCGATTTTTCGCCCTCGAATTTGTTCCCCGACCTTGAAGGTGCAGAGCTTTAGCGACAACCCTTGCAGCGACTCTTTTGCATCGTTAATTACCTCGTTTGTTTGCATCGTATAGATACAAATCGCCTCAATTGATCCTTGCTCCGTTCGGGCAATCCACGCCTTGCGACCTGTTTGCGCCTTGTCATGAAACCATTTATTGAAGCTGCGTTCTGGCGTGTCATAGTTCGAGCGCAGACTATCGAACAATGCCGAATCAAGCTGGCTAGTGACGCTGTACATTGGTACGTCCTCAATGTTTGGAAGATGAACTTCCGCTGGCTCGTGCAGGCGACGAAGCCAATCCTCAGCAGTCTGGATGTTGTAAACCCGATCACCAAAACCTGCTTGGCGGGCTTTGGTATGTATTTCTTTATCTTCGGTGACAAGGGCATGAACGGCGGAACATTCAAGCGCATGAAGGATGTCGTTGTCACATGCATCATTTGCGGAAGTTTGGGCCGTGTTACGAGGACTTGATGGTGTCCCTTCAAGTTTTGTGTACTGCTGAAGCCGTGCGAGTGTTCGGTCACGCCTCTGTATATCCCTGTCGCGATCAATATCGGTTTTTGATGCCGGGTGGTAGAGCAGTTGATGCCCACCAACTCCGGCCAACCTAACGAAATTGGCAAGGCTCGGCGCAAGAACGAGCATGGAGTCCTGAAGTGGTATCAGGATGTTCGTGTCGAGTAGAAAGCGAAGACGTTGAGTCACGGCAGGCAGATCGCTATTGGGACAGCAACTTGTTCAGCAGGGCAGCCAGTACGACACCGCTTTCAGCTTCGGTGCTGATGCTTTGGATTTGACTTTGATGCAATCGAATAGCCGCGAGCTTTCGCTGTGTCGCCATGCTTGGCACGGGGATTTTTAGCTTCAAAAAATCAGCAGGGTTCAAGCGGCGTCTGCGAACGTTTGTGCCCGTACTGCCACCTTGAAGACTTCCCCATGTATTTGGGTCTCTGAAATACACGTCTAAGACATCAGGCAAAACTTTTGCCTTGTCAATTTCAAATACCGGAAACTCAGGTGAAACCACACAGCCATTGCACTCGTCAGGAACTACACCGAGAGCACCCTCCCATGCCATGAGCTTGGGATATATAAAGTCACCAGCCTTGATGCGTGACAGCTTGGGGTACGCGAATTCAGTGCCGGTTTTTACTCCACCTTTGAAGACACCTCTACCAAACGAATAGACACCCGCGAATTGATAGCTCACATCGGGTTCTACATTCACATCCATCGGCCTTTGTTGGACTAACTCAGCAACCGCTATTTGCTTCGTACTTGGGTCGTTGATAACCAAAGCGCGGCATAGTGCATGTAGTTCCGCAGTCGCTGATTTGCGAAGTTGGTTGGCAACCTGTAATTGGTTATCGACCGCATCTATTCGGGCAACTATGCGCCTTTGTACGTCTATTGGGGGCAGGGGAACCTTCAATGAGAGAAATGATGCTTCTTTCAATCGGTTTCTGCTAGTTGGGGTCGCCCCGTTGCTGAGACCCAAGGCAGCAGTCCAAGATTGTTCCTGCCGGAAGTAGGCGTGAAGGTATCGAACATCTAAGACTTCATCTTCGGAACGAAAGCATGGGAACTCATTGGATACATGGCAATCTGAAACCGCCTTGTCGGCAACCGCGAACGAACCTTTCCACGCAAACAATCGGTTGTAAACAAAGTCGCCGCTTTTAACTCGATAAATTTTTGGAGCAGCAATTTGATGCCCCATCAATTTGTCCTTTGCAAATAGTCCTTGTCCATACCATCGGACACCAAGGGTCGTGTATTCCTGTAGCGGATTGACAGACTCAGGCCTGCTGACTTGATTCAGTACCCCGCCAAGACGGACGAGCGGCCATTCCTGCTTCATACAGGCGCTTTCAACAAAGCCTGTACCTGTTCCAGGATTGCAATGATTTGCCGCTCTTTGTGCAGAATGCTGGCAACAAGTTGTTCAGGCGGCAGGTGTGTGATGTCTTCTTTTGCTGTGGGATTCTTGCGGTCAAGGTTGCATCCGTTTTCCAGAATCTCTTTGGCAGGAATTTTCCATGCCTGTGCATTCACTTCGCGTTGTTTCCACCATGCCAGCAGTCCGTCAAATTCTTCAAATTGGAGCGGCTGGGTCTTGGTGTAGTTCTTGCGGCCTTCGGGCAACGGTTGTTCGTAAAACCAAACATCTTTGGTGGAGCCACTGCGGTCAAAGAACAGCAGGTTGGCGGGGATGTTGGTGTACGGCGCAAACACACCGTTGGGTAAACGCACGATGGTGTGCAAGTTGAACTCGGTCAGCAGCTCCTGCTTGATACGACCGCAGATGCCGTCTGCAAACAAAGTTCCATTGGGCACAACGACGGCGGCTCGGCCGGCGGGTTGCCTGCGTAACTTGCGCATGATGAGTTGCAGAAACAGTAGGGCGGTTTCGGCGGTTTGCTTGTCATCGGGGAAGTTACCAAGAATGCCGCGTTCTTCCTCGCCGCCAAATGGGGGATTGGACAGAATCACGTCCACCCGTTCACGGTCGCCAATTTCCTTGAGTGGAAAGCGCAATGCGTTTCCAGAGTCAATGTCGGGTGATTCCAAACCGTGCAGCAGCAGGTTCATGTTCACCAGCAGATAGGGCAGTGGTTTGGCTTCACAGCCTTGGATACTGCTTTGTTGAAGCTGTTGGCGCTTCTTAACGGTGGTGGCTTGTTTCGCAAGGTGCGTATAGCTTTCCACCAAAAATCCGCCCGTACCGCACGCGGGGTCAAGAACCACTTCACCCAATTGTGGATTGACCAGTTCAACCATCAGACGAACTACGGGGCGAGGGGTGTAGAACTCACCAGCATCCCCGGCCGCATCACGCATTTCGCGCAGCAGGGTCTCATACGTGCGGCCAAGCACTTCCAGTTCTTCGCTGGCATTGAAGTGGATGCCGTCTAACTTGCCCAATACGTCGCGCAGTAGGTAGCCGTTAATCATGCGGTTGACCATCCCGCGAAACACGGCGGCAATGGTGTCGCGTCTGTCATGCGACTTGGTGCCTTGCATTTCGCGCAGGTATTTGAATAATCCGGGGCCGCGTGTGGCATCGGGGCGCATGGCTTCATCTTGATTGATGAACGCAATCAGCGTGTCACCCGTCAAACCTTCTTTTGTTGCACCCCAGTCACGCCAACGGTAAGGCGCTTCAATAGCGGGCTTGAACTTTTCGCCAGCCAGTTGGCTTTCGGCTTCACGTACTTGCTCATGGTCATCCAGAAATTTCAGGAACATCATCCATGTGAGCATGGGCAGGCGGTCGCCATCACCATTCAGTCCCTTGTCCTTGCGCATGATGTCGCGTGCGGACTTGATGATGGAGCCGAGTTGTTGGGCTGTGGTTTGCGGTTGGGTGTTTTTTTTGGTTGCCATCTATGGTTCTTATTCTTGGTCAGAGCCTGCTGTTTCAGGGACGTACATACGGCGTAAAGGGATCAGCCCCTTGTACTTGGAATCGAGTTGCTCATAGTGTTCGAGGATCAATTGCACCAGTGCATCACCATCAATCAGCCGCAGGTTATGTTTGGCGCGAGCGAATTGGACTGCTTGACTTGTGAAAGTGCCCAAAGTGACAAACAGCCCGAACTCAGATTGAGCGACTTTTCCATAAAGTTGGGAGATGACCGGGTCGCCGATACTCCCAACCGAACTTTTCACTTGAACTTTAATGATGGGTGGCTCAAAGCCGAGTTCATCCCTGTGTGCAACTATGTCAATACCACCGTCCACACCGGGAGGTGACACGCGAGTTCGATATCCCATCGTCTGCAAAAGGTTGCCAACAAAGTCAGCGAATGGATGACCCTTTGTTTCCTGGGCCAGAATCTTGAGAATGAAGTCGCTTGTTGACTCCTCAACATCATGTTTTACATCTGCAACTGTCTTGTCTTCAGACGCAGGAATGGGGGTCGGGACACACTTAGACTCAATCGCAGCAAAGAACTCTTCTGAGTAGGTCTTAACAGTGAACAGCGATAAGGCAGAACCGATTTCGTAGAGTGCGCCTTGTGAAAAATGCGTGCGAGGTAATTCTTTCAACCATTTGACCGCACGTTGGTTGGGGTATCCCTTCGAGTTACCGGGGCTGTACTGATACTCCCCAATAATTTCCCCCAAATGAATAGTCTTTGTGTGCTTGGCTGGGAATGCAACCAGATCACCGACTTTCATCTCATTCACAAATCTGAATAGCTGACCAGCCGAGCCGGGTAGCGCAGCGGGTTTCGTAAGAGGTAATTTTGATAAGTAGTGTGATTTGAATGCTTCCCGTGTCTTGGGAATGCTAGTTAGATCACCAACCTCAGCCCAACCGAGCGCGATTATCTTGTTGTCAATAAAAAGCGATTCAGCATCGCCTGTCTTGCCAGCATGAATGCCCCAGAGAGTCGTATCTTGTTCCATCGTTTGCCTATGGGTAAAGGGTGGCTTGCATCTGTGTTACGGCCATGCGCAGTTGTTCTGGCCCGCCAAATTTCGCCGCAATTTCCATCGCGTTGCCGTGATTGGAAATCGGAGCAATGCGCAGCGCGTCGGGTAGGCGGAGTTGGTCGGTGCCGTTTTCGGTGTACCTGTCCAGTAGCTCGTTCAAAATCTGCCGTGCCTCATCGCTGTATTGGTCAAAAAAGTCTGACTTGTCACGACGCAGCTTTTCAGCACGTTGGCGGCGCGTCAGTAGTGGGGCGTTAAAAGCAACATGACACAGCAAGTCCAGCAGATCGGCATCGGGCTGGTTGGTCTGAAGCTGGCCGCGATGCCGTAGCACAGCGTGGCTACCAGACAGGCCACCACAGCCCAACCCGATGCCATGCCCGATGCATCGGGCTTGAAACTGGCTTTGCCCGATGCCAGCATGGCGACGCCTGCGAAACCGACGGCCAGCCCCGTGATCCGCAGCGCATTGGGTCGGTCCTTGAGCCAGATCCATGCCACCAATGCCCCAAACAGAGGCACCGTGGCGTTCAGGATGGAGGACAACCCCGTGCTGATGTACAGCAGGGCGTACGAGTAGCAGGCAAAAGGAATGCCGGAGTTCAGCAACCCGACAGCAAAAACGGGCCGCCAGTGCTGTTTGAGTGCGGGGCTCTGACCCCGCCAATGCAGCAGCGGCCACAAGAACGCAGACGCAATGGCCACACGTACCGCTGCTGTGGGCAGGGCACCGAACTCCAGCGCTCCCATTCGCATGAACAAAAACGATGAGCCCCAGATGGCGGCCAGCAGCACAAAGTCTTTGATCCAGCTGGGGCTGGCGGGCGTGGGTGAGTTCAAACAGCACTTTCAAGTTGCAGCAAGGCCAGCTTGCGGTCAAGCCCGCCAGCGTAACCGGTCAACTGCCCGCCCGCACCCACGACCCGGTGGCAGGGCACCAGAATGCTGATGGGGTTGCGCCCGACGGCAGCACCCACCGCACGGCTGGCTTTTGGCCTACCCAACTGGGTTGCCAAGGCGCCGTAATGGCTGGTGTCGCCAGGCGTAATGCGCAGCAGCGCCTGCCACACCTCTTGCTGAAATTCAGTGCCGTGGCTCAGGTCCAGAGGCACCTCGAACGTCGTGCGCTGACCCAGAAAATAGGCTTCCACCTCGCGTTGCGTTTGCAGCAGTACAGGGTGTTGCGCATCGGTCAGCCAGCCAGTGCTGTCGGGCATGTGACGTTGCCCCACAAACCAGAAGCCTGCCAGGCCATGTGCGGAAGCGGCCATCAACACTGGCCCGAGCGGGGTGGGCGCTGTCATTGACGCCAACGTGGTTCTGAATTTCATATAAAAATGTGCCTTATCGCTTGACTGTATTGACTATTAAGCTATATAAAATTGTCTGCATCAAGCGTCGCTTTGCCCTGCCAAAGGCACATGGCAGCGTAGCTGCGCCAGGGTTGCCATGCGTTGGCACGCGCTTCAGTGGCTTTGGCCGCCTGCGTTTGCTGGCGTGTGCCCAAGGCCTTTTGCAGCGCCACGTCCTGGGCGGGAAAGGCGTTGGGCCAGTGCAGCGCCCGCATCACCACATAGCTGCTGGTCCAAGGGCCAAAGCCCGGCAGGGCGAGCAACGCAGCCTCTGTTCGCTGCGGGTTGGCTGCGGGGTCCAGCAACAAGCCCTCATGCAACACGGCGTGAGCCAATGCCTTCAGGGCCCGCTGGCGCTGGCCGATGATGCCCAATTGGCCCAGCACCTCATCGGGTGTGCGCAACACCTCTGAAGGCGTGGGCACCAGCTTGTCCAAGCCCGGCCAGGGTGTTTCCACTGGGCTGCCCAGTGCATTCGTCAGGTGCGCCATCAGTCGGTTGGCCGCCTTGACGGTGATTTGTTGGCCCAGCACCGCACGCACGGTCAGCTCGAATCCGTCCAGACAGCCGGGCAAGCGAATCCCTGCCGCGGCTGGAAAGTCATCGCACAGTGTGCGGGCCAAGGCGAGTGGTTCGGCATCCAGATCCAACCAATGCCGCACCAGGCGGATCAGGGCAGGGAGGTTGCTGCCCAGGCTTTCGCTGACCTCCAAACACACTTTGGGCTGGTTGGCATCAAACACCACGCGCAACCAGCCGGTGTGCGGCTGGCCAAGGCTGTCAATCGAAGCCATGCGCAGCGTTCGGGTGATGCTCAGATGTTCCAAGTCAATGACTTCCACACCGGGCAGGGCGCGCTGGTGAAGATAGGTCAAAAGGGCTTGGATGTCGTAAGGCGGGCGGTAGGCCGGGGTCAGGCGGGTGTGGGGCTGTGTGCCCTGCGCAGCCTCGGAGCGGCGCATGGCTCCCGGCGTGAGGGCGTAGTGGGTTTTGAGTGCTTGGTTGAAGCGGCGCACGCTGCCAAAGCCACTCTGGTGTGCCACCTCGCTCATGGGCAAGCGGGTGTCGGTGAGCAGTTGCTTGGCGGTCAGCAGACGCTGGGTTTGCAGGTATTGCAGCGGTGACACGCCCAACCCGGTCTTGAACAGCCGCCGCAGATGCCGGTCGCTGATGCCCAGGCGTGCAGCCAGAGCGGCGACCGAGGACCCACCGGCAAGCTGTGACGCCCAGGGCGCATCGGGTTGCCGCAGCAATGTCACGGCCTGACTCAGCAGCACGGTGCCGGCATCCTGCGTGGACCAAGGTCTCGCCTCCGGCGCCAACTCCGGGCGGCAGCGCAGGCACGGCCGAAACCCCGCCTGTTCCGCCTGTGCGGCCCTGTTGAAAAACAGGCAGTTGCTGCGTGTCGGGGTGCGCACGCGGCAAATGGGGCGGCAGTAAATGCCAGTGGAAGTCACGCCGGTGAAAAACAGGCCGTCAAAGCGCGCATCGCGGGCAGCCAGCGCCAGGTAGCAGGCGTCGGGGTTGTCTGCTTGTGCTTCGGGTGTTGGCGGGGCGGTGGGCATGAAGGGCATCGTACACAGCCGAAGCCGGAAATGTGGCCATTTCCGGACCTGTGCCTGCGCCAGATGGGGGGTCGCCAGTCCCGCTGTGGCAGAGGGCCCCGCCTACAATCCTGCGCATAGCCAAACAAGGCCTGTTTTCAGGGATTTTTCATGCAAGTTTCAGCTTCCGTATTCAAAGCCTACGATATCCGTGGCGTGGTGCCGCTCGACCTCAATGAACCCATGGCCGAGGCTTTGGGCAAGGCGTTCGGCACGGCCGCCCGGGCTCAGGGCGAAACGCAGGTGGCCGTGGGCCGCGATGGCCGCCTGAGCGGACCGGCCTTGAGCCAGGCGCTGATGCGGGGTCTAGCCGCTGCCGGCATCGAGGTGCTGGACGTGGGTCTGGTCACCACACCCATGCTGTACTTTGCAGCCCACACCTTGTGCAGAAGTGGCATTCAGGTGACGGGCAGCCACAACCCGAAGGACTACAACGGCTTCAAGATGGTGCTGGCAGGCAAGGCCATTTACGGCGAAGACATTCAAGCGCTGCGCCGCACCATCGAGGCCGACAGTTGGGCTCTGGTGCCCGGCGGAAGCATTCGGCAGGTGAGGGTGGATGAGGACTACGCGCTGCGCATCGCAGGCGATGTGAAGCTGGCCCGGCCCATGAAAATTGTGATCGACAGTGGCAACGGCGTGGCAGGTGCATCTGCACCAGGCATATTCCGCGCCCTGGGTTGCGAGGTGACAGAGCTGTTCAGCGAGGTGGATGGCAACTTCCCCAACCACCACCCCGATCCCAGCAAGCCCGAAAACCTGGAAGACCTGATGGCCGCGCTGGCCACCAGCGGGGCCGAACTGGGGCTGGCGTTTGACGGCGACGGCGATCGCCTGGGCATCGTCACCCGCCAGGGCAACAACATCTTTCCTGACCGGCAAATCATGCTGTTTGCCCAGGACGTGCTCAGCCGCGTGCCCGGTGGCACCATATTGTTCGACGTGAAATGCACCCAGCGCCTGGCCCCAGCCATCGAGGCGGCCGGTGGTGTGGCCGAAATGTTCAAAACGGGGCATTCGCTCATCAAGGCCCGCATGAAGGAAATCAACTCGCCCTTGGGCGGGGAAATGAGTGGCCATATCTTCTTCAAGGAGCGCTGGTATGGCTTTGACGATGGCACCTACGCCGGTGCACGCCTGCTGGAAATCCTGAGCCGCTCTTCCGACCCGTCGGCCGTGCTGGATGCGCTGCCCACCAGCTTCAGCACACCTGAACTGAACGTGGCGTGTGCCGAGGGCGAACCCCACGAGGTGGTGCGCAAGCTGCAGCACACGGCCTTTGCTGCACCTGCCAGGGTGTCCACCATCGATGGCCTTCGGGTGGACTGGCCCGATGGTTTTGGGCTCATCCGTGCCTCGAACACCACGCCCGTGCTGGTGCTGCGCTTCGAAGGGCACACGCCTGAGGCCTTGCACTGCATCGAGGCCGAGATGCTCTCTCTGCTCAAAACCGTCAAGCCTGACGCCGTGGTTGGCGCGTCTGCGCACTGACCGACGCCTGTACGCCGAATGTCACTTCATCCCGGCCTCAGCGATGACCCTGAGGTCATTGTGTTCAACCTGAAGAAGCGCTACACCGGTGTATCCGCTACGGTGAATGCCTTGGTGCCGCTGCAGATGACGCAGTGGCGGCTGGGGTATTGCGGCACCACGCAGTCAAACGGGGTACCCGGCCTGACACTGGGCCAAGCCATTCGCCTCTCAAGAAAACCACCGGCCGGTCGGCCTTTTCGCATCTGGCATGTGCGGCGCGACCACGAAATGATGGCAGGCCTCTGGGCCCGCGATGTGCTTCGCCTGCCCGTCAGGTTGGTGTTCACTTCGGCGGCGCAGCACGTGCATGGGGCTTTTCCGCGTTGGCTCATTTCGCGCATGGATGCGGTGATCTCCACCACGCAAAAGGCGGCTGACTGTGTGCCCAACACGACGGCTGTGGTACATCACGGCATCGACCTCAATCGATTTGGGTTCGTGGACAAAGCATCTGCCTGGGCTGACAGTGGGTTGCCGGGGCGCTACGGTATTGGTGTGTTTGGCCGGGTTCGGCACGACAAAGGCACCGACGTGTACGTGGACGCCATGCTGCAAGCACTGCCGTCTTTCCCGGACTTCACTGCTGTCATCGCCGGTCTCGCCCAGCCCAAACACCAGGCCTACGAGGCCGAGCTCAAAGCCCGCATCGCTGCCGCAGGACTGAGCGATCGCGTCGTGTTTCTGGGCGAAGTGCCGTCGGGCGAAGTGCATCGCTGGTACCAGCGGTGCCTGCTGTGTGTGGCTTGTCCGCGCTACGAGCCTTTTGGCCTGACTCCATTTGAAGCCGCCTCTACCGGTTGCGCATTGGTCTGTTCCCGTACCGGTGCCTTCGAAGAGTTGGTGCAGCCCGGAATCAACGGAGAACTGGTGCCCACCGGCGATGCCAATGCGCTGGCCCAAATCCTGTCCCGGTTGATGGGTGATCCTGTCGCCTTGCAGGCGATGGGCCAGCGGGCCAGGGACACGGTCACACAGCGTTTTTCGCTGCAAGCTGAGGCCGATGGCATTGCCGGCGTGTACCGCCGCCTGTGGGCACAAGGCGACGTCGCGTGAACTTGCGCGTACGCTGCACCCTGTGGGTGTACGGCTGGGTCATGTGGGCGTTGCAGCCGCTCTTGCGCTTCAAACTCTCGCGTCGTGCCCGCCTGGAACCTGGCTACGCCTATGGCGTGGACCAGAGGTTTGGGCACAGCTTGCCTGCCCGACCCATGGTGTCCGTCGGTCAGCCTTTGGTGTGGTTGCACGCTGTGTCGCTGGGCGAAACCCGGGCAGCGGCAGTGCTGCTGAGGGCTTTGCGCGACAAATTGCCTGGCATGCGCCTGCTGCTGACCCACTCCACCGCCACTGGGCTTGCAGAAGGGGCAGGGCTGCTGCAAGACGGAGACGTACAAAGCTGGTTCCCCTGGGATACCCCAGGTGCGGTCAACCGTTTTCTGTCTCACTTCAGACCCCAGGTGGGAGTGCTGATGGAAACCGAGGTATGGCCGCAGTTGATGCAGGCATGCGATCGCCGGGGCATCCCAATGGTGTTGGTCAATGCCCGCCTGAATGAAACCTCATTTGCGAAAGCGTTGCGCTGGCCTGCGTTGTCTGGCCCGGCTTATGCAGGTTTGACCGAGGTGTGCGCGCAAAGCGAACCCGACGCCCAACGCCTGCGCCAATTGGGTGCACCTGCCCGGGAGGCGTGGGGTAACCTGAAGTTTGACGCCGCTCCCAACCCGGCACACCTGGCCTTGGCAAAGTGCTGGCGTCAGGCTTGCGTTGGCGGCTGGCCCTTCACCATCATGCTGGCCAGCAGTCGAGAAGGTGAGGAGTTGTTATTTTTGAAGGAAATTCTGGCTCTGTCGCTTGATGGTATTGACTCTTCAGCTCCGAAAGTTGAATCGATCGATGCTGCGGCCATTCACTGGTTGATCGTGCCACGGCACCCCCAGCGCTTCGATGAGGTGGCGGAACTGGTGTTAGCCCAAGGTTTTGAGTGTTTGCGCCGCAGCACCTGGGGTGAAACCGGCCCACCTCCCTCTCAATCTGCTGCAGGCAAGCCCGTGGTGTGGCTGGGAGACTCGTTGGGCGACATGGCGCTGTACTACACCATGGCAGATGTGGCTTTACTGGGGGGCAGTTTTGCGCCAATGGGCGGCCAAAACCTCATTGAAGCTGCCGCATGTGGCTGCCCCTTGGTGTTGGGCCCCCATACCCACAACTTTGCCGATGCCGCTGAACAGGCGTTGAATTCTGGTGCTGCTGTTCGCGCAGCCGACATGGCCGAGGGCTTGCTGGCTGCGGTGGCGTGGTTGCGTTCACCGCATGAACGTCAACGCGCCTCGGATGCGGGCATGGCGTTTGCCCACGCCCACAAGGGAGCAGCCGAACGGATGGCGGCTGCCGTGGCTCGTTGGGTCAGCGCGCCACCAGCGCGTTGACCGCATTCAGGTCGTCTGCCGTGAGGTTGCCGCTGGCCTGCCGCAGTTTCAATCCGCCCAGCAACACGTTGTAACGGGCTACTGCCAGGTCGCGTTTGGTCTGGAACAGTTGGCTTTGGGCATTCAGCACGTCGATGTTGATGCGAACGCCCACCTGGTAGCCCAATTTGTTGGCATCGAGCGCACTTTGGCTGGAGGCCTCTGCTGCTTCCAGGGCTTTGACCTGTCCCTTGCCCGATTCCACACCAAAGAACGCAGCGCGGGTTGCCTGGGCCACGGTTCGCTTGGCTGCGTCGACGTCTGCGCGAGATTTTTCCTCCAGAGCCAGCGTTTCCTTGACCCGGTTTTGGATGGCATAACCTGCAAACAGGGGCATGTTGAAAGCCAATCCGACGGTGGCCGTGTTGCTGCGCAACTGATTGCCCGTGACGGTGGATGGCGAACGGGCCAATTGGTACTGCGCCGTCAGGTCCAGGGTGGGGCCATGGCCTGCCTGTGCTTTTTGCGTTTCCAGCTGAGCAATTTCAAGGGCCGTTTGCGCCTGCTTGACACCTGGGTGGGTGGTTTCTGCGCGGTTCACCCACTGTGTCACATCATCGGGGACGGTCGCTGGCAACGCGACGGGCATGGCCAGTGGGCGGGGGTCTGTGCCTGGTTTGCCTACCAGTTGATCCAGAGCCAGCTTTTTGACTCGCAAGTCGTTCTCGGCTGCGATTTCCTGGGCAACCACCAGATCGAACTTGGCTTGCGCTTCCCGTGAATCGGTCACCGTGGACGTGCCCACTTCAAAGTTGCGCTTGGCGGAGGCCAATTGCTCCGAGACGGCGGTTTTCTGGGCTTTGACAAACGTGAGGGTGTCTTGCGCAGCCAGAACGTCGAAATAGGCCTGCGTTGTGCGGATGATCAGGTCTTGCTCTGCCGCGTTGAGTTGGGCCTGGGCGACCACCAACGACTTCTGTCCCTGCTCGAAACTCAAGCGGTTGGCGGGGCGGTAGAGCGGCTGCGATGCAGCCACTGCAACGCTCTGGCTGTTGACGTTGCGGTCCGGCACAGGGGACGCGTTGTTGATGTCACTCCAACTGGCGGAAGAGTTCAGGCCCACGGTAGGCAACAAACCGGCTCGGGCCTGGTCTGCTTTTGCCTGTGCGGCGTCATACGCTGACTTGGCAGCTTGGTAGGTCGCATCAAAGCCTCGTGCAGACTCGTACAGCGCTGAAAGTGATTGCGCCTGGCTGGCGGCACCGCTGCACATCAATACCACCGCGAGACCAACGCTCGACCACTTGCCGGTGAATCGTCGGATGGTGAGAGGGGTGCCGCACGGGACGATAGGCAGACTGGAGGTGGGCAGCAAAGCGGTCATTGAAAGGTCCTGAAAGTGTGGGTGTATGGGTCTGATGCCAGCGGCCACGACTCAGTACAAAGGAATCCGTGGATCGTGCTGGCTGGCCCACGCATTGATACCGCCCTGTACGTTGGCCACCTGGGTGAAGCCGTTTTGCTCCAGGAAATAAGCCACCTGCATGCTGCGTGCACCGTGGTGACACAGGCACGCCACTGGTTGGTGACGGTCGATCTCAGGGTAGCGGGCAGGGACCGTGCGCATGGGCATGTGCACGAGCTTGAATCCGTTGCTGGCCTCATCGCCTGGTACCGATGCAGTCTGAACTTCCCAGGCCTCGCGCACATCCAGAACGATGGGCGTCAACGCCGGGTTGGCGGCGGTCATTTTCTGGGCCCAGTCTGACACTTGGCCTGCTTGCAGTTGCTGCATGTGGGTTGCTTCGGGTGAAAGTTTCAGAAACGGAAGGCATCGGCCTGCGGGAAGCCCACCAAGCGCGGCGCCACGTAGTCCCAAGGCTGCTCGGTCGTGAAGGCTTGTTCGGAGGCGCGCGTGACCAACGTGGCACGCATCATGGGTTCATTGCCGACAATACCGACCAATCGACCACCAACCCGCAGAAGGTTCAGCAGGTAAGGGGGTACCTCAGCCACCGAGCCGCCCAGGACGATCACGTCGAACGGTGCGTCGGTTTCGCAAGCCCTGAAACCTTCCGCCGCCGCATTGGCATGGACCACATCCACGTTGGTGATGCCTGCTCTCTGGAGGTTTGCCCGGGCCTGTGCAGCCAGGTTCCCATCAATCTCGATGCTGCGCACGGCTTTCGCCTGACTGCCCAGCATGGCTGCCATATAGCCAGAACCGGTTCCGATTTCCAACACAGTCTCTGTTGCTTGTACGGCGGCGTCTTGCAGAAGACGGGCCTGTACCTTGGGCGGCAGCATGGATTTGCCGGGTTCGGCCGGTGTTGTCAATGGGATGTCAAGGTCGGCGAACGCCATGCTGCGGAAGGCGGCCGGCACGAACTCTTCCCTGGGCAAGCTGCTCAGCAGGCCCAACACAGCTGAGTCGGCCACATCCCACGGCCGCACTTGCTGCTCCACCATGTTGAAGCGGGCTTTGGCGATGTCGAGGTTGGCGGCGGTTGGGCTAGGGCTGTTGGCACTCATTTTGATACTCCGTAGGGTATATTAACCGATGGTCCCTGATTTTACCGGCGCACCGAACCGGCGTCGCAGCCACTGGGCCAGATCGTCCATGTAGCAGTACACGACCGGGACGACCACCAGGGTGAGGATGGACGAGGTGATGACCCCTCCGATCACGGCCTGCCCCATGGGTGAGCGCTGTTCGGAACCTTCCGACAAGGCAAACGCCAGGGGCACCATGCCAAACACCATGGCCAGGGTGGTCATCAGAATGGGCCGCAAACGCACCTTTGCTGCCATCAGCAGTGCCTCAGTGCGGCCCATGGCCGGGTGGTCGGGGGTGCCTTCACGCGCACGGATGGCAAAGTCCACCAGCAGGATGGCGTTTTTCGTGACCAAGCCCATCAGCATGATGATGCCGATGACCGAAAACATGCTCATGCTGGAGCCAAAAGCCATCAACGCCAGCACAACGCCAATGAGCGTCAGTGGCAAGGAGGTCATGAGCGCGAGCGGCTGCAGGAAGCTCTTGAACTGGCTGGCCAGGATCATGTAGATGAAGATGACCGCCATGGCCAATGCCGAGACGGCATAGCCGAACGACTCCTGCATGTTTTTGGTGGAGCCACCAAACTGATAGCGGTAGCCAGGAGGGAAGGGCGTGGCGTCGAGCACCTGGCGTATGTCTGCCGACACTTCGCCCGCCGTGCGCCCGTAAACGTTGGCGTTGATGGACACCTCACGCGTGAGATTGCGCCGGTTGATCTGGTTGGCACCGGTCGATTCGGTCACGGTGGCCACTTGGCCCACGCGTACCACGCGCGCGCTGCCGTCGGCCTGTGCCCCCACCACCAGTGGCAGTCGGGCGAGGTCCTGGGGATCCTGACGGTCTGCACCTGCCAGCCGCACGATCACGTCGTAGGTCTGGTCGTCAGCCGCCCGCCAGTTGCCCACCGTCTGCCCCGCCACCAGTGTGCGAAGTGCAGTGGCCAGGGTGTTCACACCCACACCAAGGTCGGACGCTGCTGCGCTGTTGAGCCGCAGGTCCACCGTGGGTTTGTTGTCTTTCACCGATGAATCCAGATCAACCAGCCCGGCAGTCGGGCGGATCTGTTCCATCACCCGGCGGGTCAGGCGCTCCAGTTCTTTCAGGTCGGGGCCTTGCAGGGAAAACTCCACCTGCTTGTTGCCACCCACCGCATCGAGCAGGCCGACGTGGGTGACGTTGATACCCCCCACGCTGCGCAAACGCTCCCGCAGCTTGGCCGACAGCTTGTCGGCATTGACGGTGCGCTCTTTGCGGTCCACCAGGCGGATGTAGATGTTTGCGTAGATCTTGCCTTGCGCGTTGCCAGTGTTCAGCGTGGCCAGGGTGTAGCGCACTTCTGGGAATTCCCGCACGATGGCCTCCACCTGCCTGGCTTTGGCTTCGGTGGTTTCGAGGGATGACCCGGCGGGTGTGTGGAAGGTGAGCGAGGTTTCCGAGAAGTCTGCCTTGGGCACAAACTCGGTGCCCAGCAACGGCACCAGCGTCACGCTGGCCACGAACACACCCGTTGCCATGGCCACAGTGGCCCGCTTGTGGTTCAGAGACCATGCCAACACTTGCTGATAGCGGTGGGCCAGATCGTCCTGCATGCGGTCAATCCAGCCCGTGACGCGGCCAATGGATTTGTCGTACCAGCCCTTGCGTGCCCCCGCCGGATGGCCGTGGCTGTGTACCGCAGGGTCGTGCCACACGGAGGACAACATCGGGTCCAGCGTGAAGCTCACGAACATGGAAATGAGAATGGCCGCCGCCACGGTGATGCCGAATTTCCCTTCCATGAACCCGATGGGCAGAAACACCGCCACGATGGACAGCGTGGTGGCCAGCACCGCCAGCCCGATTTCCCGCGTGCCATCCATGGCGGCGTTGTAGGCGGTCTTGCCCATTTGCAGGTGGCGCACGATGTTTTCGCGCACCACGATCGCGTCATCAATCAGCAAGCCCACACACAGGCTCAAGGCCATGAGCGTGATCATGTTGATGGTGAATCCAAACAGGTTCATCACCATGAAGGTGCCAATCAGCGCGATCGGCAGCGTCAGCCCCGTGATGATGGTGGAGCGCCACGAGTTCAGGAACAGGAACACGATCAGCACGGTGAGGATGGCGCCCTCAATCAGTGTTTGCCTGACATTGTTCACCCCCACGCGGATGGGGCGTGAGCCGTCTTGCACCTCTTGCAGCCGATACCCGGCTGGCAACTGGGCCTGCATCTCCTTGAGTGTGGCCTGCAGGCCGTTGACCACTGCAATTGTGTTTTCGTCCTGCGTTTTTTGCACTTGCAGCAGCAGGGTGCGTTCACCGTTGTACAGGGCCAGGTTTTCCTGCTCCACCGTGCCGTCCACAACGCGTGCCACCTGACCTAGGCGGACGGCTTGCCCATTGCGCCGTGCAACGATGATCTGCGCAAACTCTGCCGGGTTGGCAACACGGGCCTGCACCTGCACCACGCGTTCCTGGTCGCGGTTGCGCAGCGTTCCCAATGGCGCGTCCTGGTTTTCGGTTCGCACAGCGGTGGCTATTTCGCTGGCGCTCACGCCAAACGCTTCCATGGCCTGCGGCAACAGTTCGATGTTGATGGCCCGGCGTGTGCCGCCCACCACGGTCACGGCACCCACGCCCCGCACGTTTTCAAGCCGTTTTTTGAAGGTCTGCTCTGCCCACTGGGTCAATTCGGCTGCGTTCGGTGCCTTGCCCTGGCTGGCATCGGGCAAGACGGCGACCGACCAGATGGCGCGCGCGGCCGGATCGAAGCGCAGCACCTTGGGGTCGCTCACCTCGTCGCGCAGGCTGGGCTGCAGCAGGGCCACTTTTTCCCGCACGTCTTCAGCCGCTTTGCGCGCCTGCATGTGCAGCCCGAACTCGATGATGACCACCGACTGGCCCTGGTAGCTGCGCGAAGTCAGGCTGCTGATGCCGGCAATGGTGTTGACCGCTTCTTCCACCTTCTGGGTGACTTCGGTCTCGACGATTTCAGGTGCCGCACCGGGATATTCGGTGGTGACCACCACCACGGGAAAGTCGATGCTGGGGAACTGGTCTACCTGCAGGCGCTGGAAGCTGAACAGCCCCATCACCACAAACGCCAGCATCACCATGGTCGCAAAGACCGGGTTGCGCAACGATACCTGGGTGAACCACATGGTGTCGTGCGCCTCAGGGCTTGGTTGCGGGCAGGGTTGCCGC
>JFJP01001921.1_pt1 | contig 19868 bp, 20 predicted proteins | sample 431651 | NCBI WGS metagenome assembly JFJP01 (sample SAMN02602958, study PRJNA72255) | Microbial mat metagenome, whole genome shotgun sequencing project. | biome: fresh water; feature: sink hole; material: water; isolation source: purple microbial (photo- and chemosynthetic) mats found in...
TTTTCCCCGAAAAAATGGGTTGCATCCCATACCGGGCCCGTCCTAGCTTCCCCCGCCCTCAACGGGCATCTCCTATGCGCGGTTAGCTCAGTGGTAGAGCACCTCCCTGACACGGAGGGGGTCACTGGTTCGAACCCAGTATCGCGCACCATCTTTTTCCATCACTCCCGATCCTTTTGATCCCTGCGATGAACGCAGAGCCGCCCGCACCTGAGGAACTGAGCGCTCTTCTCCGGCTTCTCGATGACGATACTCCCGCTGTCCGCGAGCGCGTGGCGCAACGGTTCGCCCTCTGCGGCGGGGATCTCAGCGAGTGGCTCGCGACCCAACCCCGCACGCTGAGCAGGCAGGAAAAATCACTGCTCTCCGGAATGCTGGGCCCACCCCGCCGCGAGGCGCTCGCCTGCGATTGGATCGCTCCCTCCGGTGGTGCCACCGCCCTGCAGGAGGATTGGGAATCCTTCGAGGCGCTCCTCCGCATCCTGTCGGACTTCCTCCACGACGGCATCTCACTGCGCCAACCTCTATCAGACGCACTCGACCTCCTCGCGGAAGAAGCGACTGATGACGGCATCACCACCGCCAACGAACTCCGGTCCTTCCTCTTCGACGGCAAGCGCCTGACAGGAAACCTGGGCGACTACTACGACCCGCGGAACTCGGACCTCGCCTGGTCGATCGCCGAGGGACGCTCGAATCCGTTAGGACTCTGCCTCATCTTCATGCTCGTAGGGCGCCGGCTCAACTACGACATCGAGGGCGTGAACTTCCCCGGCCATTTCATGTGCCGCATCTTCGAAGACGGATACCCGGTCATCATCGACTGCTTCGACCACGGCCAGCTGCATCTGCAATCCACGCTGCTGGAAAGCGGCAGCCTCACGCGCCCGCAACGGAACCTGATCCGCGAGACCGTCGACCCCGGAAGAATCCTGTTGCGCCTGCTCAACAACCTCCACGTGGCGCTGGAAAAAGCGCACCGCACCGAAGACGCACAATTGGTCAAGGACCTGCTGGCGACCTTGCAGTGAAATATGGAGGATGGACGTCTCGTCCATCTGGACGATGGGAAGGGAAAGAGAAGAGCTTCGCACGGTTCTTTCGCAGCACATCGGCTTCATGGACGAGACGTCCATGCTCCTTATGAGGAAATCACCAGACGCCAAGCCCGGTCAACTGGCGTTCCGCCGCCTCCGCCCAGCCGCGGTTCGCCGCCGGTGACGCGGGTGACGGATGCAGGATCCTGCCAACCGTCGCGTTGCTTCCAACAGCCTCAGCGGCGCGTTTCAGCCGTTCCTCGGCGAATCCGCCGACGCCGACCAGATACGACGGTTGGAGGATTCCGATCACTTCCTGAAGATGTTTCTGGCACGCCTCCTCCACCGGAGCCATCTCGGCGGCGGAGAGCTTGTCGGGAGTTAGATTCGCGCCGGTGGCGCTCATCCACACCAGCGGGCAATAGTTGAGGACGAAGTGGTCCTTGAAAAACGCCCCGGCATTTTCAAACCGGTCGGCGAAGAGACCCCACAAGCGGCGGCCACTCACTTCCGAGCGCTGGCACGCGAATCCTTCGACCGGGCGCTTCGGGTGCTCGTGATCCGGCTTCCCCACCGGCGTCTCGATTTCCATCCAGTCGCGCACCGCAGCCACCTCGCCGAATGGCACGCCGGTCTGCGCCATGCCGAACGGGCCGGGATTCATGCCGAGGAACACAACCCGCTTCGTCCCGCTGCCATAACGCTCGAGATATTCGCGGTGGGGCTGCCACGCGTAGTCCAGGGTCCGATAGACACAGGCCACCGGCGGTGAGAATTCAAGATCTCTCAGCGCGGCGGCCAGACGCTTGGTGGAGGCGGTCAACTTGCTCATGGAATCCGTGTCGCTTATCCCTTCCATGCGAACACCAGCACTAACAGCGCGACGGGCAGGTAAAGGAGGGTGAAGAAGAACAAGCGCCGGGCCGAGGCCCGTTCCCCGTCGCGGGCGAATTTCAGCGAGAGCGCCGTCATCATCAGCGCGAGCAAGGGACCGATGATCGTCCACAACAGGTTGGCGAAGCCGAGAAAAGCCGGCATCAGGGAAAGCAGCGCGAGCACCAAGGCGAAGCACGCGGCGAGGATCCCGCTCTTGCGTCCGGTCAGATCGCCGTTCGACCACATCTTGTAGCCTACCGATTCATACTCCTCGTGGTGCAGCCAATTGATCGCGATGAAGTGCGGGAGCTGCCAGAAAAACAGGATGCCGAACAGGAAGCCCGCCTCCCACCCGAGTGCTCCGCCCGCGCCCACCCAGCCGATGACCGGAGGAATCGCCCCGGGAATCGCCCCGACCAGCGTGTTCACCGAACTCACCCGCTTGAGCGGCGTGTAAACGAAAACATAAATCGCCACGGTCGCGGCGGTCAGGTAAGCGGCCAGGTTCCCCACCTGCACCGCCAGATGGATGATGCCGACGGCTGATAGAATCCAGCCGATCCCGAACGCCACCAGCGGATCCATCCGCCGCGACGGCAGCGGGCGGTCCGCCGTGCGCTTCATCCGGGCGTCCAGGTCCACCTCCATCAACTGGTTGAAGGCAGCCGACCCGAAGGCCACGGCCGCGGTGCCGAGGATCGTGTGAACCAGTTTCATCCAGTCCATGTCCATCCGGGAATGGATCAGGAATCCGAAAAACGTGGTGACCAGCACGAAGAAATTCAGCCGCACCTTCATCAGCACCATCAGGTCCTGCCGCAGTCCCGGCGGGGCCTGCGGGATCACTTCCACCGCGGTGGTTTTTTCAGTCGTTCCGGATTCGTCCATGCGTGCGGCGGAACAATGACCACGATCCGGACATTTCCAAGCCGCGACTTTCCCGCGTGGCGGTTTGCCGACTTGGCAATAGTCGGGCAGGTGCGAGGGCAGGGTCCCTACACTAGGGAGAAGCGACCCACAATGATTCCTGATTCAGAAGAAATTCAACCGCAGATGAACAGGATGGACACAGATAAAGATGAAGACGGATCGGTTCGGGTCGGTCAGGCAAACGCTAGCGGACTAAGCAATCATCCTCTTCATCTGCGTTCATCCTGTTCATCTGTGGTTGGTTTTTTTCCCTAGGAGCGGGCCCCAGGGTCCTGCTTTTCAACCGTCGCCCGCGAGAAGATCGCGTAGACCGCCGGCACGACGAACAGCGTCAGCAGGCCCGAGAAAATCAAGCCGCCGACCACGGCGATTCCCAGGGACTGGCGCGATCCGCCCGAGGCACCGATTGAGAGGGCGATGGGGAGGATTCCGAAGATGGTCGCGAGGCTGGTCATCAGGATGGGCCGGAAACGCGAGACGGACGCGTCGAGCACGGCCTCGATTTTCGAGAGCCCGGATTCTTTCCGCTGGTTGGCGAACTCGACGATGAGGATCCCGTTTTTCGTCACGATGCCGATGAGCATGATGATGCCGATCTGGCTGAAGACGTTGAGCGTTTGATCCGTCGCCCACAGGGAAATCAACGCGCCGACCACGGACAACGGCACGGTCAGGATGATGATGAACGGATCCCGGAAGCTCTCGAACTGGGCGGCCAACACCAGATAGATGATCAGCAGCGCGAGCATGAAGGCGAACAACAACGAGGACGAACTCTCCGCGAAGTCGCGCGACTGGCCTGCTAGAGAAGTGCGGAAATTCTCCGGCAGCACCTTTTCCGCGATGCGGTCGAGCTCTTCGATGCCATCGCCCAGCGTCTTGCCGGGAGCGGGCGTGCCTTGGATCGTCGCGGAGACCGTGCGGTTGAAGCGGTAGATCGCCGCCGGACTGGCGGACTCGGAGAAGGTCAGCAGGTTGTCCAGCGAGACCATCTCCCCGGACCCGGATTTCACGAAGAGTTTTTTCACATCGCCGGGATCGTTGCGGTCCTGCCGCTGCATCTGGGCGATGACCTGGTATTGTTTTCCGTCCTTGAGGAAATAACCGAAACGCCTTCCCGAGTAGGCGAAATCAAGCGTGCGGCCAATTTCCTCCACCGAGATCCCCAGCTCCGCGGCCTTCTTGCGGTTGATGGAAATAATCCCTTCCGGGCGGTTCACCTTGAGGTCCGCGTCGATCTGTTTGAGCACCGGACTCTTGCTCGCCTCGGCGAGGAATTCCGGCAGCACCTTGATGAGGTCTTCCAGATTGGGCGCTTGCAGGACGTAGGCGAGCGGTTGGCCGGAGCGGCGGTCGCCGATGGTCGGCGGCTGGGTGGTGATGGCGCGGACCCCGGTGAAATCCTGCATCTCGCGGGAAAGCTGGTCCGCGATTTCGGACTGGGTGCGGGTGCGCTCCGACGGCGGTTTCAGATAGATGCTCTGGGTGCCGCTGTTCGACGCGCCCCGGCCGCTGCCACCGCCGCCGATGATGCTGAAGGAGCGGAACACTTCGGGCACGTTTTCGTCCACGTGCACCGCGACCTTGTCCATCCAGCTCTCGGTGAATTCATAACTCGATCCCTCCGGCGAGGTGACGACGATGCGGATGTTCTCACGATCCTCCAGCGGTGCCAGTTCCTGCGGGATGCGGGTGAACAGCCAGACGATGAGGCCCGTGTTGAGCAGCAGCAGCGGGATCGCCAGCCAGCGGAACCGCAGGACCGGCGCGAGGGCGGCGCGGTAGCCGTGGGTGATCATCCGGAAAAACGGCTCGGTGGAGCGATAGAAAAAGTTAGGCTTCGTGCCGTGCGCCTTGAGCAGGAAGCGGCACATCATCGGCGAGAGCGTGAGCGCCACAAACGCGGAAACGAGCACGCAGCCCGCCAGCGTGACGCCGAACTCCCGGAACAACCGCCCGGTGAGGCCTGATAGGAATACGAGCGGCAGGAACACCGCGGCCAGCGCGATGGTGGTGGAAATGACGGCGAAGTAAATTTCCCGCGAGCCTTTCAAGGCGGCCTCCAGCGGCGTCATGCCTTCCTCGATTTTCGTGTAGATATTCTCCAGCACCACGATCGCGTCATCGCAGACCAGGCCGATGGCGAGCACGATGGCCACCAGCGTGAGCACGTTGATGGAATAGCCGGCCACATACATGATGAAGAAGCCGGAGATGATGCTTACCGGGATGGCGATGACCGGAATGATCGTCGAGCGCCAGTCCCGCAGGAAGAGGAAGATGATCAACGCCACCAGCCCGAAGGCGATCACCAGCGTCTCCTGCACTTCCGAGACGGAGCGCCTGACAAAGCGCGTGAAATCGTAGCCGACGTCCACCATCACATCCGGCGGGACTTCCTTTTTCACCTGTTCGAGCCGCTTGTAGAACTCGTCCGCGATGGCGATGGCGTTGGTGTTAGGCTGGGGGATGATCGCCACACCGATCCGATAGAGCAAATCGCTCTTGTTTCCCGTGCGGAGGTTTTCCGGCCCCAGTTCGGCCGTGCCGATGTCGCGGAAAAGGATCTGCCGGCCCTTTTCCTGCTTGATGATGAGGTTCTCGAAATCCTCGACGGTGGATAACCGGCCGAGCGTGCGCAGGGAAAGCTCGTTTGTCGCGCCTTCCAGCCGGCCGCTCGGCAGATCGACGTTCTGGCGGTCGAGCGCTTGCTGCACATCGGCGGGTGTTAGCGAGTGGACCGCCAGTTTGACCGGATCCATCCACAGCCGCATCGCGTAGCGTTTTTCGCCGAAAATGCGCACCGACGAGACACCGGGATCGTCTCCATCCGCTCGCGCACGATGCGGTCCGCGATGTCGCTAACCTCCAGAATGCTGCGCTCGTCGCTGATGAGTGAGAGGAAGAGGATCGGCGAGGAATCGGCGTCCGCCTTCTCGACGACGGGCGGGTTGGCATCCACCGGCAGGTCGCGGAGGGCGCGCGAGACGCGGTCGCGCACGTCGTTGGCCGCGTCGCTCAGGTCCGAGTCGAGCGTGAACTCCACGGTGATGGTGCTGCGCTCGTCGCGGGATTCCGAGGTGATGGTGCGGATCCCGGCGATGCCGTTGATCACCTGTTCCAGCGGCTCGGTGATCTGCGAGGCGATCACCTCCGGATTCGCTCCCGGATAGCTCGTCTGGACCGTGACGACCGGCGGATCGACCGCGGGATACTCGCGCACGCCGAGATAATAGAAGCCGATGATCCCGAAAAGGACGATCACGAGCGACATCACCGTCGCGAGCACCGGACGGCGGATGCTGGTTTCGGATAGACTCATGGGCTCTTCCCGGCGGTGACTTCGAGGCCCGGGCGGATGCGCAGCAGGTTGGTGGTCGCCACCACGTCGCCTTCCTTCACGCCGCGGAGGATCTGCACCCGGTCATCGGTGCGAATGCCGATTTCCACGGGTTGTAATTTCGCCTTACCCTTCTCGATCAGATAGACGCCCTGCCCCCGCGCGGACGGGACGATGGCCTGGCTGGGAACCAGGAAGCCGTTCGCCAGTCCGTCCAGGGTCAGCGTTACTTCGGCGAATCCGCCGGGCTGCAATCCCTGCGGCGCGGAGCACAGCCCCCGGACTAACAGACTACGTGTCGCCACGTCGATGGCGGGCTCAAGCACCGTGACGACCCCCTCGAACACCTGACCGTTCCCGGCAACGGTGAAGGTGAATTTCTGCCCGCTTCCCACCTCACCCGAGTAGCGTTCCGGGAGCGGAAAATCCACCTTGATGCGGGATACGTCCTGCAGCGTGATCAATGGCGTCGCCGGAGTGACGAACGCCCCCTCACTCACCTGCCGCACGCCGACCCGGCCGGCGAAAGGCGCGCGGATCTCGGTCTTGGAAATCTGCACCGCCTTGATGTTCCGCCCGGCGTTGAGGATGTCGAAGGCGGCATTGGAACTGTCGGCCTCCTGTTGGCTGATCGCCTTGCGCGGGAGCAGGTTGGCGACGCGCTGTTTCACGGATTCCGCGAGTTTCAGACGGGCGTCGATTTCGCCGAGTTCGGCCACCAGGTCGCTGTCATCGAGCTTGAAGAGCAAATCGCCGGCGGCCACCTCCGAGCCCTCCGTGACGTGGACCTTCACCAAGCGCCGCGAGATTTCGGGAACCAGCGTGACCGATTCATTCGCCCGCAAGGTGCCGACGGTCGAGAGCGTCTGCGCGAAGGGCACGCTCCGCACCACGTAAACCTCGGCCGCCAAAGGTCCGGCCTTCGGTCCTCCCTGGGCGAAGGCACCGGCCACCATCAAGGGCAGGGCAAACAACCGGGTGATGAAATACGATCTTGGATCAGTCATGGACACCGTTAGCGGAGATGCGGAAGTCTTTCTACGCAAGGAAAAGTCCGAATCCATCATGATTCGGGTTGTCCCGTGCGCCATCCCCTCCTTTCCCGCCCTCCACTCCTTCGTTTCTCTCCATCGACAGGGATCGGATGCGGTCAATTTTTTCAACGTATCCTGTCTTGCCGTAAGTCGAACGGGACGACAAATTCTTCCCCGTGAACCTCTCCCACTACCTGACCATGGACCCGCATCTCCTCCTGGGACTGCTCAACACGGAGCTGAGAAATCACTGCGACTCCCTGGATGATCTGGTGAAAACCCACAATCTCGACATGGACCTCCTCATCGAAAAAATGGCGGCGGCGGGCTACATTTACCAACCCGGATTGAACCAATTCCGCTGAACCCCGACGACCGGAATGGACAGGAACAAAAATTTGAACGATCCGCACCACCGGGATGCCTGCGGCAAGGAATATATTTCGTTGGCGGGATGGTTATGTGTGATCGGAAATCGGTCGTTCAGGCACCATCGTGAGCAAGAAAACCCTGGATTCAAAAATCATGCGTAAATGTTGTCCTGCCTGCTGTGGAATAGGTTCCCACCTCGCTCGTAAGTGGGTTCGCGACGATTCGGGAGTTTCCATCTACAAGAACATCTCCGTGCGCAGAGCCTGCGGGGTTTGTGGCGGGACCGGCCGCATCGAGGGATCCGAGACGCTTCACACCCACTTCTGCAACACCCGCGGCGTCCGCCGGGTCGCCCTCCCCGGAGTCGGGAGCCCCCCGAAACCGCTTGAGCGCGGCCTGGGGTATTTCCTCTTTATCGTCCTCGTCAGCTACGCATGGTTTCTCGTGGTCAAAGAGCATAACGGCGCTGGCGTCTGGCCGAAAATCGCGATCACCCTTGCCGCTTCGCTCACGTTGCTGGCGGTTCTCCGCAGGTTCCCGGCGACTTCGCGCTCCCTGAGGTGGGGCACCCTGGCGTTTTTCCTGATAGTCGTCTGCGGCGGCGTGGCCTTGGAAATCGTGCGGCACTGAGCCGGGTTTTGGCATCGGCGGGAGCCCCCGGCACTCCTTCAGACCGGCCGGCAGAGCACAAAAGGCAACACGACCAGCGCCTCAAACCCGGTTTTCCCATCATCCCACTGCGCGGCGTGGATCGCTTCGATTTTGACCAGATCCCCGCTCTTCAGCCAGTGTTGCACGCGGTCCGTCTCATTGGAGGAAATCGCGACGCCGACGTCTTCCAAGGCCAGCGTGGGATCGACGTAAAACAGGCTACCGGTGGCGGCGTGGGGCGCGAGGTAACTCCACGGCACCTGGCCGATTTCGTTGGCGAGTTTCTCGCGAGTGGCGGAGGGGGGTTGGTCGTTCACGAGGAATGGCATAGCAGAAATGGATTGCGCCTCCAAGCGGAAGGAGTGGGAAGAACAGGCAGGAATGCCTGTGTCACGTCGCGAGCGCGGTGGCGGCGATGTGGGCGGTGGTCCAGGCGGCTTGGAAATTGAAGCCGCCGGTGATGCCGTCGATGTCGATGCACTCGCCGACGAAATAGAGCCCCGGGATGACGCGGCTTTCCATGGTGCGGAAGTCGATGGAGCGCCGGCCGATGCCGCCGGCGGTGACGAACTCGTCCTTGTTGGTGGTCTTGCCGGCGGCTTCGAAGCGGGCGGATTTCAGGGCGTTCGCCAGATCGGTGGTGGCGGATTTCGAAAGGTGGCTCCAGGTCATTTCATCGGGGATGCCGCAGCAGGTGACGATGCGTTCCCACAGGCGGCGCGGGATGGGGGGGATGGGCGTGTTGCGGATGAGCTTGGCGCTCTGGGTGCGGCGGATCTCGGCAAAGCGTTCTTTCAGCGCGGCCATGTCGAGCTCGGGCAGCCAGTCGATGAGGAAGGGGAACTGGTGGTTTGTCTCCGCGAGCGCGCGGGCCTCCCAGGCGGATAGACGCAGGACGGCGGGTCCGCTGAAGCCGCGGTGGGTGATGAGCAGCGGTCCTAACTGCGCGGCACCGTGGCCCTCCCGGCGGATGGCGACCTTGGGATGGGCGAGGCCGGCGAGCTCGCTGATGCGCGGATCGGTGACGTTGAAGGCGAACAGCGAGGGGACGAGCGGCTCGATGGGTTGTTCGAGTTTTTTCAACTGGGTGAGCAGCGGGCTGGCTTTGAGCGAGCCGGTGGCGAAACAAACGGCGCGGGCGACGACGGGTGTTTGCTGGTTTTCGAATTGGAGCGAGAAGCTGCCGTCGTCGAGGCGGGCGATCCCGATGAGTGATTGGTTCTTCAACAGCGGGATGCGGCTCTCGCGGGCGCGGTTGAGGAAACAATCGATGACGGTGTCCGAGCTATCAGTCACCGGAAACATGCGGCCGTCCGGCTCGGTCTTGAGGGTGACGCCGTGGCGGGCGAACCAGTCCACGGTATCGGAAGGCTGCCAGCGGTGGAATGCGGCGAGCAACTCGCGGGAGCCGCGCGGATAGTTTTTCGACAGCTCGCGGGGGTCGAAACAGGCGTGGGTGACATTGCAACGCCCGCCGCCGGAAATTCTAACTTTCTGGAGGAAGTGGGAGCCTTTTTCGAAAATCACGACGCTGCGGTCCGGCACCAGCTCGGCGTATTGGAGCGCGGTGAAAAAGCCGGAAGCGCCGCCGCCGATGACGGCGAGATCGAGGATGGTTGGGAGAGTGTTCAGAAGTTAACGCTGTGGCACGCGGCGGAGTTTGGAGATGTCGTGTCCGGATTTTTCAAGGGTTTTCACCAATCCGGCATAGGTTTCGGGGGAAATCGTCTTGGTCCGCGCCATGATCCAGACGTATTTGCGGTCCGGCACGCCGATGATGGTGGTCTGATAGTCGTCGGCAAGCGAGGTGATGAGATAAGCCGCCTTGAAGGGCCAGACGAACTGCATCCGCCACTCAGCGTTGGTCTCGCGGTTGTGGACGAAGCCGCGCGGGTTGTAGGTTTTCAGCGGGCCGTCGAGGCTGCCTTTGTTGAACTTGAAGGTGGTGGCGATGGTGCCGTCCGGATCGAGTTGGTAGCTTTCGACCGCGTTGTAGGCCTGCGTCTCGATGAAGGTCGGAATGTGAGCGATGACATACCAGTCGCCCATGAATTTCTTCAAATCGACATGGCGGTTGATGGCGCGCTGGGGTGGCGTTTTCACCGTGGCCTTGCAACCGGACAATCCGGCGGCGATCAGCAGTGGGATTCCGACTGCGGCGAGGTGACGTGGTTTCAGAGGAGGGCGGAGCATGTAGAAATTATCGCCGCCACCGTGGGTCGCACAAGTGGGAGAATTGGGCAGAATCATTGACAGCAGAATCATTTCTCAGATCCGAATCCAATGATTCCGCTGTCTCTAGTTTTTCTTCGCATACACGAGTCCGCTGCGGGACGGCGTGTAAACCTGCATCACGCCGTCGGCGGTGACCGGATAGTCGAAGGCGTGATCGACGCGGCCGTGGCCGCCGGTGTCCGTGAGGTCGGTGTCGAGGATGAGCTCGCGGGTTTCCAGGCCGGGGACGTGGATGGGGTAGCCGAAGACGGAGTTCGCGGTGGAGAAGTTGAAGACGAAGATCAGGTTCGCACGCTCGGCGACGATGATTTTTTGTTCGTGGTCGATGTAAAGGTTCTGCGCCGGTGGGGCGGTGAGCAGGTTGGTTTTTCTAGCGAGCTCCATCAGCTGCTTGTCGAATTCGGCGAGCCAGCCGTATTTCAAATCCGGATTGTCCACCAGCGACCATTGGCGGCGGCAGTAGTGATAGGACCAGCCGTTGCCCTCGCGCGGGAAATCGAGCCACTCGGGATGGCCGAACTCGTTGCCCATGAATGTCAGCCAGCCTTCGCCGCCTAACACCAGCGTGACCAGCCGGATGAGCTTGTGCAGGGCGATGCCGCGCTCGATGACCGGGTTCGGGTCGGTCTTGCCCATGTGCCAGTACATTTCCTTGTCCATCAGCCAGAAGGCGAGCGTCTTGTCGCCGACGAGCGCCTGGTCGTGGCTCTCGGCATAGGCGATGGTGGCCTCGCCGAAACGGCGGTTCGCGAGGATGCCCCAGAGTTCGCCCATGTCCCAGTCCTCGTCGCGGCTGTGCTTGAGAAGTTTGATCCAGTAGTCGGGGATGCCCATGGCGAGGCGATAGGAAAAACCGAGCCCGCCGTCCTCGATGGGGCGGCAGAGGCCGGGCATGCCGGACATGTCCTCGGCGATGGAGATGGCTCCGGGTTTGATTTCCTGGATGAGCCGGGAGGCGAGTTTCAGATAGAGAATCGCCGCGTCATCGGCGTCGCCGCCGAAGTAGTCGTCGTAGTTGCCGAAGGATTTCATCCCGCGGGAGTGATAGAGCATGGAGGTGACGCCATCGAAGCGGAAGCCGTCGAAACGGAATTCCTCCAGCCAGTAGCGGACGTTGGATAGAAGAAACTGCCGGACTTCCGGGCGTGCGTAGTCGAAGCACTTCGAGTCCCACGCCGGGTGGTCGCCGAGCGGGCCGTCGTGGAAATACTGGTGGCCGGAGCCATCGAAGTTGTTGAGGCCCTCCGCCATGTTTTTCACGGCGTGCGAGTGGACGACGTCGAGCAGCACGGCGAGACCGAGGCCGTGGGCGGTGTCGATGAGGTATTTCAAATCCTCCGGCGTGCCGAAGCGCGAGCACGGCGCGAAGAACGAGGAAACATGGTAGCCGAAGGAGCCGTAATACGGATGTTCCTGCACGGCCATGAGCTGGACGGTGTTATAACCGGCTTTGACCACGCGGGGCAAAACGCTGTCGGCGAATTCCCGATAGGTGTGGACGCGCGGCTCCTCGCCGGCCATTCCGACGTGGGATTCGTAGATGAGCGGCGCTTTGATCGATGTGGGATCGAACTCGTGTTTCCAAACGTACTGCTGCGGGGTGTGCCAGATTTGTCCGCAGTAGTCATGGGTTGTGGGATCCTGCACCGCGCGACGGATGCAGGCGGGGATGCGGTCGCGGCGCGAGCCGTCGGCCCCGGTGATGTGGAGTTTGACCTTCTGGCCGTGGGCGAGTGTCTCGCCGGGCAGTTCGAGTTTCCAGACGCCGCTGTCGGAGGAGGCGAGAGGATGGGATTCGCGGTTCCAGTTGTTGAAATCGCCGATGAGCGAGACGGCCTGCGCGCCCGGTGCCCACTCGCGGATCGTCCAGGTACTGGTCGTCGGGTGGAAGTGGATGCCGACGTATTTGTGGCCGGTGGCGTAGGCGGCGAGGGTTTTCGAGCCTTTTTCAATGGTCGCCAGAGCTTCGGAAAACTGCTGCATCCGGCGCTCGATGGCGCCTTGGTGCGGGGTGAGCCAGGGATCGTCGAGGACAAGCTTGGGGGTCTGTGTCATTGCGGGTGAGGATGGAGAGTCCGCTTGGCATCGGGAAGCGAAATCCACCGGGAACGCGAAGGCCATGATCGGAAACCACGTCAGGGCTTCGGGATTTCAAGCGCTTTGCAGATCGCCCATGCGGTGGGCTCCTTGACCTCCCGATGGCGGGGGACTGCGGTTGTCTTCCGCTTTTCCGGATTCCACCAAACCGCATGCCGCGAGCCCTCCCGATAGAGCTCGCATCCCTGTGAGCGCAGATGTCGTTCCAGGTCCGCGAGTTTCACATCGCCGCGAGTTCGAATGTTTCACGAAATGATTCCGCCGGTTCATCGAGACGGGCGAGTTCGCGATTGCATTCCAGAACCATCCGCAGGGCATCCGCCAAGTTGTCGCGCGCTTCCTCGATGGTCTCGCCCTCCGAAATCGCGCCTGGGATCTCTTCCACGAACGCAGTGTAGCCACCCTCCGGAGCGGAAACAAATACAGCGGTCAATTTCATGGCCGGAAGCTAGCCCAAGGAAATCGACGGCGCAATTCAATTGCCGCCTTGCAAAAATGTTCATTTCGACTTCTGGAATAATCCGGAAACCGGATTATGATCGGCAAAATTCAATCTCATGAAAATTCTCCACATCCCCCTCATCGCGCTTTGCAGCGTGGTTTCCGCGACCGCCAATTTTGCGGATCTCATGAAATCCGGCGACGCGCATGACGCCAAATCCCAGTGCAACGAGGCGCTGAAATACTACCTGCCGGCCGAGAAACTTGAGCCGAAAAACGCCGAACTACTGGTCAAAATCGCCCGCCAATACGCGCTCCTCATGGCCGATCTGCCGACGGACGCGGACAAGCTCGCTTCCGGTCGCAAGGCACTGGCCTATGCCGAGCGGGCCGTCGCCGCAGCTCCTAACGAGTGCGATCCGCACCTCAGCGTGGCGATCTGCCTGGGGAAAATCACCCCGTTTCTCGGCAATCGGGAAACCGTGGAGAGCTCGCGGAAAATCAAGATCGCGGCGGAGAAGGCGGTGAAGCTGAATCCGAAAAACGACTACGCCTGGCATATGCTCGGACGCTGGCATCAGTCACTGGCCAACATCGGCGGCGCAACCCGCGCGCTGGCCGGCATCATCTACGGAGGCCTGCCCGCCGCTTCCAACGACACCGCGGTGGAGTGCTTCCGCAAAGCCATCGCCCTCAACCCCAAGCGGCTCGTCCATGTGGTCGAGCTCGGCCGGACTTACGGGATGATGGGACGCAAGGATGAGGCAAAACGCTATTTGCAAACCGGACTCTCCATGCCGAACCAGGAAAAAGACGACCCGGAAACCAAGCAACGCGGCAAAGCCTCGCTCAAGGAGATTTCCTGACAGCCTATCGTGCTGTCCGTGGAAAATTTCCAGGTGATTCCACCATACACATCGGTCGAAGTGCGTATCTTGCACGGATGCCGACCACACCCGCTCTCAATGAAATGGAATCGCTGCGCAGCCATATCTCGCAACTCGCTTCCCTGCCGGAATCCACCGCCCCAACCGTCAGCGCCTATCTGGATCTCTATAAATCCAAGGATTATCTGAAATCGAAACTCGCGCTCTGGGCGGTGGCCGCCCGCTCCACGCTGAGTCCGCAGACCCGCGGCTTATTCGACCATGCGCGGCACGATGTGGAGAGGGTCATCGCCGAAGATTGGCCGGAAGGGATCGGCAGCGTGGCCGTTTTCAGCCGCCACGGGGAGAGCCCCTTCCACCTGGTCATCCCCTTCAGCGTCTCGCTGGACCTGCACTTCGACACCGCGGCCCGGCCGGCGATTTTTCCGCTGGTGCAGTTAAAGGATCGTTTTCACCGGTTCGTGGTCGTCATCGCCACCGACGATGCGTCGCGGATTTTCGAGGTCACGCTGGGAACGGTGAGCGAGTCGATTCTCACCCAGCGCCCCGAACTGGGCGGCAGGCTCGGGCGCGAATGGGGGCGCGAGCACTTCCACCAGCGGAAGCGCGAGAGCGATCACAAATTCCACCGCGACCAGGTGACCATCATCACCAACCTGATGTCCCGGCGCGGGCACAACCACCTGATTCTGGGAGGAAATCCGCGTCACGTCGCCGGCTTGCGGGAAATCCTGCCCAAGCACATCAGCGCGCGCGTCGTGGGCGAGTTGTTGAAAACGCCGTCCGGCGGGGACTACTCCGCGGTGCTGGAGCAGGCGATCGACACCTTTGTGGAAGTGGAGCGGGCGGAATCCCGCGACACGGTGGGCCGCCTGCACGAACAGGTCCGGCGCGGCGGGTTGGCGGTGGTCGGCGTGGTTCACTCGCGGGAGGCGATTCTCGGCGGCTATGCGGCGGAACTGGTGATTTCCGAGGAGCTTCCCAAGTCCGAGCGGGAGGAACTCACCCGCCTCGCGACCGAGCGGAATCTGGCGATCGAAGTCTGCGAGGGCGACGAGCTGCTAGCGACCCAGGGTGGCGTCGGCTGCCTGCTCCGATACCGGCCGGAGTTTCTACCGGATGAGGCGGTGGCGGTCTGATTGGTGCCAGAGGCTCGTGCCCGGCACGAGCCCGTCGCCTCAGGATCCTCGGATTTTCGAGCCATGCGGGAATCCCCACTTGCGCCCGGATCGGAAAGAGATCATCACTTTCTGAGAGAAAATCGGGGGTCGGCTCCCTACCGGCCCCCGAACAAACCACCCCCGCAGACCGGCCAAACCGCTCATGGTATCGAGGCGAGATTCTCTTCAGTTCATTTTCGTAAATCAGCATGCCCTCCCACAAAATCACTCCCCACAAAACAGACATCGCCGCCTTGGAGCCATTCGACGGGCTCGGGATGGAGCGGGTCTTCGTCGTGACCGAGCTGCGGCAGGCGGAGATCGCGCTCGAAGAGCTGTTACGGGCCGGGCAGGTGGGGTTCGACACCGAGTCCAAGCCGACTTTCCAACGGGGGCAAGTGTCCGAGGGGCCGCACGTGCTACAGTTCGCCACCACAGAGAAGGCCTTCATTTTCCAGTCGCACTGCGTCGAGAGCCACCCGGCGATCATGGAATTGTTGCGGTCCACCGAGCTGATGAAGATCGGTTTCGGGCTGGGTGGGGATCTCCATCAGATTTCCAACCGCTTCGGCATCCAACCCGGTTCGATCGTGGATCTGGACCGCTCGTTCAAGCAGCTCGGCTACCGGAATGCCGTGGGCGCGAAGTCGGCGGTGGCCATGCTTTTCAACCGCCGGTTTTTAAAATCCAAGTCCGTCACCACCTCGAACTGGGCGCTGAAGGAGCTGACCGACCGCCAGCTCCTGTATGCGGCGAACGACGCCTACGCCGCGCTCAAGGTGTTTCACGCGCTGCAGGAAGCGGAAAAATAAGCTTCAGTCGGGCTCCTTGAAATCGAGGATGACCCCGGTCATCGCGGCGAAAATCCGGAGCACCGCGAGCGAGGCCTTGGGGAACGGAAACTGGGAGAAAACGCTGGGAATCTCCCCAAGCAGACAGCCGCCGGACATGCCCCGCTCGGCGGCGATTCCCAACAGGACGCCGTTGAGCCCGCTGATCTGGCCCTCGTTCATCGGCCGTACTTTGAGGCTCTTGAACTCCGTCAGACTTTCGGGGTCGATGGCCGCGCCGAAGACGTGCGACTCCTGCTCGGGCCGCATCTGAGTGCCCATGGCGGCGAACGTGAAGACCCGCTTCACACCGAGGAGCTCGACATGACCGATGAGCTGCGAGCAGAACGCACCGCCCTTGGCCGGCGGCTGCGCCTCGCCAATGAAGACGATGAGGTCGTGCCGTTTTTGCGGATCGTGCCACAGGAACATCCGGCTGCGCGGCAGGCGTCCGGTTTTGATCAGGCCGTCCTTCACCTCCACGCGCTCGAGATCGAAAAACTCGCGCGCGGGGAACTCGGCGAGCAGATGCATGCCGAGCTTGGCCATCAGATAGTAGTCGGCGCTGAGCACCACCGCGCCCATTCCGGGCCATGCGGCGACCAGCCAGGGGTCATTGAGATATTGTTCCTTTTCCATACTGCGGTATTCGTCCGGCCCGTAACGGGTCCGGTGACACCATACCTCCGGTTAGAGGTTCAGTTTCCGTTGAGGAAACGTTCTTCGAGTTCGGGCAGGGGGATGCTTGTCAGGTCGCCGGCCACGGTTTCCGCCAGGCAGTTGCGCGCGGCGGCGGGCAGCGCCTTGACCAGGCTTGGCAGCACCGTCTGCGGGAAGACAAGACGCCACGCCGGGCTGCCGGCCGAGGTAACGATCTCGCCGATCTTCGAGGCGATGCGTTCCAGCGCTTGTTTTTCGAGTTCGGACTTGAGGTTGTGTTCCTCGCCGTAGGACATGCCGCCGAGGCGATCGACCGCACCGCTTTGCGGAAAGCGGCCGGCCTGGTCGGTGACGACTTCGCTGATTTGTTCGGGCCGCATTTCCACGATGCCGCCGGGGTATTCGGACAGATGGGCTTGCTGCTGCGGGTCATCTCCCGCTTCACGAAATTTCACGGGCCTGACCCGTCCAAGATTGGCAATGACGATAAGCGTTTCCATAATGTTGGGGGGATGATTCACCTTTAACATGAACGATTCCAAAGACGCCTGCAAGCCATCAATTCGACAGAAAAATGACTTCCCAAGTGCTAACGAAACATCGGCCGCGGTGGTTTTTCCCGTTTGAAATACCCTAAAACCAAGGCAATCCCGACGATTGAAAGGATTCCAGAGTCGCCGATCCGCTCGTAAAGCGAGAAGCTCGGGCGAAGCGGGACTTTCAACTTCGCGAGCAAGGAGCCGCGGGTGAAATGACTGCCTTTTTCATCGGTCAGGATCTGGCGCTTCCAGGAATCGGGTTCGGTGGAACCTGTGGAGTCCAAGGCCGCACTGACACCGGTGTTAGCACAGCGCAACATCGGCCGCCGGAGTTCGATGGCGCGAAACCGGGCGTTGGCAAAATGCTGGGCCGCTGCCGGGGACTGCTTGAACCAGCCGTCGTTGGTCACATTGATGATCACCTGCGGGCCGGGCCGGGTGAATTTCCGCGTCAGTCGGGCGACGGAATCCTCGAAACAAACGGTCGGGATCGCGCCGATCACGGTTTGCCCGGCCGGAATCGGCAGCGGATCGAGCGATTCGCCCGGCGTGAACGAGCCGCCGAACTGCATGCCGGACTGTTGTTCGTAGATTTTTTTCAGGAACGGCAGCGAGTCCACGAAGGGAATCGTTTCGCCGAAAATCACCAGATGCCGCTTTCGATAGGTCTGAAGCTGGTCCTCGGGGGACATCACGGCGATGGAATTGTAGGCACGGCCCTCAGGCTTCATCACCAGCTCGTCGCCGCGTTTTTCGGCTTCCAGCTCGTTCACGCCGTAAATCAGCGAAAACGGACCCGCCGTGCGGACTTGTTCGAGCGTGTCGTGGTTGATTTGCCAGGTCGCCCAATCGCCTTCCTTGGTGCGGAGAATCCGGCCGGTGAGCGCGCATTCCGGCCACATCACCCAGTCCGGCCACTGGCCCGATCCTTTCAAGGCATCGAGCGCCTTCAGGGTTTCGTCCTCGTAGGCTTGGTGGATTTCAAGATCCGTCCACAAGACCTGCCCGGCATCCTGCGGGATATTGATCTGCACCAGCAGCGTTTTCAGCGGCACGGATTCCGCGCCGCGCTCGAGGGAAATCCGGAAATTTCCATAACAGTAGAGCAAAACCACGAGCAGCACCGCCAGCCGGAGAGCGCCGCGGCGGGCGAATCTCTCCCGCACCGTTTGGAGCAGGACCGCTTGGAAAAACACTAGCAGCAGGGAAAGCCCGAGCACGCCGAACACATCCGCCCCCTGCGCCATCACCCGTGATTCATGGAATGCCACGCCCAACGGATTCCAGCCGAACCCGGTGAACAACCAGCCTCGCAGCCATTCCAGGCCCGCCCACACCGCGCCGAGGCAGAACGCGATCCGCAAGTTCGACCCGAGCCCGCCGGTTTTCCCCGGCTTCCCCCAAGTCGCGGCGAATGCTCCGAACAGCCCCCAGAAAATCGCCAGATAAAGCGGCAGCAGCACCGCGCCGAGCCAGGAAACGGTCGAGAGCCAGTTGAACTGGATCAAACAACTCACCGCGCCGCCGAGATATCCGATGCCAAAGCCTTTCCAGCCGAGGCGTTTCCCCTGGATGGACCCAAGCGCCCATAACAACGGAACCATCGCCACCCACGCCAATGCGGAAAAGGAAAACGGCGGGAATAGTCCGGCGACTAAAAAACCGCTCGCCACCGCCGCGGCGATTCGCATCCACACCGAATCTTTCGTCATGCGCCGAGCATCGACGGACAGCGGCGGGTGGTCCACTGATTTCAACCTTCACCCGGCGGCGTCACCACCACCACGCGCTCCACGCCGCGTTTGGAAAATTCCTCCCAGTAGCGTTTTTCCCAAGCGACGGTGCGGGCCCGGCGGTCTTCCTCGCTCAGCGCCTCCCATGCCTTGAAGCCGATCGCCCGCGCCAGATCGCGGTCGGCGAGGCGCACGGCCAGCTCATCCCAGAAACTCTCGTTGCGGAATTCCTCGTAACACTCGTGATAGAAAAGGTTTTCCTCGCGCTCCTGCTTCACCCGGAATCGCTGGCTCTCCTCGTCGAACTCGATCCAGTCGCCCAGTCCCGAGTGCCCGGCTTTTTCGAGAATCTTGCTTTCCAGGTTCTCAAACGCGGACACCTGGTCGTTGGCGGTTTCCTTCTGGTTCCACGACGCGACGTTCGCCGCGAGGCTGACCATTTCCACCAACGTGGCGAGTTCTTGATCGGAAAGGCGCAAATGCATTCGTGCCGGGAACAAACCACCGCAGCGCCCGCCCCGCAAGCCTGCAACACTCCGGGCTTGATCTTCGGAAAATCCCCCGCCAGTTTACCCGCCTGCCCCTGCACGAGTAGCTCAGCGGTAGAGCGGTCCGCTTACACCGGATTGGTCGGCGGTTCGATCCCGTCCTCGTGTACCAGTTTTTTCCCGGCGTTCGGGAAATTTCAAACGGTGAGGGATCCGGTATCTTTCGTGTTGTCATCCAGACTCCCCATTTCCGCGCTAAACCGCTGATCTCAGGGGATGACAACCTTCAACCGCGCAAAGATTTTCTGATCCGAGGAGCGTGGAATATAAACCTGCACTCTGTCCACACCCGCCCCGAAATTGTCATTACTTTCCACGATTCTCACTCCGTTCGTGCCGTGCACAGCTTGGCTCCAAGCACCGGCCATATCAGCGTCATACTCCACTCCGCTCACCACACCGCCCGCAACCGAAGAATCGGTTCTGCGATAGGTGAATAGGAGGTAGTCGCCTGCCGGAATCGTGCCGCCGGGATCAACCTGCCGTTGCACAGTAGGA
>JFJP01005465.1_pt1 | contig 19864 bp, 11 predicted proteins | sample 431651 | NCBI WGS metagenome assembly JFJP01 (sample SAMN02602958, study PRJNA72255) | Microbial mat metagenome, whole genome shotgun sequencing project. | biome: fresh water; feature: sink hole; material: water; isolation source: purple microbial (photo- and chemosynthetic) mats found in...
TGGCGCTGCGCCGCACCAGTTCGGCCTCTTGCGCCAGGGTGATGTCGCCCGTCAACAGCACGTGGTGCTGCGCGTTGCCAATGCGCAGCACGCAACTGGACGCATTGCTGTGCGTTCGCGTCGCCTGGTCACCTGGCAGCGGGTGCAACACCACGAACTCAACACCATCCCAGTGCCAGCGTTGGCCGGCGTGACAGGCTTGCCGTGGTCCAGCGTGCGGACCCGCCCAGTCAAACGAACTCATCAGCAGCGCCGTCGGCTGCGCCGCCAGCACCGCAGCGGCACCGCCTGCATGGTCTGCATCGCGGTGACTGAGCAGCAACACATCCAGCCGCACCCCCAGCGCAGACAGCAAGGGCACCAGCACACGTTGACCGGCATCGCTGTCCTGCCCCCAGCGCGGGCCGGCATCGAACAGCAAGGCATGCTGCGCGGTGCGCACCAATACCGCACTGCCCTGCCCCACATCGGCTGCCAACACCTCGAATTCGCCCTGGGCCATGCGTTGCGGCTGCCAAAACAACACCGGCAACAACATGGGCAAGGCCGCCAGGTGCAGCGGACGCGGCAGGCGCAACGCCAGCAACAGCCCGGCCAGCAGGGCAGGCCCCACGGCCCACGCCGGCGCCCGGGCGACTTGCCAGACCGCCCACGGCCAGCGCTGCAGAACCTGCAGAAAATCCATCAACAGCAGCACCAGCGAACCTGCCAGATGCCACAGGTCTGACCACAGGCAGCCCAGCAGCGCCAATGGCGTGATCGCCAGCGTCACGGCCGGAATCGCCAGCGCGTTGGCCACCAAGCCCACCAACGACATCTGGCCAAACAGCAGCAAGCTCAGCGGCGCCAGCGCCACAGTCATCACCCACTGCTCTCGCAAAAACAAGCGAATTCGGCCTGTAGCGCTTATTGAGCTTGCGCTGACAGCTTCATGATCCATAGCAAACAAGACACCGACCGCGACAAAACTCAACCAAAACCCGGGCTGCAGCAATGCCCACGGGTCCCAGGCCAATACCACCCAGGCACACAACAGCCACACCTGCGGCCACGGCCAGCGCAGGCCGGCCAAACGCAACACACTCACACAGAGCAACATCAGCACGGTGCGCTCTGCGGGCACGCCCCAGCCGCTGAACAAGGCGTAAGCACCGGCCAACAGCACGCCCCCAACGAGGGCGGCACTGGGCGCGCTGCAACACAGACACAAGCGCATCGAGCGGCGCCACAGCCAGCCCACTGCCCCAGCCGCCAGCCAGGCAAACAAGGTGATGTGCAGACCCGAAATGCTCATCAGGTGCGCCACCCCGGTGGCGCGAAACACTGCCCAATCGTCTTGCGTGATCGCGCGCTGGTCACCCAGCACCAGTGCTGCGATCAAGCCGGCCAGGGCCGGTTCTTGCACCCGCGCGAAAATGCGTTCGCGCATTTGATCTCGCGCCCACAGCAACGAATGGCTGGCACTTTGCCCCAGGCGCTGCGGCACCGGGTCGTGTACGCCGTTGCGCACATAGCCGCTGGCCTGCACACCCTGCGTCCACTGCCACAACTCGTAGTCAAAGCCGTGCGGATTGACGCTGCCGTGCACCGCCTTCAGGCGCACCAGCAACTGCCAGCGCTCGCCCCCGCGCACGCGCTCACTGCGACCCTCAACGGCTTGCTCGGGCGTGGCCGAGCGTTGATACCAGCTCAAGGCCAGCCGCTGCGGCAGTCGCACCGCATGCCCGTCCAACTGGGCTGATTCGACTTCCAATTGAAACCGGCTGCCCAGCTCAAATGCCTGCGGCAAGCTCGATACGACACCACGCACCATCACATCGCGCCCCTCCAGCGCGCCATCGAGCCCCGCCGACAAAAAGCGCTCGGCGCGCGCGCCGGTCCACCCAAACCCCAGCAGCAAGCCCGCCAGCAGGCCCACCAACAAGCCCGGCCAGAATCGTTCAAATGCTCTATTTTTAATAGCTATCAGCGCAACAAGGACAAGCGCTGCAAGCATAAAAAGCACATAAACCCAGACCAGCCACAAGCGCGGCTGCTGCAACTGCAGCGCGACACCTGCCAGCCAGCCAAGGCTGCCGTGCAACCAGCAACCAGGCGGCCAAGCCCAGCGCACGCGCCAACAGGGGTTGTCGTCAGCCGGGCGTCGCACCTGACAAGAGAGCCTCCAGCGCATCCAACAACTGATCGCGCAAGGCGAGCAGTTGCGGCAACTGCGCCTGCACCGCCGTCGCCCCCGGCTGGGCCGCCTGCCCTTGGCACAGGGTCTGCGCCATCGCATGAATCTGCCCATGCAAGTCAACCACCCGCGCCACCGCTTGGCGGTCCGGATGATGCTGCAGGCCGCCGCCGTCGATCCACTGCCCGACATTGCAGCGATGCGCGTCCAACGCCACCACATGCGGGCTGCGGCCAGTCAGGTAATTCTGCAGCGCCGCCACCCAGGCCCGGTGCTCGGCACTGGCAAACAGAATCGGCAGATCACGCTTGGACACCACCGGCACATCCTGCCATTGGGCATCTTGGGTCCAGCCCTGGCACCAGGCCGGCATGGCCTGTGCCGGCATCGGCCGGGCAATGCCATAGCCCTGCGCCAACTCGCAGCCCAGGCGCAGCAACATGCGCCCATGTGCCGAGGTTTCGACCCCCTCGGCGATGACCTGACGCTGAAACGACGCCGACATATCCAGCACGCCCACCAGAATCGACAAGTCATCAGGATCATCCAGCATGTCACGCACAAAACTCTGGTCAACCTTGAGCTGCGCCACTGCCAGGCGCTTCAGGTAAGTCAGCGACGAGTAGCCGGTGCCAAAGTCATCCAGCGCAAACGTCACACCCAGGGCACGGCACTGCGCCATCACCTCGGTGACATGGCCGATGTCTTCGAGTGCACTGGTCTCCAGCACCTCAAACTGCAGATCGGCCGGGGCCAGAGAGGGGTAGCTGGCCAGACAGGCACGCAAGAAGTGCACAAAATCAGCCTGCTGCAGTTGCCGGGCACCCACATTGACACTGACTGGCAGGTGCAAGCCCTGCTCCTGCCAGGCCACCATTTGCGCCAGTGCGCTTTGCAGCACCCATTGCCCGATGTCCACCGCCAGCGCATGGTCTTCTACCAAAGGCAAAAAGCTGCCCGGTGCCAGCAGGCCGCGTTCGGGGTGCTGCCACCGGATCAAGGCCTCGGCACCCACCACCGCACCGGTGCGCAAATTCACCTTGGGCTGGTAATACAACACAAACTCCTGGCGCTGCAATGCCAGGCCGATCCGCTGCAGGCTTTCGAGCTGACCACGCAGGTGAATGTCATGCACTGCATCAAACATGTGGTATTGGTTCTTGCCCGCCTGCTTGGCCTGGTACATCGCCTGATCAGCCTGGCGCAACAACTGCTCGGCATCCACCTCTTGCGCCTGCGGAAAAAACGTCACGCCAATGCTGGCCGACACCTGCAACGCGTGTCCAAGCAAAGACGCCGGTGCGTCAGCCGCCGCCAGCAAGCGCGACAACAAGGGCAAACAGTCCTGCGCCTGCTCAAAATCGATCAGGATCGCCACAAACTCATCGCCCCCGAGCCGCGCCAGCGTATCGCCCTCGCGCAGCGCGGCTTTCATGCGGCCGGCCAGCAGCAACAACAGTTGGTCACCCACCTCATGACCATACGCGTCATTGACAAATTTGAAACCATCCAGGTCCAGGTAGGCCACTGCCAACTGCTGGCTGCGCCGACTGGCTTGCACCATGGCCTGGCGCAGCCGGTCGGCCAGCAACACCCGGTTGGGCAAGCCGGTCAGGGCATCAAAATGGGCCAGGTGCTCCAGCTCGCGCTCATGCGCCTTGGCCGCTGTGACGTCGATGTACAAGGTGACAAAGCCGCCTTGCGGCATTGGCATGCCGCGAATGTCCACCGCAGTGCCGTCTGCCAGGATGCGCTCGAACCGGTGCGGATGGGGCGACTGCACCTGGGCCATGCGCTCGGCCACCAAGGCTTCGACATCGCCCAAACCATAGTCACCCCGACGCGCATTGAAGCGCAGCATGTCCTCAAACAACAAGTCAGGCTTGCGCAGCAGCGACTCCGGCAGGCCCATCATCGACTTGAAGCGTGTGTTGAACGTGATCAGCCGCATGTCTGGCCCAACCACCGACACCCCACCCGGAAAATTTTCGATGATGGTGGTCAACTGGTCGTTTTGCGTCTGCAGGCGGCGCTTCACCTGGCCGAGGTCGTGCACCTGTTCGACCAGCTCCTGCGCCTGCGTGTCAAGCTTGCGCTGGTTGTCACGCAGCAGGCCCTGCATCTGGCGCAGGCTCTCGGCCAGCGCGCTGATTTCGGTGACCTGGCTGGTGATCGGCACCGTGCCTTCAAAGTCAAGCTGACCAATGCGCTGGCTGTTGTGCGCCAACTCCTCGAGTGGTTGCGACAGTCGCGACGCGGCCAGGCGGATCAGCCACAAGGCCAGCGCCAAACTGACGGCCAGTGCCGCGATGGCCGATGCCCCGATCGACTGCCAGTCCGGTGCGAAGTCGCTCTGCGGCGCCATCACCAGCATCAGCAGACGCTGTTCGCCCAACTGGTAAGGCCGCACCGTGATCAGCCAACCCTGTCCGCCCGAGTCGTAGCGCAGCACATCACCCTGCTGCTGCTGGGTCTGATGCCAGTGCGCCAAGCCTTCGGTCAGCGCCGGCAAGCCCAGCGCCGAGACCGGCTTCAGGATCCGTTCGAGCCAACTTGCCGAGCTGACACCGGCGGGCGGCTGCGGCAGCGCCAACACGCGCTCGTCCTCTGTCAGCACCAAGGCCAATCCGGAGCGCCCCACTTGGGCGCCCAGTGTGACGCGCGAGAGGTCACGCAAGGTCAAGTCAAAACCCAGCACCAGGTCACGTCCGTCGTTCAGCCGCATCCGGGTGGAGGCCGTGATACCGGGGTCCCCCGTGGTAAAAAAGGTGTAGGGCGCCGTCCAGTGCACCACGGCCGTGGTCGGCGCGGTGATCGCCCCCAGGTACCAGGGGCGGTTGCGTGGGTCGTACTCCTGCTCGCCCCACAATCGGCGCTGCAAGTCGTCCATCCCCTGTTCGATCAGCAAATGCTTGCGCGTGCCCCACTGCGCCACGTCGGTCATGCGATTGCGCCAGCCACCGCCGGGCAACTCCAGCAGCAGCCAGCCCTGCCCGCTGGAACTGCCCGCCACCACCGACGTCAACTGCGCATACTCGATCAACACCGGCTTGAAAATGGCGTTGAAAGCATCGGGCGAATCGAGGTCGGGCGCCACCCCGGCCAGCCAGTTTCGGCTCAGACCCAGCAGGCGCGTGGTCGGCTGGAACACATCGGCCAGACCGGCCTCTACCCGCGTCACGGCAGCGTCGAACTGGCGTTGCACCAACTGCTCGCTCAGAGGACGCACGCCGAACCAGACCAGACAGGCCGACATCAGCGCCGCCGCCAGCAACAGCAACACGCTGGTGCGCCGCCAGATCAGGGTGCGCAAGGCCACAACGGGTCGCGATGACGGCAACGGCTGGGCGCGCATGGGTCAGGACTCGATCAACGGCCGTCCCGGCACCTGCGCCGACCAATCAATCGGGTCTTGCTGCAGCACCATGTCAATGTCCAGGTCGAGCACCTCGGCCACCGCTGAGGGGAAAGTGACCGTCATCTGGTTTTGCGTCATGCAGGCCTGGCGTGCCCGGGCGCGCCAGGTGGCCAGGTGAATCACGCCGGCCAGCGGCTCGTAGGCATCGCCTTCAAAGGGCGCAAACTGATTTTGCAAGGCCAGCACGATGTCGGTCGGAAAGTGCCATTGCTGCACCAGCCAACTGCTGGCCTGGGTGTAACAAAAGCCCAGCGCCTGGCGTTCGATGCGCTCGCGTTTGAGCTCCAGTGGTCCGGCTTCGGCGTCCAGCGCCTGCGCCTGCGGCATGGACAGGCGCATGGCCAGCATGCCAACGGCATGAATCAGACCCGCGGTATAGGCCGACTGCTGGTTCTGCCGCACCAGACCCGCCAGCGAGCGCGCCACGCGCGCGCAGTCCCGGCTGTACGACCAGAACTGCGGCAACGCCAGCCCCGGCAAGGAACGGAAAGAGGCTTGGGAGGCAGCGGCGCTGACCATGGTTTGGACCTGACCCAAACGCAACACCGCCAAGGCCTGGCTGACACAATGCACCCGGCCGCTGAGCTTGAAAAAACTGGCGTTGGCCGCTTGCAGCACGCGCAGCGTCAAGGCCGGATCACTGACCAGGAGCTGATCGATACGCCGCAAATCGGCCGGCGTTCGATTCAATTCGGCCAACAGCAGCGCCACCAGGCGCGGCGCGCTCGGAACAACCAGCCGGGGCGACAGAACATCAGCAAGATTCATCAGTCAGACTCTGAAAGTCCTTTGAGTTTGGCAAATGCACACGACATGGTGGTCGATTGTGGCGCATTGCGCGGCACTTGGGAACGACCCGCCGGTGCGCGCGGCGCTGCTCGCGCGCCCGCCGATGCGCCCGCGCCGAGCTTCATGCTCAACGAAATGCGCTTGCGGGCCAGATCAAGCTGTAGCACCTGCACCCGCACCACGTCGCCGGTTTTCACCACAGTGCGTGCATCAGTGACAAAGCTGTGGCTCAACTGGCTGACATGGACCAGCCCGTCCTGATGCACCCCCAGATCCACAAAAGCCCCAAAAGCGGCCACGTTGCTTACTGTGCCCTCCAGCACCATGCCCTCCTTGAGGTCGTGCAGATCGTGCACACCCTCGTTAAAGCGTGCCACGCGCAAACTGCCCCGCGGGTCGCGGCCCGGCTTTTCAAGTTCGCTCAGAATGTCTTGCACGGTGACCACGCCAAACTGTGCATCGGCATAAGACTCGGGGCGCAAGGTCCGCAACAGTTCGGAGCGCCCCATGCATTCGGCCACTGGCCGACCGATGCTGGCCAGCATTTTCTGCACCACCGGATAGGTTTCCGGGTGCACCCCGGTCATGTCCAGGGGGTTGGTGCCGCCCCGGATTCGCAAAAAGCCGGCGCTTTGCTCAAAGGTCTTGACGCCCAGTCCGCTGACCTGCAACAACTGCGTCCGATCGGCAAAGGCACCGTGCGCGTCGCGCCAGCGCACCACGGCCCGCGCCACACTCGGCGACAAGCCCGACACCCGTGCCAGCAAGGGCACGCTGGCAGTGTTGAGGTCCACGCCCACCGCATTCACACAGTCTTCCACCACCGCATCCAGCGTACGCGCCAGCTCGCCCTGATGCACATCGTGCTGGTATTGGCCCACGCCGATGCTCTTGGGGTCGATCTTGACCAGTTCGGCCAAGGGGTCTTGCAGCCGTCGCGCAATGCTGGCCGCCCCGCGCAGGCTGACATCGACATCGGGCATCTCCTGGCTGGCGTATTCACTGGCCGAGTAAACCGACGCACCGGCCTCGCTGACAACTATCTTTTCGATAGCTAAAGGCGCTTTTCCAGACTGCGCTACAGCCTGTTTTGATAGCATTTTGATGAGGTCGGCGGCAAGTCGGTCGGTCTCGCGGCTGGCGGTGCCGTTGCCAATGGCGATCAGACTCACGCCGTGCCGGGCGCACATGTCACCCAGCGTGTGCAGCGCGCCATCCCAATCGCGCCGGGGCTCATGCGGAAACACCGTGGCGGTATCGACCAGTTTGCCGGTGGCATCGACCACCGCCACCTTGACGCCGGTGCGGATGCCGGGGTCCAGCCCAAGCACCACACGCGCACCGGCCGGGGGCGCCAGCAGCAAGTCACGCACGTTGTCGGCAAACACCTGGATCGCCACCTGCTCGGCGGCCAGACGCAGCCGGGCAAACAGATCGCGCTCAATCGCCAGGCTGAGCTTGACACGCCAGGTCCAGGCCACGCAGCGGCGCACCAGATCGTCACCGCTGCGTCCCTTGTGCTGCCAGCCCAGCTTCAGCGCGATGCGCCCCTCGGCCAGTGAGACCGTTGCTGTAGATCTATTTTTGATAGCTGTCAGCGCTTGTTCTGAAAGGGCTGGAGGCATATTTGATCCAAAACTCTTGGCACCCGGCCCAAGCGCGTCCGGCAACACCAGTCGGGCCTCCAGAATGTCTTGGCTGCGCCCACGAAACACGGCCAGCGCGCGATGCGATGGCACCCGGGCGATCGGCTCGGCATAGTCAAAGTAGTCGCGAAACTTGGCCACCTCGGCCTGCTGCTCGTCGCGCCCGGCGATCAAGTTGCTGACCAGCAGGCCGTCCTGCCAGGCCCAGGCGCGCAACTCCTGCACCAGTGCGGCATCTTCTGCCCAACGCTCACTGAGGATGTCGCGCACCCCGTCCAGCACAGCCGCCAGCGTTGTGAAGTCATCGCCCGCCTCATTTTTTTCAAGCTTGACAAACGGCTGCGCCTGCACCGCCGGGTCCAGCGCAGGGTTGGCAAACAACTGCTCGGCCAATGGCTCCAGACCGGCCTCTCGCGCGATCTGGCCACGGGTGCGCCTCTTTTGCCGGTACGGCAGGTACAAGTCTTCCAGCTCCTGCTTGGTCGGCGCCGCGTGCAGGGCCGCCAGCAGGGCAGGCGTCATCTTGCCCTGCTCTTCAATGCTGTGCACCACCACAGCCAGTCGCTCCTGCAACTCGCGCAGGTAGGCCAGCCGCGCCTGCAACTCGCGCAGTTGGACATCGTCCAGCCCGCCTGTGGCCTCTTTGCGGTATCGGGCAATGAACGGCACCGTGGCACCGGAGTCCAGCAGCGCCAGCGCCGCTGCCACCTGACGCTCGGCCACTTTCAACTCAAGTGCAATCTGGTTTGTGATGTTTCGCGGGGTGATGTTGTGCATGAAGCGCTGCCACCGACATCGTTGCGCCGGCCCGATAGACGAAAAGCCGCCAGTTTGCCACAGCCATTGCGCACCAAAGTGTGGCGCAAGAGCAACAAATCCCGCATCCAGCACGGCCCCCGCGCCGACGCTGTATCAAGCTGCCAAAAGTGCCTGATAACCGTTGAAACTCTGTGAAAGTCATAGCATCTTGCGCTCATTGCATATGGCTTTGGAACCTGCGCGAGGCAAATGTGCGGTGGCTGGCTGGCCCTTGGGTCCACACTTTGCTGTTATATTGACTCGCTGGCATCGGGATGCAGGTGCACCCCGGCCAAGCAAAGTCTCTCTGCCCTGGCTGCCCCGCTGCCAATCATGTCGTGAACCCTGCCCTCGCTGAAGACATTCGCAACCGCTTGCTGTTGGCCCGGCTGCCAGCCATGCCGCAGGTGTTGCTGCGCCTGCTCGCGCTGTGCCAGGACGACGACGCCGGAATGGCTGAACTGGCGCAACTGCTGGGGCAAGATGCCGCCATCACCACACGGGTGATGCGGGTGGCCAACAGCGCAGCCTACCAGCGCAGCGGCCACAAGGTCAGTCTGTTGCAGGCAGCCGGGGTGCTGGGCTCCGAACTGATCAAGACGCTGGCCATCAGCGAGTCGGTGCAGCAGACGTTCAGCCATTTCTCGCACAGCACCAGCGCCGACATGCGCAGTTTCTGGCGACATTCGCTGACCACCGCCGTGCTGGCCCGCGGCCTGGCGCAAGCCATGCGTTACCCGCACAGCGAGGAGGCCTATCTGGCCGGCTTGCTGCACGACGTCGGCCGCCTGGCGCTGCTGGCGGTCGCACCTGAGGCCTATTTGCCACTGTTTTCCAGTTCGCAGGGTGATGCGCTGCTAAGCGCTGAGCAGCGCGTGCTGAACATGTCGCACACCGAAGCTGGCGCCTGGTTGATTGAACGCTGGCAGATGGATTCGTTTCTGGCCGATGCGGTTCTGTACCACCATGAATCGCCCGAACGGGTGGAGGGTGCCCATGCGCTGGTGCGCCTGTTGCACCTGGCCGAACGTCTGAGCAGCCTGCCCCACGGCCAGCCAGTGCCTGACGGATTGGGTCAACTCTGTCAACTGGGTCCCAATGAACTGCAGGCCTTGCTGCAGACGGCGGCGCAGCAGGTGCAGCAGGCCGCCGACTTTCTTGGCATCGACATTTCACTGCCCGCAGTGCCGGCACCGAGCGGGAGCCTGGCGAGCGTCCCGCCCGAACAGCAGCGACTGACTGAGGAGGTGCGAAGACGTGCACTGCTGGGCGAAATGGCCCAGGCCTTTGCCGCGCAGAAAGACGATACCCGACTGCTCAACTGCATCAACAACAACGCACGCCTGTTGTTCGAGCTGGAAGACAGCGCGGTGTTCCTGCTTGGCAGCGACCGCCAGGAACTGCTCGGGGTGGCGGTCAGCGAGCGCCAGCAACGCCTGGCTGGCTTTTCCATCACGCTCAAGGGCGGGCTGATGACCGAGGCTGTGGTGCAACGCAGGCTGGTGTTTCTGGAGCGCTCTCAGGGCTTGCCCAGCGTGGCCGAGAGTCAGTTGCTGCGCGCATGGGACACGCCCTGCCTGCTGTGTCTGCCGCTGCTGGAGGGCGGACGTTGCCTGGGCCTGCTGGTCGGCCCGCTGCCCACCTGGCGCGTGCCCGAGTTGCGCGCCCAGGAGCAGATGCTGATGGCCTATGGCACACAGGCCGCCCGGGCACTGCAGGCGGCCGTGCGGGAGCGCGGCGAGCTGGATCGGCGCATCGCCAGTGTGCGCGAGGAGCACCTGCTGCAGTCGCGCAAAGTGGTGCACGAAGCCAACAACCCGCTGGCCATCATCAAGAATTACCTCGGTGTGCTTGATGACAAGCTGGCACGGGCGCAACCGGTTGACGGCGAGCTTTCGGTACTCAACGAAGAGATCGACCGGGTTGGGAACATCATTCGCGAGTTTGCTGGCACTGCGCCGGCTCAGCCCGAGGCGGTGGTGGATGTCAACCGGGTGGTCAACGACATCGTGCGACTGTTTCGGGAAAGCCGTTTTTTGCCAGCCTCGGTGCAGATCGTGGCCCATGTGCCGGCCGACTCCAGCGACATCCTGGGCAGTGCCGACACGCTGAAACAGGTTCTGGTCAACCTGATCAAGAACGCGGTGGAAGCGCTGGTGCGCGGCGGACGCATTGATGTCAGCAATCTGGGGCGGGTGCAGCACCAGGGGCAGGTGTTTTTCAAGTTGCAAGTCGCCGACGACGGCCCGGGCATTGCCCCCGACGTGATGCAGCGGCTGTTTTCGCCGGTTCGCAGCAGCAAGCCAGGAGACAACCGCGGTCTGGGTCTGAGCATCGTGCAAGGTCTGGTCCAAAAACTCGGTGGCCAGATCCGCTGCGAATCGACCGCACAGGGCACACGCTTTGACATTTTGCTGCCAGCACGCAGCCAGCGCCCAGAGACCGCAGCCCTGCCCTGAGCGACATGCTGGCCTACCCGAGCTCGGCTGAGACGTTCCCGGCGCGCTTGCTGCTGGTGGACGATGAGCCACGGCTGCTGGCCAGCCTGCAAGCGCTGCTGGACGGTCGCGGCTTTGATCTGCACCTGTGTCGCACCGGCACCGAGGCGGTGCAGGCGTTGCAACACATGCCGGTTGACCTGCTGATTCTGGACCTGCGCCTGCCCGATCTGGATGGTCACGCCGTCATGGATTTCATGAAGGAACAGGGCCTCGAGGCGCCTGTCATCATCACCAGCGGTGACTCCGGCATCGACGCGGCCATTGGTGCGCTGCGCCGTGGCGCTTATGACTACCTGCGCAAGCCTTACTCGCGCGAAGAACTGCTCAAGGCGGTGCACAACGCGCTGCAGCAACGCCAACTGCAGACGCAAAACCGACGCATGGCACGCCAGTTGGCCGCTTCGGAGCGCATGTACCGCTATTTGGTGGACAGTTCGCCCGACATCATCTTCACGCTCACGGCCGACGGACACGTCAGCTTCGTCAATCACCGGGTGCACGCCTTGCTGGGTCATGCCCGCGAAGACTTGTTGGGCCGGCATTACAGTGAATGGGTCCATGAACAAGACCTGGAGCGCGCCAGTTTCGTCTTCAGCCGGCGTCATCACGACCAGCTATGGTCGCGCACCATCGAGTTGCGCCTGCGCTCGCGCCACCCAGACGAGCAGGCACGCAGCTTCAGTGTGGAACTGACCGCCATGTCCGAGCACACGCCTGAGCCAGGCGACACCCCGCAAGGCGCCATGCATGGGGTGTATGGGGTGGCGCGCGACATCACCGACAGCAAGCGCGCTGATGCCCTGATCACCTACCAGGCGCATCACGACATTCTGACCCAGTTGCCCAATCGCGTGCTTTTCAAGGAGCGCCTGCGCCTGGCACTGCTGCAGGCGAGGCGCAAAGGCGCTCGACTCGCTGTGCTGTTTGTCAACCTGGATCGTTTCAAACTTGTGAACGATTCACTCGGACATGCGGCCGGCGACGAGTTGCTGCAGCAGGTGGCGCTGCGCCTGCAATTACAACTGCACGGTGGCGACACCTTGTCGCGTTTTGGAGGTGACGAGTTCACCGTGGCCCTGACCGAGGTAAGCCAGGCACAGGACGCGAGCCGGCTGGCTCACTTGTTTCTGAGCAGCCTGACGCAGCCGTTTCGCCTGGACGGACAGCCGGTTCATATCTCGGCCAGCATTGGCATCGCTTTGTATCCAACCGACGGCGCCACAGTCGATGAGTTGATTCGCAGCGCAGACCTGGCCATGCACAACGTCAAGCGCCAGGGGCGCAATGGCCAGCAGTTCTTCAACCCGGCCCTGCTGCAGCAGACTTCGGAGCGCCTGTTGCTGGAACACGGGCTGCACGAAGCCCTGGCGCAGGGCGAGCTGGAGATGTATTACCAGCCACAGGTGGACGTCAGCAACGGACGCATCATTGGTGCCGAGGCCTTGATGCGCTGGAACCACCCGCAGCGCGGCTTGCTGGGCGCAGGCGAGTTCCTGCCCCTGGCCGAAGACAGCGGCTTGATCATCCCGATCACCAACTGGATGCTGGAGGCCACCTGCCGCGACTTGACCGCCTGGAACGCGGTGAACCCGGCGCGTATTCATCTGTCGATCAATTTGTCACCCCACTATCTCGAACGCAGTGACTTCTTTGACAAGCTCAACAGCACGCTGCACCAGCATGCCTTGTCGCCGGCGCAAATCGAGGTTGAAGTGACCGAAAACATCTGCATTCACAACCCGCTGCAGGCCATCGAGCAGCTCAACCGACTGTGCCAGTTGGGGGTGCGGGTGGCCATCGATGACTTTGGCACCGGCTATTCGTCGCTGAGCTATCTGCACCGTTTTCCGATTCATGTGCTGAAGATTGATCGTTCTTTCGTGATGCCGATCGACGACGAGGGTCAGCACTTTCCGGTGATTCTGGCCATCATCTCGATCGCCAAGGGCTTGGGGCTAAAGTTGGTGGCCGAGGGCGTGGAGACGGCCGCGCAGTTGCGCTATCTGGAGCAGGCCGGTTGCCAGACATTTCAGGGCTACTGGTTCTACAAGCCCATGCCCCAAAGCGCCCTGCTGGCCACGCTGGCGGCCCAAACCCCGCCGCGCTGAGCTCGCCCGACAAAGCCGACGAGACATCGGGGCCTATTTCTTGCTTTTTCCCTGGGTTAATTTATAGTTATCCCCATGAAAACCGTCCGTACCACTTTGCTTTTCCTGACCGCTTGCGGTGTCATCAGTGCCGGTGTGCTGGCAGTCGCCTCCTTTTGGGGCGGCAACCGGGCCGACCTGGCGGTACAACGGACTTTTGTCGCCAAGGATGTGACCGCCGACATTCTGCCGCCACCGATGTACCTGATCGAATTGCGCCTGGTTCTGTCGCAGGCCATCGAGGGCAGCATGCCGCTGGCGCAGGCACAGACCGAAGCCACCCGGCTGGTCAAGGAATACGGCGACCGGGTCAGCTACTGGACCAGCAACCCGCCCTACGGCCTGCAAACCCAGTTGCTCGGGGCGCAGCATCAGGCCGCCGGCCAGTTCATGGAGCAGGCCACCCGGGTGCTGAAGGCGCTGGCCGACGGTGATGCAGCATCGGCGCAAAGCCAGCTCAAGGTGGCACACGAAAGCTATCTGCAACACCGCAAGGGCGTCGATGAGACAGTCAAGGTGTCACTGGACTTTGCCAGTGCCGCCGCCAACAATTATGTTGGCACGCTGGCGCAGGTGAACCTGTTTCAGTGGGTGGTGCTGGGCTTGGCTGCGGCCCTGTTGCTGGCGCTGGGCGAATGGGCTCGACGCAACATCTGGGCTGCCACCGGGGGAGAGCCGGCTGCTGCCGCTGCTGTGGCAGAGTCAGTGGCACAGGGCGATCTGTCGGTGGCCGTGCCGGTTCCGGCCGGCAGCCACCACAGTTTGATGGCACAACTGGAGCAGATGCGTCTGTCGCTGGCACGCGTGGTGGCCGATGTGCGCCAGGCGGCCGAACAGGTGGACACTGCCTGCGCCGATATTTTCAGCAGCAACCAGAACTTGGCACAGCGCTCGGACGAGCAGGCGCGCTCACTGTCAGGCTCAGTGACCGCCATGCACCAGATTGGGGTCAGCCTGCACCATCATGCAGACTCATCGCAAAAGGCCAACACCCTGGCGCAGCAAGCCAGCAGCATTGCCAAGCGCGGCGGTGAAGTCGTTGGCGAAGTGGTGCAGACCATGAACGGCATTCAGCAAAGCTCCAAGCGCATTGCTGAAATCATCAGCGTCATTGATGGAATCGCTTTCCAGACCAACATTCTGGCGCTCAATGCAGCGGTGGAAGCGGCGCGTGCCGGTGAGCAAGGACGCGGCTTTGCCGTGGTGGCCAGCGAGGTGCGCAGCCTGGCCGGTCGCAGCGCCCAGGCGGCGCGCGAAATCACCGGTCTGATCACTGACAGCGTGACCCGCGTGGACCAGGGCAGCGCCTTGGTGCACCAGGCCGGTCAGACCATGGACGAGGTGGTGCAGTCAATCGAGCGTGTCACGCACATCATGGGCGAGATGGATGCCAACAGCCAGCAACAGTCCAATGGCATTTCACACATTGAAAGCTGCATTAACGACACCGATTTGCACATCCAGCAAAACGTGGCGCTGGTGCAGCAAATGTCCCAGTCGGCGGCCCACCTGAAAGATCAGGCCAACGCACTGGTGCAAGCGGTGTCGGTGTTTCATATTGACCCGCGCCAGCTCACCACCTGAGTGCGCCGCAGCACACACCCGACCCAGGCCCGCCGTCAAGCTGGACGCAGCATTTCCAGGTGCTCGATGCCGTCTTCGAGATAGGGTTGGCCCAAATCCACAAAACCGTGCACGCCGTAAAACCCGGCAAGCTGCTTTTGTGCCCCGATGCGGATCGCCTGCGGCCCCCAAAGCTGGCTGATGGCTGTGACGGCCTGATCGATCAAGGCATGACCGATACCGGTTGCGCGCACATCGCGGCGTGTCAGCACTCGACCAAAACTGGCTTCAGAAAACTTGACGCCAGCGGCAAAGCAGCGCGCATAGGCGCACAGTTGCCCATGCTGCACGCCCAGCAAATGCATGGCCTGCGCGTCGGCTCCATCCATGTCCTGAAACAGGCAGCGCTGCTCAAGCACAAACACCTCGCTGCGCAGGCGCAGCACCTCGTAGAGTTCAGACACCCGCAGGTCGTCAAAGGCCATCAGGCGCCAGAGCAGCGCATCGCTTGGCTGGTTGCCGGTGGCAATGTTCCATAGCTTGAAGGTCATCTTTTTGTCCTTTCATCAGGGTCACGGCGCCAGAGACGCAGCGACAGGCACTCAATCGGTGGCCACCTGCTGTGTCTCGTTGGCACTGTGTGGGCCCGTGACGAGTCGGCGCACAAACTTGAAGGTTGCGGTGGCGTGGGCGCAGACGTGACCATGGGCATCCTGCACCGTGCCCTCAGTAAAGGCAAGGTTGGCAGTGCGATGCATCAGGTGGCCGGTGGCGACCAGGGCGCCGCGCGCCGGGCGCATAAAGCTGGTCTTCATCTCGATGGTGACCAGGCCCATGTCCTTTTGAACGCTGCGCGCCGCCGTGGCCATGGTGATGTCCAGCAAGGTCATCAAAGCACCACCGTGTGTCACATTGAACGAATTCAGGTGTTCAGGCAAGGCTTGGTAGTGCACCTCGGCGCGCCCGGCCTCAAACCATTGCAACTCAAACCCCATGTGCCGGGTAAACGGCACCAGCACACCAAAATCCATCGCCATTGCGTCACCTTCCCGTTGTCGCAGCCACCATCAAACCAACACTGTAACTGCCCGGGCGCAACCTGCACGCGGCTGCTCCTGAACGCAGCCCCAAGACCCGCGGGTCCATGCGATCCACGAGCGCTACACCTGCAGCCAGGTGGACAGCACATCCGGGCGTTGCAGCAACTGCTGTGGTGTGGCATCAAACACAATACGCCCCTGCCCCATCACTGCACAGCGATCTGCCAGGCGTAGCGCCAGGCCCAGCTTCTGTTCGATCAGGACCAGCGTGACGCCTTGCGCCTTGATCGTCAACAGCGCTTGTGTCACCGCCTGCACCCACTGGGGCGCCAGACCTTCAGTGGGCTCATCGACCAGCAACAACTCGGGATTGCCCATCAAGGTGCGTCCCAAGGCCAGCATTTGTTGCTCACCCCCCGACAGCACACCGGCGCGCACACGGGCGCGCACGGCCAGCGGCGCAAAAAGCTCGTACACCGCGGCACAATCCCAGTGCCCGGCCGGCTGCCCTGGCTTGCGCCCCAGCAGCAAGTTGTCTGCCACAGTGAGGTCGGCAAACACCGCCCGCTCCTCTGGCACCAGGCCAACCCCAAGGCGTGCGATGTCATATGTCGGGCGCCCGATCAGTTGCTGACCGCGCCAGACAATGCTGCCATGCGCATGCACCAAACCCATGACGGCCTTGATCAGGGTCGAGCGACCGGAACCGTTGCGCCCGAGCAAGGCCAGCACCTGGCCAGCAGCAAGCTGCAGCGACGCCCCTTGCACCACCCGAGCCTGACCGTAGCCGGCGTGCAGATCCTCAATGATCAGCATGATCAAGCCGCAAGACCCGGCCCACCCAACCCTGCCCCATAGACCTGCTGCACACGGGCATCGGCGCGCACCGCCTGCGCGCGATCAAAGGCCAGCAGCTCGCCCCCCGAAAAAACAGCAATTTTGCTAGCCAAGCCAAATAAAACATGCATGTCATGCTCCACAATCAATAGCGTTCTACCGACCGTGCTGCGTTCGATCAGGCCGACAAAATGGCTCGCCTGGGCCCGGCTCATGCCAGCCGTCGGTTCATCGAGCAACAAGGTGTGTGCACCACTGCTCAAGGCCAGACCCAGTTCAAGTGCGCGTTGGTCGGCGTAGGCCAGTTCACGCGCCAGACAGTCGCGCTGGCCGATCAACTGCAGCATGGCCAGCATGGCGTTCACGCGTTCCTGCACATCGGCCAGCGAGCCCAGCGCGTGCCAGGCATCGTAGCGATAACCCATCGTCCACAGCAGCGCGCAGCGCAAATTGTCTTGCACCGTCAGATGCCCAAACAAGCGACTGGTCTGAAAACTGCGTGCCAGACCCAAGCGTTGCAGTTGCACGCTGGACTGGCCATCCACACGCGCACCATGAAACCAGATCTGCCCGCTGCTGAGGCATTGGCGCGCGCTGATCAAGTCCAGCAAGGTGGATTTGCCAGCACCATTGGGGCCAATGATGCCGACACGCTCGCCCGGCTCGATTCGCAGGCTCACATGGCGCAGCACCCAGCTCGTGCCGTAGCACTTGCCGACATCCACCAGCTCCAGCACGGGCACGGCGTCTGGCCCAGCACACGACTTGGGCGCACAACCACTCGCCGGCGTGGGCCAGGCAGCAGGCGATGGGGCCAGCGGCAGACCTGGCAGCGTTGGGTCGGCATTGGCTGGCGTCGCTGTCGTTGCTGACCAACCGGCGTCTGCGCTGCTGGCCTGCCTTGGGCCCGATTGGCCAAGGGGCGGGCGCAGCCACAGCAGCACCCCACCACCGAGCAGCAGCATGACCATCGACCACCAGTGCGCCGGCTGATTCACATTCAGTGTGGCCCAGGCGACATGCAGCACCGGCCCCAGCACCACGCGCTGCTGCCAGTGATACGACAGTTCGACCAGACCCACCGCGCCCGTCACAACCAGCACCCAACCCAGGCCCAGCGGCAGCGCCCGCCGCCAGCGCCAACTCGGGCCGCCGGGCTGCAGCGCCTGCCAGCCGCGACGGAACAAATCAGCCAAGCCACCTGGTGCCGCGAGCACCACGGCAACAAAGGCCGCGCCCATGTACAACAGCCAGGCCGGGCTCCAGCTTGACAACACGACCTGGGCCAGCACCAGCAGCACGGCACCCAGCACAGGACCGGCAAAGTGCCCGCTTCCACCCAGCACGGTAAACAACAGGTAGGAGCCGGAACGCTGGGCACTGAACACATCGGCCGTGACCAGCTCAAAGTGCAATGCTGCCAAGCCGCCGGCGATACCGGCAAAAAAGGCAGAGACAACAAACGCCAGCCAGCGCACCCGATGCGGGTCGTGGCCGACAAACGCCACCCGACTGGCGTTGTCGCGCACGGCATTGAGCAGCCGCCCAAGCGGAGTGCGTGTAAACCCATACATCAGCCCGGTGCTGGCCAGCACATAGATGGCCAGCAACTTCAGGTAATGATCGGTCGGGCCCAGGTCAAAGCCCAATGGCAAGCTGCCCACGGCACGGTTGCCCGAAATGCCAGCCTCGCCTCCAAACACGCCAGAGGCCACCTGCGCAACGCCCCAGACGAGCTCGCCCAGCCCAAAAGTCAGCATGGCAAAGGCGGTGCCCGGACGACGTGTGCAGACCCACCCCAGCGCCAAAGCCAACACCGCCGCCCCCAACCCGGCCGCCAGCGGCACCAGGCTGACCGGAAACGCCCAACCCGCGCCAATCGCATTGAGCAGGTAGATGGCCAGAAACGAACCCAGACCGGTGTACACCGCGTGACCAAAACTGAGCATGCCACCCTGCCCCCACAGCAGGTTGAAGCTCAGGCAGGCAATGATGGCAATGCCGATCTGCGCCTGGATGCTTTGCTCCAGACTGCTGTCAAACACCCAGGGTGAGCCAAGCAAGACCAGCGCGTAGCCACCCCAGATCAGCCAGCCACGCCAAGCCCGGCGCTGATGCGTCAACCACTCAGGCATCGGCGCGCTCTCGGCCCCACAGGCCGTCAGCCCGCCAGAGCAGCGTCGCCACCATCAAACCATAGGGCAACAGCCCGGCCCAGCGCGCACCGGCGTCCAGCGTCACAGCCAGCGTTTGCAGCAGCCCCACTGCCAGCGATGCCAGCAGCGCCCCACCCAGCGATCCCAACCCGCCCACCACCACCACCACAAACACCAGTGCGCCCGACGCTTGCGCCATGGCAGGCTCGGTGACAAAAGCCGCGCCGCCCAACGCGCCGGCCAGCCCAGCCAAGGCGCAGCCGATGCCAAACACGCTGGAGAACACTCTTGGCACGTTGTGACCCAAGGCCTGCAGCATCTGCGGCTGGGTCAGGGCGGCCCGAACCAACAGCCCGGTGCGTCCCCGCAACAACAACCACAGACCCAACAGAACCGCCACCGACACCGCCATCATGAAAGCACGGTAGGCAGAAAACTGCACTCCCTGCACCACCCACAGGGGGCCTTGCAGCAGCGCCGGCACCTGATAGTCCAGTGCGCTACGGCCCCAGATCACCTGCGCCAACTCCACCAGCACAACCCCCAGGCCAAAGGTCAGCAACAGTTCGGGCAGGTGCCCATGGCCGCGCACTCGGCGCAGCACCCCGACCTCAAAGGCGACTCCGATCAGGCCAACGCCAAGCGGCGCCAGCAGCAGCGCGAACCAGAAATCAAGCCAGATGCTGAGGCTATAGCCCAGATAGGCTCCCAGCATGTAGAGCGCGCCATGGGCAAAATTCAAGACACCCAACATGCCGAAAATAAGCGTCAACCCGCTGCTGAGCATGAACAA
>JFJP01038484.1_pt1 | contig 19863 bp, 14 predicted proteins | sample 431651 | NCBI WGS metagenome assembly JFJP01 (sample SAMN02602958, study PRJNA72255) | Microbial mat metagenome, whole genome shotgun sequencing project. | biome: fresh water; feature: sink hole; material: water; isolation source: purple microbial (photo- and chemosynthetic) mats found in...
GCAAAAAAAGTGGTCGCCAGATAAAGTGAAATAGTTTTTAAGCCAAGTGTCGAGAGCCTTTTTAAATCGGTCATTGCACTTATTCCTTTTACCAACGATACAAAAACCAATGGTATAGCAATTAATTTGAGCAAGCGAATAAAAATTGTTCCCCAAGGCTTTATCCAATTAGTAACCACGGAGGAATTATCAGTACTGAGGAATATAAATCCAACCACTAAGCCGGCTATCATTCCGATAAGAATTTTTACAAATAAAGGGATTTTATTTTTTTTCATTTTTTCAAAATAAAACTATAAAAAAAACACTATCTTCGCAAAGTTAATCTTTTTGTTTGAAAAATGAAGAAACGAACACAAATTTGGTTGATTTTCATCTTTCTCGCAGGCAATGTGTTGGCAAAAAATACATTAGTGGCTACTATCCCATTCGAAATGGTGGGCAGTTACATTGTGCTCGATGCCCGCATAAATCAATCGACAAAACTGAAAATGATACTCGATACCGGACTGCGCAACACCATTGTAACCGAACTGCACCCCAACGACAGTCTGGATTTAACACCCGGTGAATTGCGCGACTTGCAAGGACTTGGCTCCGGAAAGGGTTTTATGGCTTACGAAAGTGCGGGAAACAACATACAAGTTGGTAAAATAAAACTCCCTAACCGCTTGGTTTATGCATTTAAAGAAGATTTTTTTAACCTGTCGCAACAAACAGGAGTAAAAATAAACGGTTTGCTGGGTGTAGATTTTTTCAGAGATTACGTGGTGCAAATTGATTACAGCCACCGACGATTGCGCATGTATCGCCACGAACAGTTTATTGCACCCAAGGGTTACGGCGTAATGCCCATGATACTCCAGCGACAAAAAATGTACATCCACCTTTCGGTACTCGAAACCGATAGCGCCCGACAAACCATAAAAATGCTAATCGATACCGGAGCCGAACTTACAGCATGGTTCGAAACATTGACCAACAAAGCCGTGAACATTCCCGAAAAATCTATCCGCGGACGAATTGGAGAGGGACTTAATGGTGAAATAAACGGCGTTTTTGCTCGTGTGCAACAGTTGTGTATAGCCGAGTTTTGTGTCAAAGATCCCATTGTTGCCTTTCCCGATTCGGCAGCAATAAGCGATGTAGTGCGCACCTCCGACCGCGATGGAACAATTGGTGGTCAGCTACTTAATCGCTTTAACTTGATTATCGACACCAACAATCGGAAATTTTATTTCAAACCAAACAGTAGCTTTAAAAACCCATTTACCTATAATATTGCAGGTATTGAAGTAGCACACACATCAGGATTTTTACCACTGGTAGAAGTAATTCATATATGGAAAAATTCGCCAGCCGAACGAGCCGGAATACAAGTTGGTGATATAATTGCTGAAATTAACTTTAAGCAAATGAACCAGATAAGCATTTCCGAAGTGCGGTATTATTTTCAAAAACCATCCCAAAAACCCATGAAAATGCTTATTGAACGAAATGGGTCGTATAAAGAAATTGTATTAGAAATGAAGGCGAAGATTTGATTTTTTTTATAGAAAAAAAGAATGCCTGAAAACTTTACATCTTCAAACATTCTTTCGTAGCCTAAATAAAACCTCGTTACGACTTCTACTTTACTAAAAAAAAAAACATGAAAATAATATTAACCACAATCCGAAAAATCAGATTGTGGTTAAATCTCTAATTTGGTAAAGTAGAATTATTCGCAATTGAAAATCACGATGATAAATGACATTTACAATAGCTTCTTCAAGAGCAGAATAAGGGTAACTCCAAACTCGGATTCCAACCTTTATTGAACTCAATGTGGCAACTTCTGAATGGTCAATTTGCTAGCCTAGATTGAATGTACAATGAATGTATATTGATTGAAATAGAATGTAAGAAGTCAAAAAAATTTACAAAATGACTAATTTAACTATCAATAAAATCAGCATAATAAATAGGGCAATTATCGCTATTAGGGTGTATTTTTTCCAGTTTGAGATTTCGGATTTCAATGTCTGCTTTTCTTCCTGTAGGTTGACGATTGTTTGATTGGCATTTTCGAGGCGAATCAGATTTTCGTTATTTGTTTGATTTGTTACAGTTGTTTGTTCTTTCTGAACTGCCAGTTCTTTTAAACTTACCTGTAGCTGACTTGCAGTAGTTCTTTCCTGTCTTTCTTTCACATCTACAACCTGATATAGATTTTCAATTTCCTTTTGAGTTTCTGAAAGTTCTTTGGACATTTCTTTCAGTTGTAGGCCTTTTGCATGTAACTTTTCATTTTGTTGCTCTATTTCTACAGCGAGTTTTGCATTCGCTTTCTCAAGGTTTTTGAACTTATTGTTCCTGAATTTTAGTTGGTTGAGTTTGAATGATAAAAACCGTTTGAAAATTGGCTTTAAAGTGTCGTCCCGAAATGCTTTTGCCTTTATCAAATTGTCGTAAGCCAAATCAAAGTTATTATTGTCGAACTCCTTAACACAATCCTTGTAATAGAAATTGGCCTGACTATCTGATAATTCATCGTTGATTGCTGATTCATTGTTGGCAGTTTGAGATAACCTGATTACTTCATCGCGTACAATAATATCACTCAGTTTGATTGGTGTTCTGAGTTTAATACCTTCGAGACTTGTACAACGACTTAATGCCACATACGTATGCCCAGCAGAGAATGCACCGCCACCCATATCAATTACCAATTTATCAAAGGTCAATCCCTGACTTTTGTGAATGGTAATTGCCCAGGCTAATTTTATTGGATATTGTGTAAAAGTGCCAATAACTGTATTAATAATTTCACCTGTTTTCTTGTCGAGTTCGTATTTCACATTTTCCCACGATACTTTTTCCAGCTCGTAAGTAATTTTTTCGTCTTTGTTGTTGATTGTTACTGAAATACTCTTTGCTGCTATTTTTTCAATTACTCCAATAGTACCATTTACCCACCTTCTGCCTCTGTCGTTTTTCACGAACATAACCTGAGCACCTTTTTTAAGGTCTAACACTTTATTGGTTGGCAACAAATCATCATTGGTAGAATTTTCTCTTCCAAATTTTCCTTCAATAATTCCTTCGAACGAAAAGAGCGTACCTTCCAATTGGTTTAACTTTTGTAAGTTAGTGGCATCCACAATATCCCTCTTTGTAGCAAGCGTAATATAGCCGTCATTATCATTGGGTGTAAAATTAGGTAGATAGTTTTTGTTCAATTCCAACAAATCTTCCGTTTTTGCCTGATTCACTCTCACTTTGTTGAGTAGCGAGATAAACTTTTCATCGCTTTGACGATACACCTTTTTGAGTTCAATATTCATGAAATTCATTTCTTTGAATGTCCGTGCACTAAAGAAATAGGGAGAAGCATAATACTCCTTCATAATTTGCCATTCATCGCGCTGTGCAATTGGCTCCAACTGAAATGAATCACCAACAAACAGAATCTGTTTTCCGCCAAATGGCAGGTGTTTTTTACCACCAAAATGCCTTAATCTGTAGTCAATTGCATCAATAATATCAGCCCTTACCATCGAAATTTCGTCAATAATAATCAAGTCTGCTTTTTTGATAATACCTCGTTTTTCTTTGCTGAAATTATAAAATTCAGCCCACTGAACGTCCGAAAACAATTCAGGAACAAACGGCGTAAATGGAAGGTTGAAAAATGAATGGATAGTCATTCCACCCGCATTAATTGCCGCAATACCTGTTGGTGCAACAATCACATGCTTTTTCGTAGTGTTCTGAGCAATATACCTCAGAAACGTAGATTTACCAGTCCCAGCTTTACCCGTAAGGTAAACAGAACGGTTCGAAAAAAGAATAAGCTGCTCAGCATACTTGAATTCTTTATTGTCGAGGTCAAAATTTTCGGGAAAATCATTCATATACTGTCAATTAACAACTATATTTTAGTTTGTTTTTGTAACAAATATAGCAAAGATTTGTTACAAAATTAGATAATAAAAGCTACCTACAAGTAGGTTTTTCGAAAATCTAACCACACTATTTCAACATTCTCTTCAAAGTATCCTGCATGGCTTGTTTAAAAGCTTCATCTTTTGCAAGTAACCTGTAGAGGTCTAATTCGTTTTTGCGATTTTTGGACATTAAATCCCGCCTCATCGCGTTGAAAAATCAACTCTTCCATTACCGCATCTTTGGTGTGTTCGAGCAAGGCATCCAAACGCCTTAAAACCACCATAGGCAATATCACATCACGGTATTTCCCCCGTACATACACATCCCGTAAACAATCATCTGCAATAGACCAAATAAAGGAAACTATCTTGTTGTGTGAAGCTGTATTAATTCTAATATTTATAAGTTTTTTTCAAGCCCCAAAACTACAAAAAACAATTTACATTTCCACTTAATCTGTTAAATTTATTTTGGTTTGTTTTGAGTTTAATTTTTCGGGCAAAAAAATGCAAGTAAATGAAACGAACATGACAAAATTTAATCTATTTTGACCCATAGGGGCTCCCGATAGTTATCGGGATAAATTTTGTTTTGTGAGTTCCATGTAACCCGAAAAAAATAAATATAAACACATGAAAAATCAGGCTAACTTATATCATCTGTTTCGCAGTTGAGCTTAAACAAAATACCGACTTTTAGCTTTGCTTACAATTGGTTCGAATGTAGTTAATTTATTGTAAATCAACTAAATTGTTAGCAATTTGAACTTGGGAAAGTTTAATAAACTGGTAGTTCAGTGGTATTTTTCACTTCCGATATTACAAAAAAACTACTGATTAATGCCACCGAAGGTAAAACCGATAATTTCTTTTGATGAAAATGATAATAACTCTCCATGTCGGGCAAAACTACTTTGAGCATGTAATCGAAACTACCCGAAATAAAATTGCATTCGACCACTTCAGGGAAATTGAGAATTGCTTCATTGAAAGCGCCCGATAAATCGATTGTTTGCTTTACCAAGGTTACGTGACAATACACAGTGAGGTTATTGCCCGTTTTCTTTTTGTTCAGAATAGTGGCATATTTCTCTATATATCCTTCCTTTTCGAGCCGTTTTACGCGGTCGTGCACAGGTGTTAACGAAAGATTGATACTATTGGCAATATCTTTTAGCGTAAATTGAGCATTCGTTTGCAATAAACGCAGAATTTTTTTGTCAGTTTCGTCAATTGTCATCAATTTATTTATTTTTGAGAATAAAACGTACAGTTATTTTTTCTTTTTAATGAAGTAAATAATTGCATTTAAAGAAATATATTTTGCAAATATAGTCATAATTGTAAATAATTTCTTATTTATTTAAAATACAAACAATAAATTTCTTTATCAATTATATTTGTATCAAAATAAATACACAAATTTAAAATTTACAATTATGATTATTGGAGTTCCAAAAGAAATAAAAAACAACGAAAATCGCGTTGCTTTAACTCCTGCGGGAGTAGCTGAGTTCAAAAAATACGGACATACTGTGTATGTACAAACCAATGCAGGCGAAAATAGTGGTTTTGCCGATAATGCCTACGAAGTAGCCGGAGCCACCATTCTGCCAACCATTGAATCGGTATACGAAATTGCCGAAATGATTATGAAAGTAAAAGAGCCTATTGCTTCTGAATATCCGTTGATTAAGAAAAATCAATTGCTATTTACCTATTTCCATTTTGCATCGAGTGAGCCACTTACGCATGCCATGATAGAACGTGAAGCAGTTTGTTTGGCTTACGAAACGGTCGAAAAATCCGATCGCAGTTTGCCTCTATTAGTTCCCATGTCCGAAGTTGCTGGACGCATGTCGATACAGGAAGGTGCAAAATACCTCGAAAAGCCTATGAAAGGCAAGGGGATTTTGTTGGGTGGTGTGCCCGGAGTAGCACCTGCCAATGTCATTATTCTCGGTGGTGGAATTGTAGGAACGCAAGCTGCCAAAATGGCTGCCGGTTTTGGTGCACGGGTTACGATTGTCGATGTCAGTTTACCACGCTTGCGCTACCTGAACGATGTAATGCCCGCCAATGTAACAACATTAATGTCCAACCATTACAATATTTGCGAAGCCATAGCCACAGCCGATTTGGTTGTTGGCGCAGTATTAATTCCGGGAGCTAAAGCGCCACACTTAATTACCCGCGATATGTTGAAATTAATGAAACCCGGCACTGTTTTGGTGGATGTGGCTGTAGACCAAGGTGGTTGCATCGAAACTTGTGTGCCAACAACGCACGAAAATCCAACATTTATTGTGGACGATATAGTACATTATTGCGTTGCAAATATGCCAGGAGCGGTACCTTACACTTCCACATTGGCGCTCACAAATGCCACTTTGCCTTATGCATTGCAATTGGCCAACGAGGGTTGGAAAGCAGCTTGTACTAAGAATGTTGAACTACGAAAAGGGCTGAATGTAGTTGCCGGAAAAGTGGTGTACAAAGGAGTTGCCGAAGCTTGGGGGTTGCCATTAGCTGATGTTGAAATAGAATTAAATGATTAGTTTCCTATTTTTTTTAGTTTTGCATTTCTTATTTTTTCACAAAATGAAAACGAATTTTCCAATTCTGGAAAATTCGTTTTCTAATTTAATCAATGCTATGTTTAATCAAAGATTATGTATTTTGTAAATTTTCAAATTAATATATCTTCAAATTATCAAATTGATATTATTTATCTTTCGGTTTCATAACTACCTCGAGCACATTGTTTTGTGTTACTATCGTTTTAAGAGTCGACTGAATTAATTCGGGCGTTAAAGCTTCTACCGATGCTTTATAATCTTTCAGTAAATCAATTTTATCTTGATAAAAACGAACGACACTTGCTTGCCACCAATTGTTATTTTCAATATCTTCGGTATACTTTTTAAGCATGTTTTCTTTCACTTTTTGCAAATCGTCGGCACGAGGTCCATTTTTCACAATCTCATCTACTTCAGCATGAATTATGCCCATTAATTTGGTTTGCTTTTCAGGGTCGGTGTCGAATTGCATCATCACAGTAGCTTCACTTATTGGTGTTTTGCTCAAGCTACCACGAACGCCAACGCCATACGAGCCACCTTCTTTTTCGCGAATGCTTTCTAAGTAACGCATGTTCAATATATTCCCAATGGCAGTCATTGCCGTGCGATTTTGAACACTATAAGGCATTTTAGCACTGTAAAGTATAAAGTTCGAAGCCTTATTCACTTTCATTTCGCGCGCAAATGTATTGTTTACTTTTCCTTGAGGTTTGCGAATCTGGAGGTCGGTAAATTTCTCACCGCCTTTTCCCGATTTCAAACCGCCTAAGTAGGTTGTGATTGCTTTTTGCACATCGGCATTTTCGGGGTCGATGCTTCCAACAAATACAAATGTGAAATCGGCAGGCACGGCAAATCGTTGTTTATAAATTTCTATAGCCTTATCTTGATTAATTTTGTCCAATGCAGCTAAATTCATCAAAACAGTACGTGGATGATGATTACTAAGCATCATGCTAATCGAGTCGCCAAACGACGTACGTGGATCGGTGGCTGAATTTGCCAAACTGGCTTTATACATATTCATCAATGCGCCAAAAGCATTGTCATCCTTTCGAGGTGCTGTGAAATACAAATACACCAATTGCAGCATAGTTTCGAAATCATTTACCGACGAGTTTCCTGTAAATCCTTCTTCGTATGTAGCAATATTTGGATTAACATTGGCAATTTTTCCAGTTAGCATTTTGCCTAATTCTATCGAATTGTAAGTTGCCAAACCATTATTAGCTACAACACTTGCCGATAAAAGAGCCGAATACACATCGGCATTATTGCTAACTTTAGAACTTCCACCATCGCTAAATGCAGATAATAGAATTTCGTCTTTTTTGTATTTTGTTGGTTTAATAATTACTTTTATTCCATTACTCAACATCCACTCCGTTGTTCCATAAGCCTCATTTTTGGTTGCTTTCTTAATTTTGCCCGCTTTTGGAGTTGCCTCAATTAATGGTTTATTCATATCCTCTTCCGCCTTGGCTTCTAACTTTGCACTTTTCGAATCGGCAATGGCGGCTATCACTACCTCTTTGGTAGGAATAATTACTGCTGCTTTTTCTGGCGACTGAAAAGATACAATCAGATTTTCGTCGGTTACATATTTTTTTGCCGCTTGATTTACGTTTATTACATTCAATTTTGGCAAATACATTTGTAAGGTTTGATATTCCCATTCAATGCCTGGAATGACCTCATCGGATAGGAAATGTCGCACATATTCTCTTACTAATGAGTTGTTTTTCTGATTTTCACGGTCGTTGTATGCCGTTTCAATTTGTTTCAATAAGTTTGTTTTTGCACGTTCTAATTCCGAATTGGTAAAACCAAAACGTTTCACTTTTTCCGCTTCCAACAAAAGCGCTTTTAAACCTTCCAACTCCCTACCTTCCTTTGGTATAGCAATAAGCTGAAAAGCATCTTTCGATTTCACAATGTCGCTATATCCAGCAAAACCTGCCACAAAAGGTGCATCGGCTTGTTGTGTTATTTCTTCAAAACGATTACCCATTATGTTCGAAATCAATTGATTTACAACATTAACCATATAACCATCTGTCGACAATTTCACTTCGGTAGGCATCACATCTTGTTTGTACTCTAAATCAATACGCGTATATTGGGCTTCGGGGTCTTTTACGTACGAAACAATTGGTTCAATATTATTTTGAATTTCGTAAATAGGACGTTCGCCAGCATTGGCTTTTGCTTTGATGTCGGCAAACATTGTTTTGATTTTTGCTTCCACTTTATCTACATCTACATCGCCTACAATAAATATAGCCTGTAAATCAGGTCGATACCACTTTTGATAATAATCGCGAATAGTTTTGTAAGCAAAATTATTGATAACAGCCGTGTCGCCAATTACATCACGTTTGGCATACTGCGAGCCCGGATATTTTTGCTTGTTTGCTTCTTTCCACATACGGCGCTCCGAACCTGCACCCGTACGCCACTCTTCCCGAATCACACCTCGTTCGGAGTCAATTTCGGTACCTTCGAGCGAAATAAAACTCGACCAATCGTGCAATACCAGTAAAGCACTATCAATAATGCTTTCACGCGTGGTAGGTACATCCGAAAGGTTATACACTGTTTCGTCTAACGAAGTGTAGGCATTAATATTGGTACCAAACTTAACACCAATAGTTTCTAAGTAGTTTATAATTCCTTTACCCGGATAGTTTTTTGTGCCATTAAAAGCCATGTGTTCAAGGAAATGCGCCAATCCGTTTTGGTCGTCGTTTTCGAGAATTGCTCCCACATTTTGAGCAATATAAAATTCTGCTCTGTTTTTGGGCAAATTATTTGCCCTGATATAATAGGTCAATCCGTTAGGAAGTTTTCCATACCGCACTTTTGGGTCGATGGGCACGTTTTGTGCAGGTTGTGCACTTAAAGCTGTTGTTGCAATCAACAACAAGCTAACAATGAAAGATTTACTAATTTTCATATTTTGTAGAGTTTAAAAAATTTATTAATATTGTAATAATTGAGCGACAAAGTAAAGCATATTTTTTCCAATAAACAAATTTTATTTATTGAATATCGATAATTTTCAAAAAAAACCAAACGACAAAAGCTACAAGATTCTAAAATTTGTTGTATACTTGTATTCGCAAATTAAAAATATAAATTTAAACATATCAGCATCATTAAATTAAAGCAAAATGCATGTAAATTCAATTTTTATGAAAAAAACAGGAGTAATCGCTGCAATTATTTTGTCGGTCACGACAATGTTTGCGCAAACATCAAAAAACGATGATGTTCGCTACGACCAGTATGGCAAAAAAGTAGACAGAACACCTTTAATTGCTGAAATGCGTAATGGCGTTTTAGTTTTCGAAACTCCCAAACAGGATTACAGACTTTGGTACGATGTACGCGTACAAACCGATGGTCAATTCTTTCTGAACGACGATTTAAACCCTATCGGTAATGGAATAACCATTCGTCGAGCCCGTTTTGCCGTAAAAGCTAACCTGACCAAAAACTGGTACGGCGAAATTGACCTCAATGTATCGAATGGAGCGTTGGAGTTGGAAGATGCTATTATTCAGTACAATTTCACAAATTTCATGGAAGGACTTAGTACGCGAGTTGGTAATTTTAAAGAACAATTTTCTATGTCGCAAACTTCTTCGTCGCGTTATTTAAACTTTATGGAACGCGCCATGGTGGTGAATACTTTCGCACCTTCGCGTCATATAGGCTGGGATGCAACCTACAATGCACCTCGATTTTTAGTTGCCGGTGGTGTGTTTTTTCAGGAAATTAAAGATTTAGAAATTCTAACGTATGTGGAAGACAATAATAAAGATTTCGGTCGCGATCAAGGCTATTCGTTGACCGGAAAATTTGTACTACAACCTTTTGGCGATAATAAAGATTATGGTATTCATGCTGCTTATGGCTATTCGTACCGCACGCCTAAAACAGATGTCGACCCCGCTGAATATGGCATGGCTCGCTACAGCACCCGTTCGTTGAGCACAATTAACCGCAAAAAATATTTAGATACCGATTTAATTGCTGAATTGAAAAGCCAAACCATTTCGAATATCGAAATTGCCGGATTTTACAAAGGTTTAGGTGTGCAGAGCGAAATTATTAACAGCAATACATTCCGCAACAATAATTTAGCAACGCTCAACTTTGGAGGTTTTTATGCGCAAGCTACTTACTTGCTTTTTGGTGGCAGTCAGGTGTACGACAAAGCTCAAGGTGAATTTAATCAGCCCGATAAAGGCAAAAAGTGGGGCGATTTGGAGTTAACTTTCCGCTACGATTATATAAATTTGAACGACAAAGATATAATGGGTGGTTCTGCCGAAGGTTATACGGCTGGTCTGAATTTTTATGCTTCGAAAAATTTCAAAATGCAGGTTAACTACAGCTATTTAAACCACGACCGTTATGCCAATGGTAAAGGAAAATTATTTGTAGGACATGATTTAAATGCTGTATTAACTAAAGACCCTACAAAGGTAGCCGAATTAAATGGAAAAGCCGGTAATGATTACGGACAAATAGGTGTTAGATGTGAAATTGATTTTTGAAAATTAAAAACATGAAGAAATATATGAAATTTAGAATAATGGCAAGTTTAGCAGTGATTTTAGTACTTGCAACTGCCTGTGTAAAGGACGAAGTTTATGTTGGACCACCCACAATTGAAACTGTTACAATAAGTCCAGCCACGCCACAATCTACCGAGCCGGTAGTAATTAAAGCAAAAATAACCGATTTAAAAGCAGTAAATTCAGTGAAATTATTTTATAGGGGTGTGGGTATAGCAACTAGCTTTACTTCATTGGAAATGATATCGCTTTCGAGTGAACAATATATGTACGCAGCATCGATTCCAGCTTTTCCGAAAGATACGAAAGTGGAGTATTATATTGAAGTTTTAAATTTGGATAATGTGAAAGCAAGCTATCCGAAAACAGGTACCAAGGATTATACGATTGGAGCTTCGACAGCAATAAAAGTGGTGGTAAACGAAATATTTGCAAATGGAGATGCCGCAAATTCGGATTGGATTGAAATTTATAACGACTCGGAAGTTGAGGTTGACTTAAGTGGATATGCTGTTTACGATGATGGAATAAAAACAGGCGTAAAACCTAAACGCATCATTGCTGAAGGAGTTAAAATTGCTGCCAAAGGATTTTTAGTATTGAATGCCGATATTGATCCGAACGAAACGATATTGTTTGGTTTAAGCACAACGGCTGATGCTGTTTATCTTGAAAATAAAGATGGCTTGGTTGTATCTGAAATAAAATGGGATGCTACCATTTTAGGAGGAACCGACCTTAAAAGTGGCAAATCATACGGCTGCAAACCCGATGGTACGAATTCGTTGGTGATATTTGCAAATCCAACCAAAGGCACATCAAATAACAATGCAAATTAAAATTTAAAGTATTATGGCAAACGAAATTGAACGCAAATTTTTAGTAAAATCCGATGCCTACAAAAATGAAGCACACATTTCTTTTCGCATTACACAAGCCTATTTATCTTCCAACCCTGCACGTACAGTTCGCATTCGCATCAAAGGGAACAAAGGTTATATTACCATAAAAGGAAAATCCAATGAAAGTGGCACAAGCCGATACGAATGGGAAAAAGAAATTCCGTTGCATGAAGCCGAAGAATTACTCACTTTGTGCGAAACAGGAGTTATAGACAAAACCCGCTACGAAGTTAGAAACGGACAGTTTAACTTCGAAGTAGACGAGTTTTATGGCGAAAATCAGGGACTCGTTGTTGCCGAAATTGAGCTAACAACCGAAAATGACATTTTTGATAGGCCAGATTGGTTGGGCGAAGAAGTTACAGGCGATTCAAGATACTATAATTCGACATTGATGAAAAACCCGTATAAAAATAATGTAAGTTTAACATAATAACCACAACATCGTTTCAGATATACAATTGATAGCCTCACTGAGGCTATCAATTGTAAAAAGCAAATCTCAACATAGAAAAATATAATGTCAATGGAATTTAATTGAAATAGGTTTATAAGTTTAGACGGAAAAATCAAAAAGTTCTTTGGCATTTACTTTCACTTTAAATGGGCTTCAACTTGGCATGTATTTGGCTGTAATACAACAAGAAACACAAGTGGTAACAAGTAAATTAGTTATCAAATAAAATTTTTAACAATACAATTATTATTATACAACAAATGAAGAAAATTATTCTTTTGATCTTTTTAAGTCTTATCAACTTATGCCTATTTGCACAAAACGATACTATGTTTTTAAAACAAACTGTTGGAAGTATCCAAAAATTTCCAATTGCAAACATCGATAGTGTATATTTCAAATTGGAAAACACAAACGAAATGCCTTATGTTCTACCAACAATTAGTAATAGTGGTGTGGCATTACCTTTCTCAGTTTTATATACTACCAGCAACAATGTTGAGGTTCGAAACGGAGGATTTGGCTCAGCCGCTTGTACTCACCCTTATCAGGAAGGTGAATTTTATGTCATGACCGACAGAGGTCCAAATACAGATGCTACAGGAGGAAAATATTTTCCAACACCAAATTATACTCCAAGAATTGGTCATTTTAAATTGAAAGAAGATGGAACTATTGTGAAACTTGCTGAGATTTTATTGAAAGATCCAATGGGAAATCCAATTAGTGGACGACCAAATCCGGTAGGATATGGATCGAATGGAGAAATACCTTACGATTTAGATGACAAAACGCTGGAATACGATATGTATGGTTTGGACAGCGAAGGACTTGCTGCTGCCAAAGATGGATCGTTCTGGGTGTCGGACGAATACGGCCCGCACATTGTTCACTACAGCGCTAACGGCACTCAATTAGAACGAATTAGCCCGCTCAATATTCAAACTGGTGGACGAAAACTTCCAGCAGTGTTTCAACGCAGATGGGCAAACAGAGGAATGGAAGGATTAGCAATTACACCCGATCAAAAAACATTGGTTGGTATTATGCAATCACGGTTTTACAATCCTACTAATGCAGGAGCTACAAACACCAAGCTTACCCGTATCGTTGCATTTAATCTGTTAACAGGCCATACAAAACAATACTTATACAAGCAAGAAATAGCCAACAATTCAAACTCGGAGATTACAGCTTTGACAGATTCAACCTTTCTGGTTATCGAAAGAGACGGTAAATTTTCGGCCGATGATGCAAACTACATGAAGCATATTTACAAAATAAATATTTCCAAAGCAACAGATGTTAGTGGGGATTTTAATTCGATGGATGGCTTATTAGTTAATGGAAAAACTTTAGAGGCAAACACTTGGGAGGAACTTGCTGCGGCAAATATTTTCCCTGTCAAAAAAGAATTAGCCGTTGATTTAAAAGTTGCTCTGGGCAATTATCCGCATGATAAATTAGAAGGAATCTGGTTAATCAACGATTCAAAAATTGGTGTGGTTAACGATGACGACTTTTGCGTGTGGAGTGACCCTATTAATAAGGTAAAACATAAATTTCTTTCTCCAACAAATCCTGGAACTTCTATTGATGGAAATAGACTTTATATAGTTAATTTCTAATAGCTTAGTCATTTATTTAATCAAGCTCTATCTTATATTTTGATAGGGCTTGATTTGTTTTTTGCTCAAAATAAATGTATTACCGTAAAAAGGCACTTTTATTCAGAAAATGCTCCAAACAAACTGATAACGACTGAAAAATTTAATTTATTTGTAACAATTCCAATTCTAAACCAAAAAAAGTTCCTAATTTTAATTAAACTACCCGCAAAAATATTCAAATTTAATCACCATGTAATATCTATTTCATTATTTTGCGCCAAATTACTATTTATAAATTTATAAACATAAAAATTTTTTGAATCATGAAGAGAATTACTATTTTAATTAGTCTAACATTAGCACTCACTGTATCTGCTTTTGCAGGAAGTATTACAGGTTTTACAACTGGAAATTTGGTTGTTTTAAGAGTAGGTGATGGTAGTGCTGCTTTATCGAACGCTTCTACTGCAATTTTTCTTGACGAATACAATTTAAGTGGAACTTTGGTTCAATCAGTAGCAATACCAACTTCTGGTGAAAATGTTCTAACAAATGCAGGCACTGCAACATCTGAGGGAATGATTACATTATCTCCTAATGGTTATTATTTAGCTTTAGCTGGTTATAATATAGCTCCTGGAACTGCAGCGATTGCAAGTTCAACTTCTTCAACAACAAATCGTAAAATTTTGAAAGTTGACAATGCCAGAAATTTTACAAGTTTATTATCATCTACTGCTTATAGTAGAAATAATATTCGTGGAGTTGTAACTAATGGTAGTGATTATTGGGCAAGTGGAAATGGTAGCACCGCAGGAACAAATGGTGTTCAATATTTTGGGACAGGAACAGCTGGTCAAGTATCAAGCACATCAACTATTATACGAGCTATTAATATTTTCAACAATCAACTTTACTATAGTAGTGCTGCGTCTACTGGATACGGAATTTTTCAAGTTGGAACTGGACTTCCATCAGCAACTTCTCAAACAAGTACATTAATGATTAATACAGGTTCGTCAACAGGATGTTATGGTTTTGTAATTAATCCAACTTCTGATATTTGTTATGTTGCTGACGATAGGTCATCTGATCTAGGAGGCATTCAGAAATGGACTTCGAGTGCAGGAATATGGTCGCTAGCCTATACACTTGCAACTGGGTCAGATATTGGAGCTCGTGGGATAACAGTGGATTGGTCTGGCGCAAATCCGGTCATTTTTGCTACTACTACTACCACTACTACAGGCAGTAAAATAGTTAAGATTATAGATACTGGTATTGGGTCAGTATATTCTGATTTAGCAACAGCTGCTACTAACACAGCATTTCGTGGCATTGCTTTTGCACCTTCACAAAATCCTTCTACAAAGTTGAGCTCAACAAAATCTAACACCTGGTTCATCTCAAACAACACCCTTTCTTTCAACGAGCTCCCAACTTCAAACATTGAAGTTTACACGCTTACCGGAAGTAAAGCAGCTGTTTACGAGCCAGCACAAAGCATAGATTTAAATCTTTCGAAAGGCGTATACATCCTGAAAGTAAATAATCAAACATCGAAAATAATGTTGAAATAAGCAGGTTATAATAGCTGAAACAACCACTTTTTTCAGAACACTGAGTTTCACAAATTATACATTTTAATTCGTGTAATTTGTGAAATTTGCTTTTAATAGTGGTAATAAGTACTTGGAAAGAATTATTATCCTATTTATAAGATTTTTTTTTGAACACAAAGACACAATGATGCAAAGTCGCAAAGCTTATAAATCGTTGTAAATCAATTTTTTATTTGCGTCTTAGCGTCTTCGCAACTTTGCGTTCAAAATATGACATTCTATTTATTTCATCTTTTCTGCACACAAAATCAATTATTTAACACAAAAAAAATAGCTTTTTTATTGAAAGCTATTATATTTGTAAAAGATATTAAACAGTATTCATTTTTTAAAAATTATACCATTATGAGAAAAACTTTACATTTTTATATTATTATCGCAATAATGATAATATTCACTTCAAAAGCTTTTGGACAAATCAGAATTACCGAAGCAATGTCGAATGCAGGTGGAACTGGAATTGGTGCTGCAGATTGGTTTGAACTTACAAACATAGGAACCTCTGATGTAGATATTACTGGATGGAAAATGGACGACAATAGCTATGTTTTTGCAAATGCCGTTGCTTTAAATGGAGTTACAAGCATACCCGCAGGCAAAAGTGTTATTTTTATCGAAACAGCTACTCCTGAAACTGATATACCTGCATTTAAAACCTTTTGGGGTACATCGCTCGACAACATTATTATAGGTTCTTATACGGGTTCTAAAGTGGGTTTGAGCTCCGATGGGGACGGTATAGCTATTTATGATGCTGCAGGAACTGAAGTAAATAAAGTTGCATTGGCTGTAGCAACTGCTACGGTTGGAAAATCCTTTTTCTGGAGTTACAATTCAGCTGGAACTGCTGTTGATAATGGAGTTGTAAGTTCAGTAGGTACTATAAACGGAACTGTTTCTAACCAGATTACAATAACATCAACTAATGCATTGGGCAATATTGGTTCACCAGGAACTGCAATTGTATTGCCTTTAAATGCAAATACAATTAATCCAAGTTTGAAACCTTGGCGTTTAGAAAGTCGTACTTTGAAATTTGATGTTTTACCTTCACAGAAAGTGGAAGTATATTCATTAACAGGCTTGAAGGTTTCGAGCCACAATTCCGCTCGCGAAATTAAATTAGACCTAAAACAAGGCATATACATCGTAAAAGTTGACGGGAAAGCAACAAAAATATTGATTCGATAATACAGTTTAGTACGATATTTTCACTAAAAGGCTGATACAATTGAACTGTATCAGCCTTTTGGTTTTTTAAGTTGCATGCAAACTATAATTTCTATAACTTTGCAACCTAATAATTGCTTTTTAAAAGAAAACATTATATGAATTATCAAGAACTTACATTTTCAGTGTGCGAAATTGCCCGCAATGTAGGCAATTTTATGGCCGAAGAACGCAAAACCTTCGACGACTCAAAAATTGAAATTAAGGGCGTACACGATTTGGTGAGCTATGTCGACAAAACCGCCGAAATTCGCATTATCAAAGAGTTGCAACAGTTAGTCCCCGAAGCCGGTTTTATAGCCGAGGAAGGCACAAACAATACGCGTGGCGAACGCTTCAATTGGGTTATCGATCCGCTGGATGGCACCACCAATTACATTCACGGGTAATGAACCTGTGCTTGGTGTGGTGTACGAAGTGGGACACGACGAATGTTTTTACGCTTGGAAAGATGGTGGTGCTTTTCTCAATGGACAACCTATTAAAGTATCTAATCGTTCGGAAGTTGGAAATGCATTATTAGCTACAGGTTTCCCATATTCTGATTTTAGCCGTTTAGATTCGTATGTCGAAATGTTTAAATGGGCAATGACCAATGCGCGTGGCGTGCGTCGGTTAGGATCGGCTGCTGCCGATTTGGTTTACGTGGCTTGTGGGCGCTTCGATGCCTTTTGGGAATACGACCTAAAACCGTGGGATGTTGCTGCCGGTGTAATTATCGTTACCGAAGCTGGTGGCAAAGTAACCGACTACAAAGGCGGTTCGGACTACCTGTTTGGTCGCGAAATTGTAGCTACCAACAGCATAATTGAATTACCACTCTAAGCACTTTTAATTATTGTTATTTTTAATTGTTTCTTTGAACAAAACAACATTAAATTTGCTTTAAGCGGTAATTATAAATTGTAAATTGTAACTCAATAAATAGTAAATTCTTATGACTTTATACCCCAAATTAATTTTCGATGCTCTCGAACATGTTCGCTATCCGGGCACCGGAAAAGACATAGTTTCCTCAGGAATGATAAAAGATGACCTTCGTATCGAAGGAAATAAAATCTCATTCAGTTTGGTTTTCGACAAATCGAACGACCCATTTGCCAAATCGGTTGTAAAAGCTGCCGAACAAGCCATTCTCACATATATTGCCGAAGACATTGATATTAAGGGCAATATCAGTATTGAAATGAAAGAAGCACCAAAACCCAAAGTCGTTTCGGTACTACCTGATGTCAAAAATATCATTGCTGTATTTTCGGGCAAGGGCGGCGTGGGTAAATCGACCATTTCGTCGAATTTGGCTATTTCGCTTGCTGCACTTGGCTACAAAGTAGGTTTGTTGGATGCAGATATTCACGGGCCATCAATGCCAAAAATGTTTGGCGTAGAAGATGCTCGCCCTCAAATGGAAACTATTAATGGTAAAGAATACCTAATTCCCATCGAAAAATATGGTGTAAAAATGCTCTCCATTGGCTTTTTTGTCGACCCCAACAATGCGCTTGTTTGGCGAGGAAGTATGGCAAGCAACGCTTTAAAGCAATTGATAACCGATGCTTTTTGGGATAAATTGGATTATTTTATAATGGATTTACCACCTGGTACAGGCGACATTCATCTTACTTTGGTACAAACTATGGGCATTACAGGTTCGGTGATTGTAACTACCCCGCAAGATGTGGCTTTAGCAGATGCGCGCAAGGGTATAAATATGTTTACCAATGAAAAAATTAATGTTCCGGTATTGGGCTTAATCGAAAATATGGCTTGGTTTACGCCCGACGAATTACCTGATAATAAGTATTATATATTTGGCAAAGATGGCGGAAAAAGTTTAGCCAAAGAGATGAATATACCATTGTTAGGACAAATTCCAATTGTTCAAAGTATTCGCGAACATGGCGATGCCGGAAGGCCTATTGCCTGCGATGCTGATACCATTTCGGGAAAAGCATTCAGAGAATTGGCAATTCAGCTAGTCGAAAAAATTGATGAACGCAACCGAAATTTGGGAGCAACTACAAAAGTTGAGATGCAAAAATAGAATTTTCTAAAAATAGAAGAAAAAAAAAGATAGTCATAGTTGGCTATCTTTTTTTTGTGCTTAAAATATTGCATTTCAATTTGTCCCGATAAAATATCTGATTTTTATTCAATTATTTTTTATATTAATTCAAGAAATATATTTTTAAAATATTTCCGTCAAAATAGAGATAAACTATTTATATTCATTCAAATATCGAAAATAAATATTACAAATACATTTCATTTTCCTTCAATTTAACTGGCTTGATACAAATAAAAATTGTCAAAAGCAATTGTTAATCAGTCCACTTGAAATTGTCATTGAATATGATATAGATATTTTACGAACTTTTTGTTTTGTTTTGAAATATCCGAAATAATGTTATATGTAATTCATTATCATTATTTTATAATTATTAAAATCGATTATTGTAATAATATGTAATACATATTGAATTAATAATGTGTTAGAATAAAATATTTTTATATATTTTTGTAAGTTGTTTGTAATAAGTGAATTGTATATTCAACATTAAATTAAGTGTTTGGATAAATAAATTACAATTTTGTTATAGCAATATTTTTTCTTTACTTTTTAAGACTCTTACAAATTATTCTTCACATAGTTAGGTTATAAAGTTCTTTAAATCTATTAAGTAAATCTTCCAATAAGCATTTCAGTTTCAACAAAGGCATGAAAAAAATAATATTTATTATTTTAATTTTATTACCAACGCTAATATTTTCTCAAAAAAAGAAAATTTCTCGTTGGTCAATTATGCCCGAGTATGGTTACAATGTTTTTGATGGAGACATAAACCAAGATTTGCTAAATGTAATTCCAACTTCATTTCGAGATGTAACTTTTGGTGCAAATATAGAATATGCTTTAACCCCAATTTGGGGACTTGGTGTTGATG